>Ga0194131_10003942_pt1 | contig 22865 bp, 21 predicted proteins | sample TA2KigO120mmetaG_FD_148631 | JGI IMG/M metagenome (GOLD analysis project Ga0194131, IMG submission 148631) | Freshwater microbial communities from Lake Tanganyika, Tanzania - TA2015053 Kigoma Offshore 120m | ecosystem: Environmental > Aquatic > Freshwater > Lake | place: Tanzania: Lake... | reverse complement strand
AAAACTTAAATTAGCGGTGACTACCAAAAATGTCTTTTCATAGAGGCGGCTGACCAAATAGAACAACAAGGCACAGCCTGATTCTGGAAACTTTTCGACGCTCTTTAACGGAAATTATTGGAAACTTTTCAAAGCTGTTTGACAAATAACTAAAAACCAGTCCAGTTATTGGCAAAAATTAGCTGCACAGGCCGGTTCCGTTCGTCGCAGCGGCATGACATTCATAAGAAAACTTTTGCCTATTTATGTCTCAGTTTTATCCGAAATGCCTATTATGAGCCTATTAATTTTAATATGGGTATTTTAAAGGCTCTTATATTTCTTATAACTAATTGATAAGACATAAAAAAACCCCGGTCTTGCGACCGGGGTTTCTCTAACTATTAATCAGGATAGATTAATTAATTAATTGGGCAATGCAAACACAGTGAATGTACCACCCAGTTTGGTGTAAGAGCTTAAGCTTCTGTACGCGCCTACAGCACCTAAACCTTCGGTGTCGGAATCCGACTTACCGGTGTCAAGGCCAGCCGCGATACCGATACCAGCCCAACCGCCGATACCTGACAATACGCCGACATATTGTTTGCCGTTGTATTTCCAAGTGTTAACGTTGCCGATAATGCCGGACGAGGTTTTGAAACGATACAACTCTTTACCTGTTTTCGCGTCAACGGCTTTCAAATAGCCTTCCAGCGTACCGTAGAACACAATGCCACCTGCGGTTGCAACAGAACCGGACCAAACAGAGAATTGTTCTTTGTTTGACCATGCGATTTTACCGGTTTTGGCGTCCCAAGCAGTGAATTGGCCCAAGTTGGTACTACCGTCTTTTTCACCGGTGATAGCATCAGCGCCAGCTGGTTCCATCGTTAAAGTCGCACCAACGTATGGTTGACCTGCTTTGTAATCAACTGCGAAAGGCTCGTAGTTCATGCACAGGTGGTTGCCTGAAATATAGAACAAGCCTGTTTGCGGAGAGTAAGACACAGGTTGTTGGTTTTTGCTGCCTAACGCTGCAGGGCAAACGCCTTGGGTATTAACATCTTCGCCGTTTTGCTCGGTAGAGTATTTGGATACCACTTGCGGACGACCGGTTTTCATGTCGACATGAGTTGCCCAGTTGACTGATTTATCGAATTTTTCGGCAACCAGCAATTCGCCTGTTTCACGGTCTAATGTATAACCGAAGCCGTTACGGTCGAAATGCACGATGGTTTTATGCATTTTGCCGTTAACTTCTTGATCGACTAATGGTACTTCGTTGATGCCGTCGAAATCCCACTCGTCGTGTGGCGTCATTTGGTAAACCCATTTTACTTTACCGGTGTCGACATCACGCGCCCACAAAGACATGGACCATTTGTTGTCGCCAGGACGTTGTACAGGGTTCCAGGTAGAAGGGTTGCCTGAACCGTAATACATCAGGTTCAATTGCGGATCGTAGCTGTACCAGCCCCAGGTGGTGCCGCCGCCGATTTTCCATTGGTCGCCTTTCCAGGTTTTTAAGCTGGCGTCTTTTTCTACTGGAGTTACTTTGCCGTTTTCCCAAGTGGTTGTTTTTCCAGCTTCGATCAAAGTGTCAGAATCCGGACCCATGCTGTAGCCTTTCCATACTAATTGGCCGGTGCGGATGTCGTAAGCAGCCATGAAGCCGCGAACACCGAATTCACCGCCGGAAATACCGGTAAATACTTTGTCTTTAACGACAAAAGGTGAAGACGTGTTGGTCATGCCCAGTTTCGGATCGCCGTTCTGTACACTCCATACGCGTTTACCGGTTTTGGCATCCAATGCAGTCAGCACGGTGTCTGATTGTTGCAGGAAGATTTTGCCGTCGCCATAACCCAAACCGCGGTTAACGGTATCACAGCACATGACCGGAATGGTCACGTCAGCGTCTTGAGTGGGTGTGTATTCCCAAATAACGGCTTGGGATTTTTGATCGATTGCATAAACCGTGTTAGGGAACGGCGTATGGATATAAAGAATATCGTCAATAACCAGTGGACCACCTTCGTGACCACGTAAAACGCCTGTTGAGAAAGACCAAGCCGGTTGCAGGTTTTTTACGTTGTCTACATTAATGTCCGAAAGTTCGCTGTAACGGGTACCAGCATAGTTACCACCCCAAATTGCCCAGTTATTCGGGTTTTTTGTCAGTTGTTCCACTCCGCTATTTGCAGTCGAAATCGCTGGTGCAGCGACCAATACCGCTACACTCGATGCAAGTAGCCAGTTTTTAAGAGGCTTCTTCATATTTAAGTTCTCCTGATATCTTGTTAGTTAGACAAAATATTGATTATTTTTAAGACTAATATATTAGTTTTTTTGGGGTGATTTTAAATTTTTTCCTCGAGTACAGGACAATTCACGCCACTTACTAGATTCGATGATTTTGCCGTAAAAGTCAACTTTTAATGCAGGACAATCGCCTTGTATTTTCGAATTCGTTAAGTAAGCGAATTTACGGTTGTGAAAAATCAGGTCAAATAGCTTCGATGCTATAGCTGTTTTGGCGCCAAACCAGCGCTTCGCCTTTTGCAGCCGACCAATCGGACAGCACAAATCTACGTGCTGGACGGTCATTAATGGTAAAGGTGTGTACGTTGGGGCGATGGGTATGGCCGTGAATCAGATTGTAGCAACGGTATTCGGTCATGGTGTTAATGACCGTGTCCTGATTGACGTCCATGATGTCTTGCGATTTTTTTTGTTTATGCCAAAAGCTGCTTAAGCGATACCAGCGCGCCGCCAGCAGGCGAACAATAAGCGGCTTGCCGAGTACGTTGTCGCGCCATTCAGCGGTGCGCGATTTTATTCTAAACTCTTGATAAGGAAGGTCATCGGTACACAACAGATCGCCGTGCATTAATAATGTTGGGTTGCCGAATAACTCAATGACGGCGTAATCGGGTAATAAAGTGCAACCCGCCGCTTCGCAAAAGGCTTGGCCCAGCAGGAAGTCGCGATTGCCCAGTTGCAAAAAAATGTCCGTGCCGGAATCGGCCAGTTGCCGGAGTTTTTTTCTGACGGTACTGCCGGGCGGGGTGAAATCGTCATCGCCCACCCAAGCGTCGAACAGATCGCCCAGAATGTACAACGCTTTCGCCCTAGGTGCGCGGGTGTCCAGAAACCGGACAAAACGTTTGGTAATGTCAGGCTTGTCCAAGGCTAAATGAAGATCGGAAATAAATAGGATTTCTTCTTTCAAAACATAGCCGTAGAAATCATTAATGAATTAATGTGTTATAAGTGGCAAACGCTATTGAGCGATTTCGGCTTTCTCGATCACGATGTCGGTTGTCGGCGCATCCGGCATGCCGCCTTTAACCCCGGTTGGTACATCGGCCATTTTGTCGACCACATCCATGCCATCAATAACTTCGCCGAATACTGCATAACCCCAGCCGCTGGGAGTAGGGGAGGTATGGTCTAAAAAGCTGTTATCTTTATAATTAATGAAAAACTGCGCGGTGGCGGAGTTAGGGTCGTTGGTTCTGGCCATGGCAATGGTGCCGCGCTTGTTAGACAGGCCGTTATCGGCTTCGTTTTTAATAGCATCGTGCGTTTTTTTCTGACTATAAGAAGTGTCAAAGCCGCCGCCTTGCGCCATGAAGCCTTTAATTACCCGGTGAAACACCGTGCCGTTATAAAAACCTTCTTTAACATACGTTAAGAAATTCGCCGTAGAAACCGGGGCTTTCTCGGCATTCAATTTGATCGTAATGTTGCCTAACGATGTGGTCAAAATTACGGTGTTGTTTTCGGACATCTTGATTTCCTTGGCATAAGCCATTAATGGTGTAAAGCATAATAAAATTGACAGGATAAGCGTACGCATTGCTCAACTCTCCAGTAAAATAATAGATTCTATGAGTTTTTTGCTTGAATGAGAAGCTCTGAACTGGTTAGATTCTACTAATAACAATTAATGGCATCATTGGTAAAGCCATTAATTAAGCTAATTATCAGGATGACTGTTTGAAAATTTACAACACCCTAACCCGCAAAAAAGAAGAATTTATTCCCCGCGTACCCGGCAAAGTCGGCATGTATGTGTGCGGCATGACTGTTTACGATTACTGCCACATCGGCCATGCCCGCGTCATGGTGGTGTTCGACACCATCGCCCGTTATTTCCGGCACAAAGGTTATGACTTAACCTACGTCCGTAATATTACCGATATTGACGACAAAATCATTAATCGCGCCAATGAAAACGGGGAAGACTTTACCATGCTGACGGAGCGTTTCATTAATGCCATGCACGAAGACGAGCGGGCGTTAAATGTTTTGCCGCCCGACATCGAACCCCGCGCCAGCCAATCCATTAATGATATTCTCAGCATGATTAAATCATTAATAGATAAGGGGTTAGCTTATATCGGCACGAACGGCGACGTGTTTTATTCGGTGTCGAAGTTTCCCGGCTACGGCAGGCTGTCGGGCAAAAACCTAGCTGACTTGCAAGCGGGCGAGCGGGTGGACGTGGACGCTGCCAAGCGCGACCCGCTGGACTTTGTGCTGTGGAAAATGGCGAAACCGGACGAGCCGTCCTGGCCTTCACCCTGGGGCAATGGCCGTCCCGGTTGGCACATCGAATGCTCGGCGATGTCCACTTGCTGCCTGGGCAACCACTTCGACATTCATGGCGGCGGCATGGACTTGCAGTTTCCCCACCACGAAAACGAGATCGCCCAATCTGAAGGCGCAACGGGCGAAACCTTCGTCAACTACTGGCTGCATAACGGCTTTGTCCGCGTGGATAACGAGAAGATGTCGAAGTCGCTGGGGAATTTTTTTACGGTGCGCGAGGTGCTTAAGCAATATAAGCCGGAAGTTATACGGTTTTTTATTCTGCAAAGTCATTATCGCAGCCCGTTGAATTATTCTGATGAGCAATTAAATGATGCTAAAGTTGGATTAACACGACTGTACACAGCATTGCGCAATATATCTGCTGATAAGGGTGAAGTATTGCCGGAATATGAGAAACGCTTTAATCATGCGTTGGACGACGATTTTAATACCCCAGTTGCAATAGCGGTTTTATTTGAAATTGCCAAGGCATTGAATAAATCAAAAGAAGTTGATAATGATTTAGCAAAACTATTGGCTTTTAACCTCAAAAATTTAGGTAATGTGTTAGGAGTTTTGAAGAGCAATCCAGATGATTATTTTGAAGGCCAGCTTGTTGATGCGAATGTTAATGAAATAGTAGAAGTATCCGACTTCGTAACAGCCAATATTATTTACGGTGATGAAAGCGTTAAACGTCAAATCCAAATTAGATTAGAAGCCAAAAAATCCAAAAATTGGTCATTAGCCGACCAAATCCGTAACGAACTGAAACAGCAAGGCATCATTCTGGAAGATAAGCCAGACGGCACGACCAGTTGGCGGCGGGAATAATAAAAAAAACGTTCGTCCTGAGCTTGTCGAAGGGCGAACTCATTGAATTACATTTTTATTATGTACCTTAATTTTTATGTGTTCGCCCTTCGACAAGCTCAGGACGAACGGACTATTATTCAACACTTGGTAGATTCCAAATCGAACCATAATTTTAACCACAGCCTAATGTCCAACATCCAAAATCATAGTATCCAAACCTTCCTCGATAATCTCGCCAGCCAATCCGCCACGCCCGGCGGCGGCAGTGTGGCGGCATTAATGGGCGCACAAGGTGCGGCCTTGGTCAGCATGGTGTGCAATCTCACCATCGGCAAGCCGAAATTCGCCGATGTCGAAGCCGAAATGCAATCCGTACTGGACAAAGCCGAAACTTTACGCGGTCAATTAATCGATTTGATACAACAGGATATCGATGCCTTTAATCGATTAATAGCGCAATACGCCTTGCCGAAAGAAACGGAAGAGGAAAAAGCAGTGCGTAGCGAAGCCATTCAATCCGTCTTAAAAGAGGTAACAGATGTACCGATGCAATGCGTTCGTGCCTGCGCCGAAATCATCCGATTGTCTAAAGTTGCAGCAGAAATGGGTAATCCTAATGTGGTCAGCGATGCCGGCGCGGCATTAATGGCGGCTTACGGTGCGCTGAAAATATCGGTATTGAATGTCTTGATTAATACCGTGAGTATTAAAGACAGTAGCTTTGTGGAAAACAAACTGTCAGAGTTAGCGCAAGCAACTGACGGTATCGACCAGCAGGTGGAGCAAATTTATCAGTCCGTAAAAGCTAAGTTATAAATTAATGCTTTCAGAGTAGTGAAGGGGGAATTAAGCTCGCATTAATGCCGGTCGGTATCGGTATTTGCAATCAATCGAATTTGGTAGTGGCTAAACATTCAATGATAAGCTCGAATTATAGGTTACGACAAATCAATGAAACATGCTGTCATGCTAGGTTACACACTTGGAGAACGAAAGCGTTTTGCGCACACTGAGTCCCACCCTCTGACGCAGGGTGTTGTTCCATCTCTCCATGTGCGCGGTCTCGCCGGTCATTAAATTTCATATCCAATAAAGCAATTATATTAATGGCGACAGCAGCCTGACAGAATTCATTAATAAGGCAACTGAATACGAAAATAGTGTAGATAAGCCGTGATATTATTCAGGATTTAATTGCCGTATCTGTACTTGCAACACCAGCCATGAGCCGAAAATTGCCAGCCCGCTCGACATTAATAGCAACAGCAGTGTTTCCGTGTAGCTGAAAAACATCAGATGAAAAGCGCCTTTATACAGACCGGAGAGATTCTCAACCGATGAGCGTAAAATCAGCAGGATGATCGTTACGATAAACCAGCCGAATACGCCGGATAGAAAGCCAAGCCAGAATCCGGTGTACAAAAACGGGCGTTGGATAAAGCCGTTGGTCGCGCCGACCAATTTGGCGATGATGATTTCCTGCTTGCGGTTGTGAATTTCCAGGCGGATGGTATTACCGGCGATAAAAAAAATAGTGAAACCCAGCAATATGGCGATTAATAACGCGCTTAAGCGGGCGGTAGCAACTATGGATTGCAATCGTTCCACCCAGGCCATGTCCATCTGGGCGAAATCGACCTCAGTCGATTGTTTGAATTCTTCAAACAGCCGCGTCAACGCCGGTTTATCGACCAGCGCATCCTTGGGTAAAACTTCTATGACAATCGGCAAAGGATTTTTTTCCAGTACGTCGATAGCTTCGCCGAAGCCGCTGAAACGTTTAAATTCCGTCATTGCCTGATCTTTGGTAATAACCTTAACGTGTTTAACCGCCGGGTTTTTACGAATGCCGTCTGCGTATTTGGCGGCGCGGGCTTCGGAAATTTCTTCCCGCAAAAACAAGGAGATTTGGTTGCTGGCTTCCAACCCTGAAGTTAATTGTTGCAGATTAACGACGACCAGGTAGAAGCCGCTAGCTAACGCAATAGCGACAGCCAAAACGCCAACGGTCATGGTGGTGCTGAACGGCGTCGAAAACAAGCGGCTAAGACTGGAAAACAGGGCTTGCGCATGTTGATCGCGCCATGCGATCAGACGGTCGCGGACATTGCCGCCCACCCGTTCGGTTTGTTTTACGTCCGGTTTTGGCGGCTTGGGTTTGCGCGGGTATTTGTCGATTTGTTTCATACTTAACCGGCTACCAATTCGCCCCGGTTTAATCGTAGGACACGGTGGTTCATCCGTTCTATTAATGAAATGTCATGTGATGCGATTAATATCGTTACGCCGACATTTTGAAATTGTTCAAATAAGGCCATGATTTCGGTAGATAATTCAGGGTCCAGATTACCTGTCGGTTCATCCGCGATAATCATCGGCGGCTTATTAACGACCGCCCGAGCGATGCCGACGCGTTGCTGTTCGCCGCCCGACAGCCCGACCGGAAATTTTCTTTCTTTACCCAACAGGCCGACTTTATCCAGGGCGGCGCGCACTCGCCGCGACACTTCATGATGGCCGTAACCGGCAATCACCAACGGCAAAGCGACGTTATCGAAAACTGTGCGGTCTGGTGATAACTTGTAGTCTTGATAAATAAAACCCAGTTTTCTGCGTACGTAAGGCACGTGACGTTCTTTAATGGTGCTGAGTTTTTGCCCATCCAGCACAATGTCGCCGCGCGTGGCGCGCTCCATCAAGCCGATCAGTTTCAATATCGTGCTTTTTCCCGCGCCGGAATGACCGGTCAGAAAGGCGATTTCGCCTTGACGCAATTCGAAACTGACGTTTTTCAGAACGTCACCGGTTTCGGGATAGCGCTTAAAAATATTCTCGAACTTAATCATCGACGCCATTAATCATTAATAAACAAGGCATTAACGAACGCTTCCGCGTTAAAATCCTGAAGATCGTCGATACCTTCGCCCACGCCGATAAAACGAATAGGAATGCCGCATTGTTTGGCTAAGGCAAAGATCACACCGCCTTTGGCGGTGCCGTCCAATTTGGTCAAGGCCAGGCCGGTCAAAGCGACGGCTTCATTGAATTGTTTGGCTTGGGAGAGCGCATTCTGTCCGGTGCCTGCATCGAGCACCAACAACACTTCATGCGGCGCGGTTTCATCGAGTTTGCCCATGATACGTTTGACTTTCTTCAATTCTTCCATGAGATTGTCTTTGGTATGCAGCCGTCCTGCGGTATCGGCGATTAATACGTCAATGCCTTTCGCCTGAGCGGATTGAATGCCGTCAAAGATAACCGAGGCGGAATCCGCACCGGTGTGCTGCGCCACAACCTGGATATTATTGCGTTCGCCCCAGGTCTGCAATTGCTCGACCGCCGCCGCGCGGAAGGTATCGCCCGCCGCCAGCATGACGCTATGACCCTGCGCCTGCAGCCGTTTGGCAAGCTTGCCGATGGTAGTGGTTTTGCCGACGCCGTTGACGCCGACAACCAGGATAACAAAGGGGCCGTCTTTTTTGGGAATCACCAAGGGCTTGTTACAGGGTGTGATAATATTCAACAATTCTGTTTGTAAAGCTGAACGTAAAGCGGCGGCATCGTTCAGTTGATGGCGTTCCAGACTTTGGTTAAGGTTATTAATGATTTTGGTGGTGACGTCAATGCCCACATCCGCCATTAATAAACCGTCTTCAAGTTCTTCCAGCAAATCTTTATTAACGGCCTTCTGGCCGATCTGCAATGTGCTGAGAATCCCGCCCAGTCCGGCGCGTGTGCGGCCAAGCTGCGATTTAAGGCGCAGATAAAGCGATTCCGGCGCAGGTTCTACATAAATGTCTGTCGTTTCGGTAACAACTGCTTTGGCTTCGGGTTTGGGCGTTGGCGCCGGAATCGGAGCAGGAATCGGAGTAGGTATGGGTGAAGGAATTTCAATTGCCGGTTTCGGTTGTGGCCGCGAAACGACAACGTCGGTTTCCGGCTGTCCGAAGCGGCTGTAAAAACCAATGGCGATCAGCGGCAGCATCAGCAGAGCGGCAAACAGAGTATGAGCGATATTAATCCACTCGGGCATGGCGAATTTAAAACCGATAATGCCAAGGCCGACTTGCACGAATAACAGGAAACTCAGCCACAGTCCGGCTTTTCTGATTGCTGTCGGATATTTAACGGCAGTAGCCACCAGCATAAGGCCATTGAACAGGACAAAGCAGACCAAAGCAACCGCCCGATGCAGCCAATTCAGCGCAACCAGTGTTTCAATACTTATATCGCCGCCGTCCGCACGTAAGATATTAATAACGCCGGTATAATCCGCATCCGGTAACCATTGGCCGTTGCAGGCCGGAAAATCCGGGCAAGCCGCGCCAGCCTGGTAAATTCCAACCAACGCGCCTAGCACAATCTGCAGTAACAATAATCCGATCGAAAACCGGCTAAACCACAGCGGACCGTTGGTTTTGTGAAGTCTTGTAAGTCCCGGTGCGGTGCGCAGATGCAACCAGTAGATCGACCACAGCACGGCCATGCCGGTCATTAAATGACCCAGTTGATAAAGATGCTGTCCGGGCGTTTTTAAAAGGCCGATGCCTAAAGCAATCTGCGAAGCCATTAATGCGCTTAACAACAATGCGCCCATCATGGCCGGAAGATGGCAGTGCCGTTGCCACCAGGACAGTATTAACAGCAGGGCAGCGATAGCGGTCAAGCCGATGGCGGCTTGAAAATGTGCGCTTTGCGCCGTAATAAAATCAAACAACAGGGCAGTTTGCTGTAATCTGGCCAGTGCGCCAGCCGCCATAACGGCAAACGCGAGCAGCAGGCCAACGAAGGTTATTTTTCTATACATGTAAGCTATTAACCGATTTGTGAAATCCGTAACAAGTGGGTGAGGTCTTTTTTTACTTTATAAGGGTCGAAGCCCGGTTCGTACTGCATCATCAGATTGCCTAGTGGATCCATAATTATCAACATGCCGTCAGGAATAGCGCCATGCCGCAATTCAGTTATTTTCTGACTGAACGAATTGCTAGGCTTGACTTTCAACAACACCTTGTCATCTTTAAGCCATTGCTCTGCCGTTTGCGGATTAACATCCTGCATGAACACCACGGCGCGCCGGGTGCGGGTTAAATCTTTATTTAACATTAATCGAAGTTGCTTGGTTTTATAAATGGCGTCCAAGCACACCGTGGCGCATTCGGTGAGCGGTACAATATTTAATAAAACCCAATGAGCTGTTAATTCATTAATATTATCGATGGAAAAACGGTCCATTCCCACTAAATCGCTGCGTTCGCTTGTGATTACCGGTGTTATCAACTGGCCTTTGTTGGTCGTCTTGCCTTTGATCCGGTTAAGAAAATCGTCATTTCCGCCCAGCCAGAAGGCCGAGATAAACGGAATAACGCAGAGCGCGAGAATTAATAACAGGTAAAACCTGTTTCGATATTGCCGGTTGTTATACATTCTTTCTTTCAGTACCGAATTTGATAAAGAGCACGGTCAGCGTCAGTGCCAACAGAAACCATTGTACCGCATAGCTCAGGTGTTTTTCAGACGTCATTGCAGCAGGCTTGCGCCAATCGCGAAGAAAGCCGTGGGCTTGCGTTTGCTCCAGTTCTATCTGAAAGCTAAATGCCGGATAGGTTAACCGGCTGGATAGCAAATCGGAATCAATCACTTGTACAACAGCGGGCCAGTGATTAACGGTCGATTCGCTGCCTCCCAACTTTAACCCGACCCGTGGAAAGCGATTAATATGACCGGTTACAGTCACTTCCTCTTGCGTTACATTAATATCGGGGAGGATTGCGCGAGATGTGCCTACCGGCACCCAGCCGCGGTTAACCAATACCGCTTTTTTATCGTGTTTTAAGAGCATAGGCGTCAACACGAAATAACCCGCCTTGCCCTGATAGACCTGATTATCCAGCAAAAATTGGTGAGCGCTGTCGAAACGGCCGGTCGCTTTCGCCGGTTTGTATAAAAAAGTCTCGGCATCATCGGGCGATTCGCCGGTTAATAACAAAGTTTCCGCTGTTTGTTGTTGTTTTTGCCGGTTGAGCAATTGCTGTTTGCTTTCAGCCCGATCCAGTTGCCAAAATCCTAACAGCAGTAAAACCGGCATCAGGCAAAGATAAGCCGCCAGCGGCGCGCGTTTAAACTTCATGAAAAGAGAATGTATGGGTAAAACGTGAAAAACAGAAATTAATTAAGCAGGGTATATTTCGATGACCATTTATTGCATAAGCTTAACGATTACCTATTAGATTAATAGAATTAAGCAGCTATATTGCAAATTTGTCTCATTAATAGAACAGGATATTAAACAACTATTGCGCTTCCAAATACCGCGTTAAAAAATGGTTAATACGCTCAATTAGACCCGTAAACTGCTCTTAAGCGTCATTTTTGCCTTAATCCTGCTATGCTCATGACGTTTTAACAACCTGTTAAATCCGAATCTTCCGTTAACTTGGGTTTTGAAGCTTTTTCAGTATGCTTTTGCCGACAAAATTAACGAAATCTTCGTGGTTATCATATCCCATTTTTTGCGCAAATTTGACCATAGCGCCCACCAATTGCTTGGTTTCGGCAATTTCTTCGTGCGATCTGCCGCACCCTTCGCAATGGGTGCCGCCTTCAGTACATTTTCCTGAGATGCAAGGACTGAATTTCATAGCGCGCCTCAATATGTAAATGTTCTATTACATGAAAACCGAACAGCAAACGCATAAACCGGCGTTTTTGTAAGATCAGCCTTTACGGTTGGATTACATATCAAGCTTACAGAAATAAAGCGCCGCTGTAAAAAGCAAAAAATTACCTTGTTTTCATCGACTATACTTGTCATTAATAAACAAAGTTGACCGATGTACAGGCTATGAAACGGTTATTTTATCAACACGGCGCACTATTAATCGGACTAACACCGGTGATGGTGTATTGCCTGAGCTGCCTTTTGTTCGAAGCGAACGACGACACGGCGCTTCAGGTTAAAAAATTGCTGCTGGCAAACATCAGCAAAACCGCGCCGACCGCGGCAATGGTCATGCAGGAATATAAAGCCCGGATTCTCTGGCAATGCAGCAGTCTATTATCGATTTGCGCTTATTTCGCCGCCATGGCGTGGAGCTGTTCCTTATTTTACCGTTGTTGCCAGAGCGGTGCGCAAAGCAAAACCATTATTGTTATGGGTTTGGCGATTGTCAGCTTAACGGTATTGCAAATGGTGCAGGCGGATGCCGGCAGTGCGCTTTATATCGGTATTTATCGCACCACGTACGATGCGCTGGGCGCGTCGCCTTTGATTGCCGACGACTTTCATCGACAGGTTTATTTAGTCATTAATTTAATTAATCTACTGGCGGCCATGGCGCCGGTGTTTATTCTGGTCGCCGTTTGCGGGACTTTTTCGATAGCGGATCATCATGGCGAACCCGATCTGCAACTGATAGCGGAACGGCAGGATTATTTAAAACAAGGCGTGGCGGCGGGTTCCATTGTTTTATTATTCGGGATTATCCACATGGTGGCGTGGCTGCAGTGGCCTAAAGCATTAATGGGCGAAAACTCGTCGTTCGCTAAAGTCTTCGCCAATTACAGTCACGCCAACAGCCAGTTCTGGGGGCTGACGTTCACCTTGTTACTATTGAGCATCTACTTTGCCGCCACCTTGGCGTTGCAAATCAGGATGAAAGATACGCTGGAATCGATGCCGGAGTCGCCAGCCAAGCAAAAATGGTTAATGACGAACAACTTTACCGTAAACATTCAAAAACATGCCTTCCAATTGGGGATGATGTTGATGCCGTCTTTGGCGGGTTCGTTGGATTCGGTGATTGAACTGATGTAACGACGTTCGTTTGCCTACGGCAAATACACACGCCAGCTCATGCCGCCCAGTTCCGGGCTTTTGTTGCCTTCCAGTTTGCCCCCGAGAATGCCGACCAAGTCATTCACGACCGTCATGCCGATACCGTGGCCGCGAATGTTTTCATCGGCGCGCACACCGCGTTTAAGGATTTCATTCAATTTGCCGTCGGGAATGCCCGGTCCGTCGTCATCCACCTGGATTAATAAGGCGTAATTGCGTCGGTCTTTGCGCGGATTTTGCGTCACATTAATTTTTATACTGTGTTGACACCATTTGCAAGCATTATCCAGTATATTGCCGACTATTTCATACAAATCGCCTTCTTCCACATAAATCTGGCAATGTTCTGGAACATTAATGCCCCAATGTATGTTTTTAGCGATGTAGACTTTGTTGAGCGAAGCACTGACTTTATGCAGAAAGGCCGATAATTCGATATTTTTTATGGCTTTATGCTCGCCTTTGGCGGCGGCGCGCTGCAATTGGTATTCCACGATTTTATCCATGGTAGCGATCTGTTCCTGTACGGTTTCTTTGTTGTCCCTGAACGTTTCGGAACAGCCGCGTAAAATAGCGAGCGGTGTTTTCAGGCTGTGGGCAAGATCGGCAAGGGTGTTGCGGTAGCGCTCCAGATGGGCGCGCTCATGGGAAATAAAGGCGTTCAGATTGCCCGCCAGTCCTTGCAGTTCTGACGAATATACCCCATCCAGCAGCGTTTTTTCACCTTTTTCGATGGCGTAAAGATCGTTAACAATAATTCTGAGCGGTTTCAGGCTCCAACGCAGCAAAGCAAACTGTAACAATATTAATACGATAGCTATTATCACCAGCCACGACCACAGATGTTTCCGGAAATGCTCCACCTGGTGTTTCACAAAGTCGGAGTCTTCAGCCACGGTAAAAATATACTCTTTCTCTACTCCGGCAATGTTTTTCCAGATGATGTCGTAATGTAAGAAATAACGATGCGGATTGTCCGCCAGAAAATAAGTGTTGCCTGCGCCCAGTTTTTTCGGCGGTGTAGGAACATCCAGGCCGATGGCCGACGGCGATCGCCAAACCAGACTATTATTGGTGTGCTGGATGAAGGCGTATAAACCGGAGCCGGGGTTAACGAAACGGGGTTCTGGCAGGTTGGGGGGCAGTGTTAATTCACCAGCGTTGTTGAGTTCCGCCGTGGATAACAGGGCGTATATTTGCACCTGAAGCCGTTCTTTCAGAGCGGCTTCCGCGCTGTCGCGAAAACTCTGCTCCAGCACCACGGCAGCCAGAGCGAAAAACACCGCCAGCACCAAGCCTTCTGAAGCTAACAACCTGAAACTTAATGATTTTGTACGCACTTGTGATTAATCACCATGTACAGGTAAGAGTTAATAACTTATCTGTCGAATGTCGGGTAAACGTCCTTTTTTACTTATTAAGTATAGGATATTCGACCCATTATTGAGGTATTCGATAACCTCTGCCGCGCAAAGTTTCAATCGGTTGACGGGTACCGTCAGGATCCAGTTTTTTGCGAAGCCGGCCGATAAAAACTTCAATCACATTGCTGTCGCGGTCGAAATCTTCGTCGTAAATATGCGCGGTCAGTACTGATTTGGAAATTAATTCGCCTTTGCGAAACATCAAGTATTTCAATACCTTGTATTCATAAGCGGTAAGCTCCAGTTTTTCGCCGGAAACGAAAACTTCTTGCGTAACCGTATTCAGTTCGATATTGTCGTGCGTTAATACGGGCTGGGCTTTGCCGGCGGAGCGGCGGATCAGGGCGTTGAGACGCGCCAACAGTTCCTCGTAATGAAAGGGCTTGACCAGATAATCGTCGGCGCCGGCTTCCAGCCCTTCCACTTTTTCCTGCCACCGGCTGCGCGCGGTCAAAATTAATATCGGCAGGGAGATATTATCCTTGCGTAAGCGTTTGATTAATTCAATGCCGGAAAAATCAGGCAAACCCAGATCGATAACAGCGGCGTCGATGGGGTATTCCTTGCCCATGTACTGACCGTCTTTGCCGTTATGGGCGGTATCGACGGCAAAGCCCTTGCTTTCCAGATAATCGTGGATTTGTTTACACAGCGTCAGCTCGTCTTCAACCACTAAAATACGCATGGATACACTTTAGGCCGGTTAATTAATGACAGCGCCGGTTTCGGCGTCGATTTTAAAATGCAGAATGCGTCCGTCCGGCGTTAACACCTTAATGACATGCACTTCCTTGCCGTCGATGGTTTCGGCGCTGGCACCCAGGACTCTGGATTTGCCGTCGCTCAGAATTTTTTGGGTGGCCTCGTCTAAACTGACGCGCGCTACAATCAACTCGTCCGCTGCCAGACAATGCCCTGCGAATGCCAATAATAACAAGCAATAAATCAGTATTTTCATGTCTGCACCGCCGACGGTTTACATCCTGTTAACGCATTAATAATAGGCTAAGACAGGAAAAGTGTACGTCGGGTACGCTGAACAACCGCTTAATCATTAATGCAAAAACCAGCTTTTCGCCAGATTGCTTAGAGCCAAACCGACGGACGTGCCCAACTTGCCGGCCAACCGGTCGATCAAGCGTTCCTGCTGGGTATAATCGACCAGGGTTTCCGCGCCGATAATTTCTTTGGCGACATAATCCTCGCTGCCCAGCGCGTCGACAATCCCGTTCTTGACGCTTTCTTCCCCGGACCATACCAAACCGGAAAACATGTCCGGTGTTTCTTTTAAGCGGCTGCCCCGGCCGTTTTTAACGGCAGTGATGAATTGTTGGTGAACTTGATTAATTAATCCCTGCATGTAGTCGCGTTCAACCGGGTTGTTCGGTGAAAACGGATCCAGCAGGGCTTTATGGTCGCCTGCGGTAAGCAACCGACGTTCGACGCCCAGCGTTTTCATGGCTTCGACAAAGCCGAAACTGTCCATAATCACGCCGATTGAGCCGATCAGGCTGGCCGGGCTGGCGAAAATTTTGTCTGTTGCCGATACGATGTAGTAGCATCCGGACGCGCAAATATCGGTGACCACGGCATGGATGGGCAGGTTCGGTTTTTCCTTCTTAATTTTTCTAATCTCATCATACACATACGCCGATTGCACCGGACTGCCGCCGGGCGAGTTGGCGTGCAGAATGATGCCCTTGGTATATTTATCCTTGGCTGCCTTGCGCAGGCTGTCGATGATATTTTCGGCATTGGCGTTTTGGTCTTCGGCAATCATGCCGACGACATCAATGACAGCCGTATGATTTTTGCCGCCGACGCCCATGTCTTGGGCAAACTTCGGATACATGGAAAAACCCAAAATAGCCAGCAAATAGGCGCACAGCAATAATTTGAAGAAAATACCCCAGCGCCGCGCCCGCCGTTGCTCTGTAATTGCAGCAAACGCCAGTTTTTCGACAATTTCACGTTCCCAGCCGAGATGCTGATTTGGTTGGGCGTTCTTTTGGTGTTCGGGTTGGTTCTCCATCTCGCTTACCTTAAGCCATTAAGTTGAGTAATTCTGCAGGTTGTTGTAGACAAAACAAAGGGTTATAACGTTGCAACGACTCCATGGAATTTGCGCCGCAAGATACGCCAATGGATGCAATCTGCGCATTCTGCGCCATTTGCATGTCGTGAATGGAATCGCCCACCATTAATGTCCGGTCTTTAGCCGACTGTGTTTGCGCCATAATTTCGTGCAACATCAGCGGATTGGGTTTGGAAGCAGTTTCATCGGCGCAACGCGTACTGTCAAATAGATCTTCTGTACCGGTAGCTTTCATCGCAGCTATTAATCCTGCCCTGGTTTTTCCGGTGGCAACAGCTAATCGGTAGCCTTGTTCCTTTAAATTCAGCAACATATCATAAACGCCAGGGAAAAAATCAGCCCGGCTCAGTTGCTTTGACGAATAAGTTTGACTGTATAAGCTAACAATTCGTTTCTTGGTTTCCGTATCGACTTCCGGATAAAGAGCCGCAACCGCGTTATCGATACACAAACCGATGACGTCTTTGGCGGCTTGCGGTTCAGGCTTTTTACAGCCGTGGCGGACGCCCGCCAGTTGCAGGCAGTGGACAATCCAGTCGATGGTATTAATTAATGTGCCGTCCCAGTCGAAGACAATCAGATCAAACCTGTTTTTCATGCGTTATAAAATCAAGGAAATGGGGTGGTAACGGCGCAGTAACGTTGACCGTGCGTTCGCTCGCCGGATGTTGAAATTGCAGGGTTTCCGCATGCAAAAACATGTGCTTATAGCCGCGATTGCGAAAAGTTTTGTTGCAGTCGGACAAGCCGTAGCGGTCGTCGCCGATAATCGGATGGCCGAGATAAGCCGCATGTACGCGGATTTGATGCGTGCGCCCGGTTTTCGGCGTTGCCTGTACCAAGGTTGCGTCTTGAAACAATTTCAACCGACGGAAAAGGGTCTCCGATTCCTTGCCGTGCTGATTAATCACCACAATCCGTTCGCCGCCTTTATTCACATTTTTCAGCAACGGCTGGTTTACCACCAGTTTTTTGCGCGCCCATTGCCCGCTTAACAGCGCCAGATAGCTTTTATGAATGGTATCGTCACGGAATTGTCCGTGTAAACTGCGCAGGGCGCTCCGTTTTTTGGCGATTAGCAAACAGCCGGAGGTGTCTCTGTCCAGCCGGTGCGCCAAATCCAGAAAGCGGCATTCCGGGCGCAGCTGGCGCAAGCCCTCAATAACGCCAACCTGGACGCCGCTGCCGCCATGAACGGGAATGCCTGCCGGTTTATTAATGATTAATAAGCTTTCGTCTTCAAAAAGAATCTGATTATTAATGACATTAATTAACTGGCGGCTGACAGGCGGGATCTCGGCGGTGTTTTCTGCTTGCCGGATGGGCGGAATTCTGACGATATCGCCGGCGGCCAAGCGGTAATTAACGTCGACACGACCCTTGTTAACGCGGACTTCGCCTTTCCGCACGATGCGGTAGATGCGGCTTTTCGGTACCCCTTTTAAGCGGGTGATCAAGAAATTATCCAGTCTTTGCTCGGTATGATCCTCAGTAATTTCGATCAATTGCACCTGGCCGGACGGATTTTGCTGCTCAGTAGTCATATGCAAATGATACCAGTTATTATTCTTATTTGACGGTTTAAATTGAAGAAAAGCGCTATCGTTGCTATATTAATAGCGCTCAAAGCAGACGAACAAAGATAAGTAATGGGCTTTCATTGGTAAAGCCGTTGAATGCTGCGGGCAGTAGAGGACTCTAAATATATATTTTTGCATTAAAGAATTAATCATTAAACCTTATGCAAAATCCTCTGTCACAAGAATTTTCGGGTTGATCATTCACCCAAGACGAATGAATTAATAGCCTGTCCAAGACAGATTTTACATAGACGACTGAAACTATTTATTTTTGCCGATTAATCGCTACGCAATCATCGTTGATCTCATCTGATACCAGCTGCTAAAACTCACCTTCAGGGCGGGACTACACATATAAGTCATTTATTACTTTACATAAATAGACACTGGAACAACGAAAAGCGCGGGCAAAGCGCCCCGCTTGTGCTGTAGGCGTTCAAGGCCTAGTCAGTCTAAATCAGTAAATTCTGATTTTTGGAGCAGTACATACAAAGGAATTACAATGAAAAGAATGCTTATCAATGCTTCGCAGGCGGAAGAACTGCGAGTTGCTTTGGTAGATGGTCAAAAACTCTACGATTTTGATATAGAAGTACCCTCAAAAGAACAGAAAAAATCCAATATTTACAAAGGCATCATCACCCGTGTAGAACCCAGCTTGGAAGCGGCGTTCATTAATTACGGCGCGGAAAAACACGGCTTTTTACCGTTCAAGGAAATCTCCCCGCAGTATCTTAAAAAACAGGACGAAACGGAAGGCGAGGTGCGCCGCAGCGCCATTAAAGACCATCTCAAGGAAGGCCAGGAGATTGTCGTCCAAATCGAAAAGGAAGAACGCGGCAGCAAAGGCGCAGCCCTAACCACCTATATCAGTCTGGCGGGCACCTATTTGGTATTAATGCCCAACAACCCCAAAGCTGGCGGCATTTCCAGGCGCATTGAAGGCGATACTCGTAACGATACCCGCGAAGCGCTGGCCAGCCTGGAGATACCCGACACCATGGGATTAATTGTCAGAACAGCAGGCTGCGGCAAAAGCTCCGAAGAGTTGCAATGGGACTTAAACTATCTCTTGCAGTTGTGGGAAGCCATCGCACGGTCAACTAATGAGCAATCGGCGCCGTTTCTGGTGTTCCAGGAAAGCAACGTCATCATCCGCGCTTTGCGCGATCATTTGCGCGGCAACATCGACGAAATTCTGATCGACAACGAGGAACCGTACAAGCTGGTGCAGAATTTTCTGCGGCAGGTGATGCCTCATCTATTATCGAAAGTAAAGCTGTATCAAGACGCAGTCCCGCTGTTCAACCGTTATCAAATCGAATCGCAAATCGAGGTTGCCTACGGCCGCGAAGTATCCCTGCCGTCGGGCGGATCGATTGTGATCGATCATACCGAAGCGCTGACGTCTATCGACATTAACTCGGCGCGCGCCACCAAAGGTAGCGACATTGAAGAAACGGCTCTCAACACCAACCTGGAAGCTGCCGAAGAAATCGCCCGGCAATTGCGTTTGCGCGATTTGGGCGGTTTGTTTGTTATTGATTTTATCGACATGATGTCCAATAAAAATCAACGCATAGTCGAAAACCATTTGCGCGACGCTCTTAAGATCGACCGCGCCCGCATTCAGCTTGGCCGTATTTCCCGATTCGGCCTGTTGGAGATGTCGCGGCAAAGAATGCGGCCATCGCTTGGCGACGCCTCGCAAATTACCTGCCCGCGCTGTAAAGGCCAGGGCACCATCCGCAATGTAGAGTCGGTTGCGTTGTCGGTATTGCGACTGCTGGAAGAAGAATCGATGAAAAAAGGCACCGAGAAGGTAATTGCGCATTTGCCGATCGAATGCGCGACCTTTTTGCTTAACGAAAAACGTAGCGCCATTGAAGCCATCGAAAACCGCCTGAATGTCGATATTGTTATCCTGCCGAGCAAGCATTTGGAAACCCCGGCGTACGATATCGAACGCATTAAAGAGCGCGAAGCTGCCGATGATAAGCCCAGTTACGTGCAGTTGAAAACCGAAGAAATCGCCTTGCCCGAGTTTGCTCAGCAAGTGAAATCGAAGTCGGAAAAAGCCGCAATTCAAGAATTTCTCAACGATTCGCCCGCGCCCGCGCCAATTCCTATCGTCAAACATGAGAAAGTCGAATCCGGCAGTTTAATAAACCGTTTCATCCAAAAACTATTTGGGGTCAAACCGGCGAAAGCCAGAAAAGCGGCCGAGCACACCGGTAAAAAAACCGGCGGCGACGAAAGGCCAAGAAACCGCGATAGAGACAGAGATAGAGATAGAGATAGAGATAGAGATAGAGGAAGAAATAACAACCGGCGCGGTAATCAGTCCATTAATCAGGAAACCTCTGGAAACCGTCCGCCAAGAGGTCAGCAGCCGCGCGATAATCGCCAGAATCGTCCGCAACAACGCCCGGAACCGAAGCAACAGACGCCGCAAGAGCCGCGGTTAACACCGGCCAATCCACGGGTTACCGGCCCTAAAGAACGCATCGATCCGCCGTCAAGACGCAACGACGCCGTCAGCGCGCCGCCCATTGAGCACAGCAAACCCATTCCGCCTGTCCAGCATCCGCCGAGTGTCGAAGTTGATGACGAGATCGTCGCCGTTAACGCTGAACCGGAAACTGGGGAAGGCGTTAATCAAGAACAAAAACCGAGATCGGGCAACAAACGCAACCGGCGCGGACCGAATCGCAGACGTTCGCGGAATTCGCGGTTCAACAGAGAAAGTAGTGCCAGCAGCGAAAGCAATACCACTGATGGCGACGACAACGGGCAGAAAAACGAAGATAAAGGCAGTGTCGTTAATACCTACGCCGATTTCGTCAGCCGGGAAAAATCAGAGGTGACACCGGAATAAAACCGAGCTTGCCGCTGTTTTGCGCGAACGGCGTCATGATTTTTTCCGCCGTCTATTATGCCACGGCGGATAATCATGTTGCCCATTGTAAACCGTTCTTTTGTAACGATGAATGATAACCCGGCAATTATTAATGCGTCATACCTGGATGTTTCCATCCCGGAGCAAACATTATTACTTGTTGAAAACGGCGTAATCAAGCAATGTTATCAGGTGTCTACGGCAAAAAACGGTGCGGGCGAAGTGCGTGGCAGCGAATGTACGCCCAGAGGTTGGCATATCATCAGGGCAAAAATAGGGGACGGACTGCCGATTAATACGGTTTTTAAAGGCCGCAGGCCGACCGGTGAAATTTATGACGCCGATCTGGGCAGGCAATTTCCCAATCGGGACTGGATTCTGACCCGGATCCTGTGGCTGGGCGGATTGGAAGCCGGTCATAACCGCTATGGCATGATCGATACCTGCTGGCGGTATATTTATATCCATGGCACGTCCGATGAAGATCGAATCGGCACACCGGCGTCGCATGGCTGTATCCGGATGACGAATGCCGATATGCTGGACTTGTTTAACCGTGTCCAACCGGGTTGGAAGGTATTAATCCATGAGTAATGACCGGTTTTTTTCGTATTTTAACGCCGTCGCGCTTAATTAATGACCTATTTAATCGCTGGCAGAGTGGAATAGTGCGGATTGTTTTGGGTGTGGAATATGACGGAAGCGCCTATGCCGGCTGGCAATGGCAACCGGGGCGGCGTAGTATTCAGGCTGAACTGGAACTGGCGTTATCCAAAGTAGCCGACCAGCCTGTAACGGTGGTTTGCGCGGGCAGAACCGATGCCGGTGTGCATGCCGCGGAACAGATTGTACATTTCGATGTCAACGTGGAGCGGGATTTGCATGCCTGGTTAATGGGCGGCAATACATATTTACCGGCTGATATCCGGATAATCTGGGCAAAAAATGCGTCGAACGGCTTTCACGCCCGATATAGCGCCATAGCCAGGCTGTACCGCTACGTAATATTTAACCGGGCGGTTAAATCGGCATTAATGGATAAACAAGTCACATGGTGTTATCGGCCTCTGAATGCGGAATTAATGCATAATTCGGCGCAAACGCTGGTGGGAAACCACGATTTTTCTTCATTCAGAGCGCAAGGCTGTCAATCGCGAAGTCCGTTTCGGATCGTATATTTTATTGACGTCTATCGGGATCACGATAAAGTGGTCATCGAAATCTGCGCGAATGCGTTTTTGCACCACATGGTGAGAAATATCGCCGGAGTATTAATGACTATCGGCGCAGGCAAACAGCCTCAAGATTGGGCGGCTACCGTGCTGGCAGCCAAAAAACGGGCGTTAGCGGGAGTAACCGCGCCGCCTGAAGGGCTATACTTGTTGGCTGTATACTATCCGGACAGCTACGGCTTACCGGTACATTCGGCCTTTAACAAGTTGCCTGGCGACGCCACGCGCTATGACCAGTCGGCTGTTGCCGAATTATAGAAAACCATTTGGTAGTGGCTAACTATTAAGTGATAAGCTCGAATTATAGGTGACAACAAACCAATGGATCACGCCGTCATGCCAACTTTCATCTTTGGAGAACGAAAGCGTTTTCCGCACCATCCGCCCGACCCGCTGCCGCA
>Ga0194131_10003941_pt1 | contig 22867 bp, 20 predicted proteins | sample TA2KigO120mmetaG_FD_148631 | JGI IMG/M metagenome (GOLD analysis project Ga0194131, IMG submission 148631) | Freshwater microbial communities from Lake Tanganyika, Tanzania - TA2015053 Kigoma Offshore 120m | ecosystem: Environmental > Aquatic > Freshwater > Lake | place: Tanzania: Lake... | reverse complement strand
GTGGGGATAAGACAAGCTAAAGGTAGTTTTGTCGTGATCTTAAATCCTGATACTCTTGCAGAGTCTGATTGGCTGATGCATCTGATGTCTGCCTACAAGCAAAATGGAGAGGGACTGTACCAGCCGAAATTTCTCACCACTACGGATCATAGAATTCTGATGAGCACTGGAAACATGATCCAGTTGTTCGGCTTTGGATATTCCCGCGGAAAGGGCCAGGTGGACACTAGTTCATTCAATGAGATTGAGCAAATCGGATATGCTTCTGGAACATGCCTGTTTACATCGGCAAAGATCATACACGATCTTGAAATGTTCGATCCGTTTCTATTTGCATATCATGATGACTTGGATCTAGGCTGGAGGGCAGCCATGCAGGGAATAAAATCCTACTACATTCCAAAATCCATGATATACCATCCTCCAGAAGGTTTCAGCTTCAAGTGGAGTTCGTACAAGTACTACCTGTTGGAAAGGAACAGGCAGTACTGCCTGCTGACCCATTACTCACACTCAACATTTTTCAAAATGCTCCCAGCTTTTCTCTTAGTGGAGATTGCTGTTTTCTTTTTTTACTGGCAAAAGGGCTTTTTGAAGCAGAAGATAAAGGCGTCACTTGATATACTGAAAAACCTCAAACACATCCAAAGAAGGTACCAAAAAATACAAAGAGAGCGCAAAATACCTGACAGGGAAGTGATCAAGAATTTCAGTGACGATATACTGGTACCAAAAGAAGTGGCAGACAAAAAAAGCAATCATCTTTTTAATAATTTCATAAGGGATCTCAGCAGAATGACCCGCAAAACTATCTAATCTCTCTCAGAAATCACAACTGCCACTGCGATGTCCTGTTCGTGACTTAATGATACAAGGAATCTGTATTCTTTTCCGGTTATCAAAACGGTGGGTTTGGAATCTGAGTGCCCTGTCTTGATGTCTACCAAGTCTATCTTTTTTGATATTGATTTCTTTACCGCCTCTTTGATCGCAAACTTACCCGCAAAATGTTTGTAGGGTTCTTTAAATCTCAAACAGTAATCGATCTCGGATTTGCTAAACATTCTCTTATAGAAACTCTTGTGTGACTCGTATGGAATTTTCTTAAAGCGGCCTACCTTGACAATATCGATTCCAATGCCGATGCCAGCTAGTTTCATGCGTGATTTAATCGGAAGTTTACCAATAAGCTTTTGTGATGATCATTTCTCTTCTGCCAACTCAATTAGGTTACATTTTGTGTTCTTCATGCTCAGAAGCACAAATGCGATCAACCTGTCCTCAAATCCCTTGACCGGTTTGACGATGACCCTTGCTCCTTTTTTCTCAAACTCCTCCACCTCACGATGAATATTCTTTACTTCGAAGCAAAGATGATGGAACCCTCCACCCTTGCTGCTCAGAAAATTCGATACTGGGGAATTCTGCTCTGTAGATTCAATCAGCTCAAGATACACCTGGCCCATCTTCAAAAAACACACGTTAACCCTTTGTGAGCCGATCAAAGTAGGTAACCCTATGGTCTCAAATTTAAGATACTTGGCAAGTTCGCCAAGCGATTCTTGTATGTTTGGAACAACAATGCCGACATGGTGCAGCTTTAAATTTTCCACGCTTAGTTCATCCCATGCTTCTGTAATAGTTTTCTAAGATCCACGACTTTTTTGATCTCCATGGTTTCATCCAAATTGAACTTTACATCAAATGTTGTTTCTATCTCATCAAGCAAAACATACACATTAAACGAATCCCATGATTCGATATTTTCCTGACCCGATTCATCAGTAATCTGTGATATTGGGATGTTGAACACCCTTGACACTATCTCGTAAAGTTTGTCAGTCATTACTCTATATCACACCTGAGGTGATCTGGAATTTTTATAGGATCGGATAGTCTGTAAACCCAATCGTCGCCTTCCTTCTTAAAGCCAAAATCTGATAAAAAATTCTCACACGGTTTGTTCTTCTTTGTAGGCACGAATGTGCCTCTTACCGTACTGACTCCACCCTCCTTTGCCTTTTGAAGAATGTGTGCCAATATGCCGTCCTCGATCTTCCTGCCCATGATTCTACAACTGAGCAAGAATGTGTCAATTGACCACTCTGATTTCCCTTTTTTCACAATAAACACGCCGGTTATCCCGCTGTTGCCGAACTTGTCTTCAATTTGTGCACATCCCACCCAATAGTCACCTTTCTTTACAAGATCTCGAATGTCTTCTTCCTGATACCGTTTGGTAGTGAGATTGAACTGGTTTGTTTTGAGCGTAAGCTGTGAAATCCTCGGGATAGTAAACTCGTTTGCATTTTTAATTAAGACTCTGATGTCAAGCTGTTTAAGAAAGTCTTCCAAATTTGTAGTCGACTTTTCAAGCTCCTTTCGTTGCCTTTCCTCCAGATACATCTTCCCTCTGTCTACATCCTCCTCTGTAATCTTTAGAACATGAAAGTCATTCATATCCATCAAATTTTGTGCATATTCTGATGCGTCATCTGACAGATCCACCGTTAGAACCTGAGGCAGACTGAGGCGCACGTACTCTCTGTTCACTGGATCATCATCAAAGAATACCATGCTGTCAAGACCTATGTTTAACTCACCTGCGATCTCTTTCATGTTAGCTACTTTGTCGTTCCAATTAATCTGCATGGAAGAAAAGTTCTCTTCCCTGAGAACCATATTGGGATGTTCCCTTATCGCTCTAATTGCCTCGTCTATGTTGTTTTTACTGTTTATTGCAAGAATGATCCCTCGTTGTTGCAGCGCAAGCAAGATCTTTTGAAACTCGACAAATGCTTTTCCCTCAGGCGTGTCTCCTAGTCTTATGCCTTCAAATCCATCCTCGCCTACGATTCCTCCCCACAACGTATTATCCAGATCCAGAACGATGCACTTTTTATTGAGTCCTAAAACCGCCTTGATGTATCCAACCCAATCGTGAACCAAGTGCGGTATGTACTCAAAGGAGACCTTGATATCGCCAATAAAGAACTGGCGAAAATCAAATACATTGCTTTCACCGTATCTTCTTACAAAGCCGTCAAAGTCATGCAAATAAGCCGACTCTAGCGTTTTTATCATAGAATTAATTCTTGTATTGAAATCGATAACCATGTCTCTTAGGCCGTAGACTGTCTTTGTCTCATAGATGCCATAAGGCGAATAGCTTGGGAGCGGTAGATTTGTGATCACCATCTTCGAGTCAGACTTTTCAACATACGATCTTATTATATGAGAAACTTCGGCTAGTTTCTTTTCTACAAATTCTCTCCTTTCCACTTCGCTTGCGGTGTATGGCGAGTCGTAAATCTTTCCCAAAACACTCCTTGTATCTAGGAGCAAGAATGCTATGTCTGGACGAAATTTGTACAGATCGCTTTGGGCATTTAGAATCTCTTGATTGTACTGATTATATCCTGCAACATACGTGATGCACCCAACACCGATCTCAGAGCATTTTACCTTCAGAGTCTCCTCCATCCCATTAAGCGTAAAAGAGCCTAGCAGCGCCACTCGTATCTTTTTCTCGTATTTTTCTATGTTCAGTGATCTTGCCGCATTGATGTAGTGTGATAGCTTTTGTTCATGTCGCACATTAGTCTACAAGTTGTTGCGAGAATAAATATTTCGAATCAATGCTCTAATAATCATTAATTGAATCAAATTTTTTCTACCCAAAAGTTATAGCCTCGTCTCTTGTTCTCTTTTAGTTGCCAATGAAAGAAATCGAAGATGCATTCTCCATGAATGAAAAAGAGCTGATGGAGTACTATGGCTTCCACGGAGTGGTTGGAAAGATTCAGCTCCGCGCAAAGATCATACGCTCTTGGATTCTGCACTCTTTAGCTTATTCATCTCCTCACTCAGGCTTTGCCATTAGAATGCAAAAGGCAAGGGGAGTGAAAATTGGAGACGGTTGCCACTTTTGCCCTTACGTCCAAATTGATCTGGTCTACCCACAACTAGTACACATAGAAGACAGTGTGACGCTTGGAGCAAACACGATGATATTTGCTCATATGAATCCGACAGCAAATCTATTTTTTAAAAATGGCCCGTACCCAAGAAAGGTCGTACAAGTAACCATAAAAAAAGGCGCTGTTCTTACACCTGGATCTATAGTGATGGCAGGAGTCACAATAGGCGAAAACTCTATCATCTCTCCGGGAAGTGTGGTATCGCAGGATGTTCCGGACTACTGCGTGGTGGTTGGCAATCCTGCGCGCGTGGTAAAGAAAATTGAACACTAATTAGATTGTACGATGTGAATTCTGTGATTATTCTATGAATATTTTGGGAATTGATTTTGAAGAATGGTTCCACCCGCAAATCGTTCAAAAATACTTGGGAGACAAAAAAAGAGATCCATCTGTAATCAATGGAATTGATAAAATTTTAGATTTACTAAGAACCCATGAAACACACGCGACATTTTTTGTTGTAGGGGAACTATTGGAATATCGCCCCGAACTACTCGATAAAATACTGGCCGACGGCCACGAAATAGGATTTCATACGATGCACCATACAAGACTGGATGTGCCGGGATTCAGGGAGCTATTTGTAAGGGAGATTGAGGACTTTGCAAAACTTACCGACAAGCGCTCAAGAGGATTCAGGGCTCCGACTTTCTCACTAAATCGACAGAGTTCTTGGGTGATCGACCTACTATCAGAAAATAACTACGTGTATGACAGCAGCGTTATGCCTGCAAAAACCAGCATGTATGGATTACCTAACGCAGAAATGAAGCCGTACAAGATCTCTTCCTCATCAATAGAAAAAAATGATCCGAACGGAAAGATGCTGGAGTTCCCCCTCATGACAACAAGACTCCTTGGAAAGAAAATTCCCGCAGCTGGGGGATTCTACCTGCGCGCCCTGCCCACAAAAATGATCTCAAAAGCAATAAAAAATTATGAGAGTGCGGGTATTCCGGCTTCATTTTACATTCATTCCTGGGAGCTAACGCCGGAGTTTATGCCCAAGATATCGATGCCGTTTAAGGACAGCTTCATAACGTTTCATAATATCAACAAGGCCTTTTCAAGGATGAAATATCTTCTAAAAAATTTCTCATTCACCTCTTTTGATAGATATATCCAAAAGACCAGATTGGGCTAGACTCCTGCTGATCTGAAATAACCTACTGTCATCCTAAAACCGTCCGTCACCGAAACAGCCGGCTTCCAACCAAGTGATCTGAGCTTGGAATTGTCCACAAAAAAATTCCCAACATCTACTTTTCTGGTGTATGTGGGGGTCTGAACGTACTTTATTTTTGTGCCTGTCATCTGATTTAGCCATCTGCCAAGCTGGTAAAACCACGTCTTTCTGCCAGATGAAATCCAATACAGATTGCCCGACTTGCCTTTTTTCATGATCGTCTTTATGGCAGAGACTACGTCTGAAATGTAAATCAAGTCTCGATAGAATTTACCCTTGTTGAAAATGGTTATCTCATCTCCTTTGTACGCCTTGTAAATCAAATAGTTCACTGCATTCTTGTTTGGAATGTGTTGTTCTCTTGGACCAAACGAATTGGTTATGCGGAATATCACCGTATCAAGCCCGTACACATTGTGATAAATCTTGCAATAATGTTCGCTTGCAAGCCTGTTTGTGCCATATATCGTGGTCGGCTCGCACGGAGTCTCCTCGTTTACTGGAAGCTTTTTCGGTCTGCCTATTACTATGAACGTACTTCCAAGAATAAACCTGCAGTTAAGCTTTAACGCTCTTATCTTTTCCAACATGAAGAGAGTCGACGTAGCATTGGATTTAATATCGCCTAAAGGATCCTCAAATGACTTTGAATGTGAAGTCTCTCCTGCGAGGTGTATTATCACGTCCGGCTTGTTTCTCTCTATTGCCCTACCAAGTTTTGCAAAATCGGTAGTGTCAATTTTCTCAATCTTTACTTTTTTTGAAATCTGAGTGATGTTCTTCTTCTTAGTCAAGCTTCTTGTAAGCAGGATCAATTTGTGTCCGTCATGCAATAACTCATCAGCAAGGTGGCTGCCAACAAATCCCAGCCCTCCTGTGATAAGTATCTTCATGTGTTTTGAAAACTCTGGTAAGTTAAAAGTTAATTCCTCAGAAACTCTATTAAAGACATTTTTAATTTTAAACATATCCAATGAAATCCAAAACATCTACCAAAATCTCAATTCTACTCAAAACAATCAGAGTTTTCAAAAACTGGTATCTTTATCCGTTGGTCTATTACGGCCTGATAAAAAAAGAGCACGTAATCTTTGAAACGAGAAGCGGTCTAAAAATAAAGATTCGAACCAATTCTACTGACATCATGGCATTAACACACGTATGGCTGATCAAGGAATACTCTAGTCCAGGATTTGACCTACACGAGTCAGATATCGTTATGGACATCGGGGCACACATAGGACTATTCACACTATTTGCGTCACAATTTTGTAAAAACGGCAAAATCTATTGTTTCGAGCCCGTCAAGGAGAATTATGACATGTTGGTGTCCAACGTCACCCTAAATCATCTATCAAATGTCTCTGCATTTAATATGGCAGTAACAGACAAAACATCTCCTGTGAGGATCTTCTTAAACCAAGACGAATCAGGACACAGCATGTTTGAGCAAAACTCGACCCCAATTGAAACACAATCGACCACACTGAAGAATATCTTCGACGAAAACAACATCCACTCTTGCGATTTTATAAAGATGGATTGCGAGGGTGCAGAATATGAAATAGTCAGAACGCTGCCACAAGATTATTTTGGCAGAATACAAAAAATGATAATCGAGTATCATATGGCAGACGACAAGCCGGAATTACTACGAGAGCTAATCTCAAAGCTCAAACCCTTTTCATTTGTTATTGGGAAAAAAACTCTATTTGCGGATATTGGCTTTCTCTACGTTAAGGCCAAGTCCACCTAATCTGGTTTTTGAAGAACCCCAAAGAATGACTGCTTGGTCTTTCCGATTATGATTGGGTTGATCTTCAAAGACGAGTAAAACTGGTAAAACGCACTATTGTCATTTATGTCGTCTGACAACAAAAATCCGCCCTTTCTGACATGTGGCCATGCGGCATCAAACTCAAACATCATGTTCTTGTACGTGTGAAGACTATCGTGAAAGAAAAATATCTATCTGACCGAGATCTTCCATCGTTTTTTTCAGTTTCTTACTGGTTGGCCCAAATACAAGGTTCCATCTGTCCCTAAGCTCGGTAGGTATTGCAGATCCAATCGCCTCTTTGTCTCCCAAGGCCTGAAAACATAGTCAATAGAGTACAGCTGACCTTTTTTATTCTCCTTGAGCGCCTTGAGTATGAACGAACTACTGTTCCCGTAAGCTACTCCTGTTTCAACTATTATCTCTGGTTTGAACAACCTACACAGTGCATACAAGAACATGCCTGAGAAATCATTCAGCGAGTATTCCGTTGGATATGGTTTCTTTCTTGATGGGAACTTTTCTGTACTGATCTCTGTAAAAAATGCTTTAAGCTGAGCTTGTATTTGTCGAGTCTCGTTTTTCAGACCCTCTAGTTTTTCCGAATCTTCAGGAAATAGCGAGTCGATGACGTCCTCAAGTCTATCATGCGTTGCAGAATAGTCGTGTTTGTGTAGGCTGTCTTCTCTTACCTGCTGAGCTGTCTGGAATATCTGAAAACCACGTTGTGGGTGGAGCAGAGAAAATCTCAACATTGTTATGTAGAATGAAAGCCTGTTCAACAAGTGTGATTTTTTACACATATTTAGAAATGTGTCGAACTTTACATTAAATAGTTGAAACTTAGGTAACCACTTGATGAAAATCTCGTTAACATGTCCTGCCTCATTGCCTGCCAGCCAGTTCGGAGGCATCATGTTTCTGTGTGTTCATATAGCGAAAAATCTGTCAGGGCAGGGCCACGATGTTACGATCTATACTACTGATCTGGATTTTGCAAACAATGCCAAAACATTCAATCGCCATCTGCCAAGAGTTGATACAATAGATAAATTCACAATTAGTAGATCCCATGTTTGGTTTTCAGTATATCTGTTTTTTGTAAACCCTGGTATGTATCGGCAAATGTCAAAGAAAAAACACGACATAATACACGCAGTAGGTGCACGAAGCTTTCAAGCACTAATAGCTGCACTTGTTTCAAAACGATATCACATTCCTTTGATCGTTTCTGATCAGGGTGGGCTGACAACGCATCCAGATCTACGTGAGGGAGGATTGGTAAAGAAAATACTCATTAAACTACAGAACCAAATGGTCAAATTTGTCATAAAGCAGGCAACAAAAATCATTGTTGCAAATGAATATGAAAAACAAATCTTTGCCAAATTCTGTAGCGAATCCAAAATAGTAGTAGTAAGAAACGGGATAGATCTTGACGATCTGCAATCTACGGCTGACAATTTTAAAAGAAAATACGACATTAGAACGGATTTTATCCTTTTTGTTGGCAGATTCAATAAGGTCAAGGGAGTCGACGTCTTGCTTCAAGCTGCAAATTCCATCAAGCATGTCTTGGAAACATCAAGAACACAGCTGATCATAATGGGCGTGGATTTTGGTTTTGAGTCAGAAATGTACAAAATGATTGAGGACATGAAACTTGGTGATGTGGTCCGGGTCATAAAAAACCCTCTAAGGACTGATGTTGTTTCTGCCTATTCTGAATGCAAGTTCCTCGTCCTGCCTTCCAGATGGGAGTTATCTCCGCTTACCCCACTAGAAGGATTTGCATTTAAAAAGACTGTCATAAGCACAAATGCGCACGGCATTCCCTTCACTATAACCGGTGGAGAAAATTGCATTCTTGTAGAATCGGATAATCCGCAGGCTCTGGCTACTGCAATAACTGATCTGCTAGTGGACGGTGAAAAATGTACAAAGTATGGGCTTGCTGGATATCGACTGGTACAGCAAGTCTGCAACGCAAAGGCGATGGCAGAAAGTACTCTTGATGTCTACAAACAGGTAATCAACAGATAATTATCAGTAAATCGAGACCCTAATGGTTGGTTAAAAAAGACGCATTTGGAGACAAAAAAATACGAGTTCCATTCTTCCAACCCCACATAGATAATAGTGACAAGACTGCAGTAATGAATACTCTGGGAGCTACCTTGCTTACCGATGGACCGGTGCTGCAAAAATTCGAGAACAATTTCTCTACATTCACCAAAGCCAAATTTGGCGTCGGGGTTTCAAATGCCACTGCAGCATTACATCTTTCACTAAAAGCTCTTGGTGTCGGTAAGGGCGATGAGGTCATTGTTCCAGATATGACATTTGTGGCTACGGCGAACTCTGTTCTTCTTAGCGGCGCAACCCCGGTCCTTGCAGATGTATATGGCGACATGAATCTATCCGTTGAGTCAATTGAGAGGAGTCTGACAAAGAAAACTCGAGCAATAATGCCTGTTCACTTTGCAGGAAAGGCTTGCAGTATAATTAAGATAAAAAAACTGGCAGAATCACACGGATTATCCTTAATTGAAGATTGTGCCCATGCAATAGGTACGATGGTAAACAACAAACATGTTGGAACATTCGGAGATGTCGGGTGTTTTAGCTTCTATCCAACAAAAAATATCACTACGTTGGAAGGTGGTATGATAATAACAAAGTCCAAAAAAATAGCTGAATATGTAAAATCACTAAGAAATCATGGGATAACAAAATCCCTATTTCAAAGATACTCTAAAGGGAGTCCTTGGGACTATGACGTTGTGGAGCCTGGGTATAACTATAGGATGGATGAAGTACGCTCTGCGTTGGGAATTAATCAGCTAAAACAAATTAAAAAATTAAACGCCTTGCGAAAAAGAGCATTTGAATACTACAGCCAAGAACTAGGTCACGAAAAAGGAATAGAGATACCAGATATGCCAAAACATGAGGATCATGCATGCCATCTGTACATAATCCAAGTGACAAGGGAATATGGCATCAGCAGGGATAATCTGTTCAAAAAGATGCTTTCTGCGGGAATACGAACCTCGGTTCATTACAAACCGCTCCACAGGTTTACCATATTGAAAAAGCGCGGAAAGATCTATGACTCTGTAAAAAATTCTGACAATATCTACGAACAAATCCTCTCCTTGCCATTATACCCGACGATAACCGCTCAGGAGCAGGATTATGTTATCAAACAAATCAAAAATCACTAAATCTCTAATGACATGTTGTAGATTGCCATGTCAGACACTAATCCTGTAGTTCTTATTTATCAAAAACAAGAAAGTAGCCTGAATAATTATTGATGCAACATAAGATACTGCAATCCCGTTTAATCCAAAAATGTTCCCTAATGCAAGCATACTAATCGTCATTATTGTCACTGATATGATCTGTGATATGAGGATGAATCTACTCTTTTCCATGGAAAGAAACTTTGATGTGTAAATTCTAACTATGCTACTTGGAAGAAAACTAATGCTCATTATTTTTATTGCATCAACAGCCTGACTGAATTTGGGATATACGATCGGAATAATTTCTGGCACTATGAAAAATCCCACCAAGGTAATTAACACGCTTATTGTAACCAATATCCTCCTTGCCGCCTCAGGATTTTTTCCGTGCGATTCTTGCGGCAGGAGATATTTGAAAATGATCGACGGCAATATCATTAAAGCGGTTATGACCTGCAAAGCAAGCGAATAATTCCCAAGAACCGTTGCGCCTAATAGCGGCATTACAATTAACTTGTCAATCTGGCCCCAAAACCCGTAGGTCAGTACTATGGTATAGTTGTTGATTATGAATCCCCATCTATTTTTTAAAAGGGTAAAATCTATTTTGACATTTTTGAATTCTCTCACAATGCGATATACATAAGGCGTATATGTTATTGCAAGAGCAAAGATCAATCCGTTGGCCCCAAACTGATAAAAAAATAATAATCCTAGAACAAATGTCAGCGATTTCTGTATTAACACATATTTGAAATACGAATCGTATATTCTGTTACCAAAAATCTCACCTATCGATAAAGTTCCGATCGTGTATGCAATTGCAAGGAACAAAATATCTATTCTGCTAAATAATAAAAATAAAATGATAGAAACTGGAATAAATAACAAAAAACTGATTGAATACAGCGCTGTGTGTATGGGAATTTTCTTTGCCACGTACACCGTTATTGTGTTATCCGTCCCAAGCATAATTATGAAACTTATAATGCCTGCTATTCCTAGATAGTAATTTAGCTCTCCAAACTCTGTAGGATGCATCCATGAAGCTATTAGGAACCAAAAACTTGCAGTTATTCCATTTCCTATGATGTCTGCTGCACCAATCTTGCCCAAGCTAGTGAGCACTTTCATATTGTAAAGCACGATCTAATCTTCATGTTCTTAATCGTGATTCCCAATGACTGAAAGAAATAGTTTTGGAATGAATTCGACCTGTCTCTATCTATCTGCTTATCTATATTGACAAATCATTGTGGTGTTATGATGCTGAATTTTTCAACAATGCAATTAACATCTATTGCCGTTTGTCATTGTACAATGATTGTTGTAAGAAGAAATCAAAAACTTGCAGCTTTTCTTAAAATTAATCTATTTACTAGTTCTGCTCCCTTTAACAAATTAGTCTTCTTAAGGTTTGTAAAGTATTTTCTTCTAGTGGAAGCCAACATCATTTTTCTGATTGATCCAATTAGTGCCAGTTTATCTTGGTTTGACTCTAAGGTTAAGCTGATACCTACATTGGCACTCTTTACAAAGGAATGATTCTTCTCTCTCTGATTTACTGCAATCGATATTATGGGGACTTTGGTTGCGGCGACCTCAAAAACTGTCCTGCCGTTTGAAATAATTGCAAAGTCTGACTCTATGATGTTTTTGGCAAGAAAATCTGACTTTTCAATGATGTTGATTTTAAAATCCTCACGATTCATCTTTCTTGCAATGTTCTTGATCTCATCTCTGTGAGTATTCCCAAGTCCCAGCACTACCTTGATCCTGACCTGCTTAAGACCCATCTCTCTGATTATCTCTAGAACCTCTCTGGTCTTGTTCATGGGATCCGTTCCGCCAAAGCTGACGATTATCTGCTCCGCTTGGTCGCGTACGTCGGATCGCTGCCAAATCCTAAATTCGTCTCTAACACATGCATATCTTGCACCGTAATACTCGTTTGCAACAGTCTTCTTCTCTTGATAAATTGGGTTAAATACCAGATCTGCCAGTTTTCTACCCTCTCCACGGTCCTCAAAGTTCACAATAATACAATTGAACTCTTTTAGCTTTGTCATGTATCGTAAATCGGTATCTAGTATGTCGTTTACAATTACATGTGGCTGAAAGTCTTTGATAATATTCATTAGCTGCTCTTCTGTAGAAAACAACCTTACGTTGTATAGGTACTCCCTGAATTTTTCTAACCCAAGTCTTTTCCTTGAGTTCATGACTACCAGAATCTCTTCTTTTCTAAGATTATTTAGCACTGTCAACATGTTGTAGATGTGCCCCAATCCGATCTCCTTACTTCCATCAACTCTCACAAGTATTCTTTTTTTATTGATTATGCTCTCCAACAATCCAAAGTCGTGATAACTTGTTGGTGAGAATATCTCTTCGGCAGGTATCTTGATTCCATAATATGGTTTTTTGAAGACGTTGCTTTGGGTAAATGACATGCAGTTGAATGCGACTATTTTTTTGGTTCTTATGATTCTCTTTGTTAATAGGTTAATCTTGTACGGTTCTTTCTTCGTTGTAACCTCCCCCATCACATCATCGTGAATTGAGTCTTCTTCAAAACCAAAAATTGTATCCAAATCATTCAAACCGTCAAAGAATCGTTTTATTGTGTTTACGGAAATCAAGGGAAAGTGAGGATGCACGATAAGGCATTTTTTGAATTCATGTCCTTTTTTTTGTAATACTTTCAGTGAGTGACTGGCTATGTCCTCAAGCGAAGTGGAATCGCGGGTTAAAGACTTTGGCCTTTTGATGACCTCTGCACCATAAGATGAAGATATCTGCATGATCTCTTCCGAATCTGTACTCACTACCACAAGCGCATTTTTGTATTTTAATGCGGTATCTAACACGTAACTCAATAACGGTTTTCCATTAATCAGTCTTAAATTCTGCCTAGAGATGATCTTGGATCCGCTGGATCTGGCCATGACCAGTATCATATTTTCAAAAGTCATTTTTGAAGATCTAAATCTTCCCACATTATTGGCACATCTTCGTCGATATCTCTTTTCACTTTAACTCCAATTATCTTTTCGAAATTTTTTGGCTCAATGCCGGTGCCGGGCCTCTTGACATCCAGCATCTCAGAAGTAATCACAATTCCTGAAGGAATCTTGCATGTTGTAACCACGCTCCTTCTGGCGTATTTCACAGCTTCCTTCTCAGAATCAAACTCGATCCTCTTTGATAGACCTCTTGAAACTTTTGCTAGGTTCAGTTTTTTGACCATCTCTCTAAACTCCTGAGGGCCAAGTGATAACCTATGATCCCTACTCGTCTTCAAAGTTTGATCAAACGTAAAGTGTTTCTCAATACAACAAGCTCCGTAAAACGTGGAGTATACGGGAATATCTGTTCCTAGGGTGTGGTCGGAATATCCTATGACACAATTTGGATAATGTTCTTTCAACACTTGGATTAGCTGTAGATTTGCATCTTCGGGTTTTGTTGGATATGATGTGATACAATGCATGATGATGATGTCGTTGTTGCCCTCATCCTCTATGACTCCCACCGCCTCGTCTATTTCATTCAGGGATGCCATCCCAGTAGACAAAATCACTGGAAGTTTCTTCTTTGCGATTTTCTTTATCAGTGGTAAATGAGTGATGTCTGCAGACGCGATCTTAAAGGCGGGAACGTCTAGTGAGTAAAGCAAATCAACACTTTGATAATCGAACGGCGTGGAAAAACACGTCATCTTTTTTTCTTTGGCATATTCAAAAATCTCTTTCCAGTCAGAGCTTGTCAATTTGTCAAGCTTCTCAAAGACATCGTACTGAGTTTCTCCAGATATGCCATCCTCCCAGTATTTTTTTGCCGTTCTGGTTGTCAACTTAGATGCGCTATATGTCTGAAATTTTATTGCATCGGCCTCTCCCTCTATTGCCGCATCAATGAGCTTGAATGCTTTTTCCAATTCACTGTCGTGATTGGCTCCTGCTTCTGCAATTGTATATACTGACTCTTCATCCCCTATCAATTTGTCTGCAATTTTGACTTTGTTCATACTCTCTTTTCTATTACGTGATTGTTGAGCCACAATACCTCCAAGTCAGATTTGTTGAACACCCTTATCGCATCTTGTATGGTCCTCACAATTGGTTCCCCATGCAAGTTTAGTGATGTATTTAGTAGTGCCGGTATTCCGGTTTTTTCATAAAATTTAAAGATCAAATTCCATAGCGTCGGATTATGTTCCTTTCTTAACAGTTGTGCTCTTGCAGTGCCATCGGACTGATGGACCGCAGCAGGTATCCTACTCTTTCCATCCTTGGTTTCGAACGTGATTGTCATAAAGGGAGAATCCAAATTACCTGGGTTTTCCAGCAATACGTGATGATATTCTTGCAGAATGACTGGTGCAAATGGCATCCAAAAGTCCCTCATCTTGATGGAATGATTGATCTTTTCGACATTAAGTCTACTTCGTGGATCGGCAAGAATGCTTCTGTTGCCTAACGCTCTTTGCCCCATCTCCATTCTACCTCTGCACACTGCTATTACCTTGTTGTCTAAGATCTTTTCTAAAATCTGATCCTCAGATACAAAATTTGTAATCTTAAACTGATTTAACGATAAGACCTCGTCTTGGGAATACATTGCCTCTTCACCTAGGTACAAGGTGTCTAATGGTTTTGGGCTGACATTACTTGTTTCTGCCCAGTGATAGCATGCACCGATAGGGAGAGTTTCGTCGGTTCCAGCACCGCACACAAAAAATCTCTTGATCTGAGGTATTCTTGCTATTTTCATGTTGGCCTTGACGTTCATTGAGACCCCTCCAGAGTATACTACACTGCTAGACCCAAGCTCCTTGACTGCATTGGAAAACCAATTGACTAGAATCTTCTCGGTAAATGATTGTAATCCTGATGCGATATGATCAAATCTGAAGGTTTTCAAATTAATCTGTAAATGATTGTAAATGTCTGGAATTCTCTTGTTGAAAATAAATTCGAGCCCATTATTAGTTAACATCCCATCCAAAACGTCCTCCACTTTCTTTGTCATGGGGCCGTTATAATACGGAGCGAGTCCCATTACCTTGTATTCGTGTTCGTTAGCTAACATTCTTAGAACCAAGGTCGTGTATCGGTAAATCCTTGCCAGCTGAAAGTCTTTATGGTGATACTCCTTTACCCTTTCAATCTGACCTTTTGATTTTGAATAAAGTGACAGCGTTCCACTAAGATCGTCTCCCCACGCATCAGCGGTAACAACTAACGTGTTATCGTCTCGGATGGGGCTTCCATAGAATGCATATGCTGCGTGGCACCAATCATGTTCCATATGAGTGATCTTTTCTAACTCGATTTCCAAAACTGAGGCGATGATCTGTTTATAAAACTCTGACACACGCCTGCCGTCTTCCTCAGTGTATGGATTTTGGAGTCCAAAAATATCAAATTTCTTTCCTAATTCCGTATTGAATGGAAATTGCTCCAAATTTATTTTGTCCTTAAATATTTCTAAGAACGATTTGTTCTGACCGAGCACCAAATTTGGATACCAATACTCCTCCATCGCCATTATCTGATCTGCTACTGAAAACGATGAATATTCGTTGATTAGTGACGGGATTAGGCTGATCTTGTTTCCACAAATTATTACCTTGTCGAGATCTGATCCTTTTAGATTACAAAATGATAGAGCAGCTTTAATTGAGTTTGATGGAAATGAAGAATCCGATTTTATATTAGTGTATCTCTCCTCACTTGACGAAAATACAATTTTGTCATCGACAAACAATGCGCAACCTGAACATCTTTCTAGAGTCACCGCTAAAATTTTCATATTCATTTCCTATTCGCTCAAATATATATTCAAATCTATTTTTCTAGCTGTTTCAACTAAACTTTCAACGACGCAGAATTACGTTCGACTAAAAAATAATCTTTGTATCTTTTTCTAACTAAACTAAAATACCAGACAGCGTTTCAATCTGTAATTGAAGATATGTAAAAAATGTGTCCAACCCGACACTAGGCCTGGAATATTCTTTAATGATGATTCTATTTGTGGCGCATGTTTATGGGAGGATGAGAAAAAGAGAATCAACTGGGCCGAAAGAAAAAATGAGCTGATTGAAATTGCTAGAACTGCAAAAGCAAAATCAACAGGACCGTATGACTGCGTAATAGGAGTCAGCGGTGGCAAGGACAGTACAAAGCAAGCAATCACCGCTCGCGATGAACTAGGATTGCGCTGTTTATTGGTAAATTACGAGCCAGAAAACATAACCGATCTTGGCCGGAAAAACTTGGAAAATCTAAAACAACTAGGATTTGATCTAATCACATTGCGCCCCAATCCAAAAATTATGAAGAAACTGATCCGGCATGACTTTTTTAATCATCTCAACCCCGTAAAAGCCACCGAATTCTCTCTTTATTCATCAACTTATATCGTAGCTGAAAAGTTTCATATTCCACTAGTGATTCAGGGCGAAAATCCGGGACTGACCGTGGGTGCGAGTCTTACCGGTGTCGGTACTGACTCAGACGCACTTAAGGCATATGAACTGCAAACTCTCTCAAAAGGTTGGCAGGAATACCTCAATGTAGATGGTGTTGCGGAAAACGATCTCTACATGTTTCACTATGACGTGCAAAAATTATTAGACATGAATATTCGCGGTATCTGGATTCAATACTATCTGCAGGACTGGTCGTATCGGGGTAATGCTGAATTTTCAAAAAAATACGGGTTTAGAGAACGTGAAAATATACGCGCGGAGGAAATTGGCACTTACATTCCTTTTGCTCAAATAGATTCCGACTTGGTGCATGTAAATCAAATGCTGAAGTTCATTAAATTCGGCTTTGGACAATGTATGGATCACGCATGTTATGACCTGCGGGATGGTATGATTGATAGAAAGACTGCAATCGAATTAGTTTTAAAATATGATGGCAAGTGTGCGGAAAAATACATTGATGAATTCTGTAATTATCTTCAGATATCTAAAAATGAATTTTTGGAAACTATGGAAAAGTTTCGTGGTAATATTTGGTATGAAAAAGATGGCACTTTTATAAACAAATTACATGATCAACTAAAAAGTGAGTTGGCGTCGTATTCCTAATTTACTCTTTGACTATTCCGTCTCTACGAATATTGCTTCAGATAACTCTGTGGATCTGGGATGCTAATATTCCGTTTTCCTTCACTAGGCAAGGAATCTTGTTTATTGTTGGAAAGACATACCCGTCGTCTTTGCAATACCAATAATTCTTGTACTCTTTTAGAGGTCTATTGCTTATAGGCGACACAAATTTGATGTCCCTGATAAGTGGAAGCTTCTTATTCTTCTCCGCAACTATTAACGCATTTTCATTGTTCGGATGTGAAAAGCCCAAGTATCTGTGAATGATTATTTTATGACCTATCTTGGCAATGTGTTTTGGCAAGTCTCTGACATATCCGTGTTGTATGATGTGTTTTTTTGTATGCTTGGAACCCAACTCATACGTTGGTTCAATTAACATGAGGTAGCGTCTTGTAACACGAAATAGTTCGGCCAAAATCTCTCTTTCTCTTCCATGGTTGGGCTCCATGGACATCACCGTACACACTATGTCAATAGAGTCATCTGGAAGGGGTATGTTCGTCATGTTTGCACAAAACAATGTCGCATTCCTTTTTCCCTCAGCTAGATACTTCTGAGCAAATAGAAGCCTACTGAGTGATAAATCAAATCCAAATATTTTTGGTTTGCTCTTTATTTTGTTCGGATCTAGCAGTTCTAAAATTAATCCCTCACCTGTTCCGGCTTCAAGAAAGCTTCCTGCGCCTAATTCAGAAACCGTCTCTGAAATGGTTTGCGCCATTTTTTTATTATTTGTTCCAATCACTGGCTCATTTCGTCTAAGATAATCGCTTCCACCTTGCAAGTCGTAAGAATACAGAATTGTTTCGATGGAGTTTTTGGATTCCTTTTTTTTATTTCGTAAATACTTCGAGATATTCTTATTTTTGGAATACATCATACGAATTTTTTTTATTTCATCATAAGTTAGCAATAAACTTCAATAATTAACCCAATTAATATATGTAAAATTCAACTCTAGCTTCAGATGTGCTTTCACATCTCATCCCGTCTTAATTCTCTTATCGTGGTGATTAGTGTCTTAGACGAGCTTCCCTGGTTTGCAAGATATCGCTTTAGGTGCATTTTCGCATTTTTTATTAACTCGCTAGACTTCCCTTCGTCGAATACTAACTCAAAAATCTCTTTCTTAAAGTCCGAGTCGTAGCTAATTGTTCTCACTGCACTGTCCTTCATAAATTCAAACTCTGTGTCCGTTTTCTGTAGCTGTATGTTTATGGTGGGTCGTCCCAAAATCATTGCCTCCAAAATGACCGTGGAAGCATCAAAATTGTCCGGAGCTATATTCACGTGGAGATCACACGCTGTAAGCATTTCATTGATTGCTCTAAACTGAAATATCTTGACTTTTTGATTTTTGTTTTCTATGTATTCCTTGATGATCTCATTATGTCGACTTTGTTGAGGGTGTAATTTGAAAATGATTTCAATGTCTTCCCTATTGTGAGTTATCTCCAACAACCGGTCAATTACCCTTTCATATTTCTCATATAGTTCGATTCTGGCTCCTTCGACATGATTTATTATCGGCCTTGGAGTTATCAGAATTGTTTTTTTTGCTTCCTTCCTTTTTTCAAGCCTGACAAAGGAGTCGTATTTTGGATTCCCTGCAACAATGATTCTATCTTTTGGAAATGACCTGTTTTCTATCAAATAGTCCCTGACTATGTTTCCCCAAACAGCAATTCTGTCTTTTATGATATCGAAATCGTCTAATACATCCAAATACGATATCTGCGGCGTGTAATTTGAAAAGGCATGTTGCAAAAGAATCAAGTGACTCTTTGACGGGATAAAAGAAAATACCTTCTCGGTCTCTCCTGATAGGTTGAGTGTAATAATTCCAGCAACATCGTCAGATTTGTTCACTGCCTCTGCCAAGCACATTCCAAGGACATATTCTTCTAACCGGTCTCCCAGCACTTTTAGAAACCTCTCTTTCATATAGTGATCAAATCTGACGCCTTCAAATACGAAAATTTCTGCCAAAACACATTCTTTTGAGAATATTGAACGTATTTTTTCTAGATAAGCATCACACTTTTCTTTAATTTCTGAAAGTGTCTTTTTGTCCACCCAATCCTCAGGAATTCCTACAAGTGAATGTGATTTTTTTAATAATTCAATCGAATTTCTTGACCATGCCGCCGGTCGTCTGAAGTTTATTAAAACTGGCTGAAATCCTTGGCTGTCTATCTCTCTTAATAAGTCAAAAGAGGCTTCGGGATTAAATTCGATTAAGACTATTTTTTTTCTGTTTGATTTTTTTCTGAGACCATAAATACTACAAACCAACTTTTCCAAATTTCTCTTTAACGACTTGTATCTCTTACGACTCATCTTCACCCCTATGTTGCATTTCCAGATCTCATAGGAGATGTTTATCTGATCATGAGTGAAGCTGTCTTCAACACTGACGGAATCATCAATGGATTCCATCTTGTTTTTGGAATTTGAAAATAAATTGTAAATACTACTTGAAGCAAAAATCGAGTCAGGTTGTATCTCTTTAATTGCTATATTGACTGCATGTATCTTCGGAACTATGTTCATTAATGCCTCATGAGTCTCATTTCTGTCTATTATGCTCAGTAAGTTCAGATTGTGAAATGTTACGTCATGCTCATCCAACTTGTCATACCATTTCCAAAGTGAGAAGCAAAACTGGAAAACCCGCTTGCGTTCGTCGTCATTCAAAAAATTATCCATGGTCTGATGCCTTATGTTATGAGATGAAAGCAATCTGTGAGATTCATAATCAAAAGCAATTACACTTGCATATCCGTCCATAGATATTCTTTCAATCTCTCTTTCTCCCACATTCTCTAATAGATACAGGTTTTTCATCTAAAATCATTTTTTATGACTTTGTTAATACTCTATTGTTTTGATGCTTACCTTAACTCTTCATTAAATTTATCTTTGGTTATGTTGTTTCATCAAATGTTGTTAGGGTGTATAATCCAAGCTCGTATGGGATCCAGTAGATTACCTGGAAAAGTTTTGATGTCTGTTGATGACAAAAACCCAAGTTTATTCTATACACTGAATCAGCTAAGAACATGTAAACTCATTGACAAAATTATAGTTGCTACTACGACAAACCCCGAAGACGATGTAATTGAGAATTTTGTACAAGGTATTGGTATTGATGTATTTAGGGGAGATTCGGATGATGTTCTATCTCGTTACTATAACTGCGCAAAAGAGTATTCTCTTTCTGCAATTCTCAGAGTTACAGCCGACTGCCCTTTAATCGATCCATCAATAGTTGATAGAGGGATCTCCCTATTTCTGGGCGGCAACTTTGATTATGTAACCAACACGTTCCCACGCACATTCCCCGATGGGAATGAAACCGAAGTATTCTCATTTAAGGCGCTAGAAGATGCACACCTGCATGCAATTCTTCCATCGGAACGTGAACACGTAACCCCGCACTTCCGTAATAACAAGGAAAAATTCAGCATCATTAATTTTTCGAATTCAGAAGATCTATCACATCTGAGATGGACATTGGATTATGATGTTGATCTAAAATTGATCAGGACTATAATCTCGAAAATCAAGAAAAGACCTGTCTTTATGAATGATATAATAAAACTGCTTAAAGAGGAACCGGATCTTATTGAAATAAATAAAGATCACAAACCTAACGAGGGCTACATGAAATCACTAAAACAGGATGAAGACTTCATGAAAAAACTAAAGCAAACCTGATGGTGCCGTGTTTGTAACTATTGCTTATTTTATTTGACATTTTTTATGAATATTATATAACACTCATATTCAATTGATTGTAAATATTACTAAAGAGAATGAATGTCAAAAAACTCTTTGACTTATCTGGCAAAGTAGTGGTCATTACCGGAGCTGCTGGAAATCTTGGATCTCAATATGCAGAAGGACTAAGTCAATCGGGAGCAAACGTTGTCATTGCTGATCTAGATCATAACAAGTGTGTACAAATTGCAAATACTCTCAAAAAGGAATACGGAGTAGATCCCATGCCAATAAAACTAGATTTGACAAAAAAATCTTCAGTTGTAAACCTTTTCTCGAAAACCGTTGCCAAATATTCAAAGATTGATGTTCTGATTAACAATGCTGCCTATCAAGGAAACGATGCCATTAGGAAAACTTCATTTGAGGAGTTATCTCTCAATGATTGGAACGAAGCACTTGCAGTGAACCTTACTGGCATTTTTCTGGCATGTCAAGAGGCAGGAAAAATTATGAAAAAACAAAAACGAGGAAATATCATTAATATAGGATCTACGTATGGCTTGGTGGCTCCTGATCAAAGAATCTATGGAAATAGCGGACAAAATGCAGCTGCATTTTATGCTGCTACAAAGAGTGCAGTCATTAATCTAACCCGATATTTAGCGTCGTATTGGGCAAACACTGGAATCAGAGTCAATACTCTGACTCCTGGAGGTGTTAAAAGGAATCAGACTGGATCGTTCATAAAAAATTATTCTGAAAAAACCATGCTTGGAAGAATGGCTGAAAAAGACGAGTATGTCGGAGCAATAATCTTTCTTGCATCAGATGCGTCCTCATACATGACAGGATCGAATTTAATAATAGATGGAGGATGGACAGCTTGGTAGTTTCTCGTATACGTTAATGCCGAAATGAATCCTCAGAAAGTTCTAATCATTGGATTTGGTTCCATAGGAAGGCGACATGCAAACAATCTTCTAAGAATCACCGATGTCCAACTAATAATATTTACAAAAAGAAAAAATATCAAACCAAGTGAATTTTATCACTATACAAAAAATAAAAGCAGACTCAGAATATTATCTGATTTTTCAGAATGTTTAGAAGAAAAACCTACTATTGCATTCGTAACAAATGAAACCAGTTTACACATAAGCTTCGCCATCAAGCTGGCAAAGAGAGGAATCGATTTGTTCATAGAAAAACCACTTTCAAATTCTCTACGCGGAATTGACGATCTCATACATATAACTAAACAAAATAAATTAGTGGTTATGGTTGGCTGTAATTTCAGATTTTATCCACCGATTCAGAAAATAAAAGAACTGATAGACAAGAAAATAGTGGGAAAAATCATCTCAGTCCAATCCGAAAACGGATCCTATCTACCTGCATGGCATCCAGATGAAGACTATTCAAAAGGATATGCCGCAAGGAATGATCTTGGTGGAGGAGTTACACTGACTCAAATACACGAGCTTGACTACCTGACATGGATGTTTGGGCCGGTCGAATATCACTATTCAATAGTTGGGAAGTTTAGTCGTCTGCAAGTTACAGCTGACGATTTGTGTGTCGCGGTGTTAAAACTACGTGGTAATGTGATTGTAGAATTACACTTGGATTACTTTTCAAAACCGTATTACAAAAGAATCAAAATTCGAGGTACTAGCGGATTGATCTATTGGAATTCCTCTAAAAACAAGATTGGGCACTATGATAACAAAACAGATCAGTGGAAGATGATCCGTATCCCAGGTAACTACAAATTAACTGGAAAAAATGTCAACCAAATGTATGTTGATAAGC
>Ga0194131_10003939_pt1 | contig 22875 bp, 25 predicted proteins | sample TA2KigO120mmetaG_FD_148631 | JGI IMG/M metagenome (GOLD analysis project Ga0194131, IMG submission 148631) | Freshwater microbial communities from Lake Tanganyika, Tanzania - TA2015053 Kigoma Offshore 120m | ecosystem: Environmental > Aquatic > Freshwater > Lake | place: Tanzania: Lake... | reverse complement strand
CTCAAGTGGAATAGGATATGAAACTGCGCTTGCCCTTGCAAGAAAAGGGTATCACACATTTGCAACCATGCGCGATACTAAAAAATCAAAAAACATTCTTGATGTCGCGAAAAAAGAAAACCTAAAGATTGATGTAATAGAGCTTGATGTGGACAAGGAAGACTCTATCAAATCAGCTGTTAGCAAAATAATGTCACAAAAAGGAAGGATCGATGTTTTGGTAAATAATGCAGGTTATGGCTTGTTTGGCTGTCTTGAAGATATTTCGATTGCAGATTTAAAAAAACAGTTTGAGACAAACTTGTTTGGAATTGTAAGGCTAATCCAAGAAACTGCGCCAATTATGCGAAAGCAAGATTCTGGGATTATAGTAAATGTGAGCTCTGTTGCAGGAAGAATAGGTTTTCCAGGATCTCCAGCATACATTAGCTCAAAATTTGCGTTGGAAGGACTCAGTGAATGCATGAGATATGAGATGGCACCATTTGGCATAAAGACAATAATAATTGAACCAGGAGTGATAAAGACAAACTTTTTCTCATCTATGAAGGTTGAAAGAGGAAAGTCTGATTCCCCTTACAAAGACATAATCGACAAGGTCTACAAGGGAATCAAAATGATGGCAGAAATGGGAACTCTCCCAAGCGAGGTTGCAAACACGATAATAAAGGCAATTGATGCCAAAGAGCCACTGCCCAGATATGTTGTTGGAAATGATGCGCAGATGTTTTTAGAGGCAAAGAAAATGAAAACAGATATCGAGTTTGAAAACTATTTGAAAAAAGAGTTGTTTTAGGTCGTGCTAAAATATTATCATTTTATTGCAAAAAATTGAGTGGTTAAATTGATATACGCCACATAATGAGTTTTTGTCAAAGTCCACAATTTACAGGAAAAGTTGATAATTAAAAATGAAATGGAAAACACTGCAGCATAATGGTATACTGTTCCCCCCGCCCTTTGAATCAAAGGGAATAACAGTCAAGATCAAAGGCGAGAAGGTTAGTCTTGATTTACTACAGGAGGAAATGATCTATCAGTGGGCAAAGAAAAAGGATACGCCTTATGCCCAAGACAAGGTGTTTCAGAAAAATTTTGTTGCAGATTTTGCTGCAACTCTTCCTGAAAAATTTAAGAATATTTCTTATTCTGATATTGATTTTACAGATGCCTACAAGATAGCAGACAAAGAAAAAGATGCAAGGGAGCTAATGACAAAGGAAGAAAAAAAGGCCCTAGCTGTACAACGAAAGAAAATTCGAGACGAGATGAAGGAAAAATATGGCAAAGCTATCTTGGATGGAAAAGAAGTCGAAGTTGCAAACTATATGGCTGAACCACCTGGAATTTTCATTGGAAGGGGAGACCATCCATTAAGAGGAAAATGGAAACATCGGATCACTTCAGAAGATGTCACACTCAACCTTGGCAAGGAAGCACAAATACCAAAAGGAAACTGGGAAAAAATAATTCATGATAAGGATTCAATGTGGCTTGCTAGCTGGATGGATGATCTAACACAAAAACGCAAGTATGTTTGGTTTGCAGATACAGCTGGTCTAAAACAGGAAAGAGACAAGGCAAAGTATGATAAGGCTTTGACGTTAGCAACCCAAATTGCCAAAATTAAAGACAGTATGGTAAAAGACATGAAAAACAAGGACCCAAAGGTTAGAAAAATTGCAACCGCGTGTTACTTGATTTACAGAACTTCGATGAGAGTTGGAGATGAAAAGGATCCTGATGAGGCTGATACTGTAGGTGCAACAACGCTAAGAAAGGAGCATGTAAAGATTGGCAACAATTCCATAGAGTTTGATTTTTTGGGAAAGGATAGTGTAAGATGGCAAGAGACAATACATGTAGCAGATGACGATAAACAGTTTTATGAAAACTTGAAAGAACTAATTGTAAATAAAAAACCACATGAAGAAATCTTTGACAGCATAACGTCAAGACATGTGAATGTCTATTTTTCAGGCATAGTAAAAGGCCTAACAGCAAAGGTGTTCAGAACATATCTTGCTACAAATGAAGTGAAAAGTTATTTGAAAAAGCATGCGGATATCAAGTCAGAATCACCTAATGTAAAACTGTACCATGCAAAAATGGCAAACTTGCAGGCAGCAATAATGTGCAATCACAAACGAACAATTCCAAAAACATTTGAAAATGCATTACAAAAAAAGAGAGACATGTTAAAGAACATTCAAGAAACAAAACCAAAGACTGAAAAACAAAAAGAAAAACTAGAGGAAAGAAAAGAAAAAATCAAGCTTGCAATTGATCTTGCTGAAAAAACTAGAGACTATAACTTGGGTACATCGCTTCGTAATTACATAGATCCTCGGGTTTTCAAGGCGTGGACTGATGAAATAAAAGCTGATTGGGAAAAACTTTACACCGCTGCACTGCAGAAAAAATTTCTTTGGGTAAAAAATGAAAATGCCAAATGGAAGGATATAGTTACACAATAAATTTAGAATCGTTTAATTGCGCCAAACTGACGCCTAATCTCTGTGCCGGAGTAGCTCAGCCTGGCCTAGAGTGCCAGTCTCCACATAAAGGGCAATACTCATAATCTGGAGGTCGTGGGTTCGAAACCCACCTCCGGCATTACAAAGTTTGTTTTTCAAATGATTCTATGTGACAGACGATGTTTAAGATAAATCTGGAACAATACAAAAGATACCATTAAAATTCCAACTGCTATCAAAAAGGTAGTCAAGTATCCACTAATGTTGGTGATAAAACCTGCCATCAATGCAGCGATAAAGATCCCTATTCCAATCATAAAGCTGTTTACCCCAAGATATCTTCCCTCAAAACCTCGCGGTATAGTCTTAAACAAGAGAATAGAGTTTGATGTACTAAATATCGAAAATGCCATAACCATTATACTTGAAGAAACGGCTGCCACTACAAACGAATCAAAACCAAATGTTATTGGAATCAAAAATGCAGTTGTAAGTACTGCAGCTATTCTTGGTATAAACGCAATTGTTGTTGCATGTTCTTCGCCTATCTTTGAGGTCAGTCTTGGAACAAGATAGAATATTACAAGCAGTGTTATTGTTTGAATCAAATAGACTGAAAATACCTGAGAGTCAGAAAATTGATGATTTTTTAGAAATGGGATTAAGGCTGTAAAGTAGATGTTGCTGCCTAGATAAAAAAAGAAATTTGTCAGAAATAAAATTCCAATTTCGTGTGAAATGTTTCCTTTAAAAAGTGAAATTAAATGTTTAAAATCTGATTTCTGTGGAGTTTTGGGAAAAATTATTTGGAAATGAAGCCGAAAATGTCTGAAAATAGAATTCAAACCATGTATTGACTGGACAAGGGTGTGACGCTCAAGAAAGGTTGAACTTTTTACTATTATACTTGCAACAACTGCTATACTGCTAGTTATTGCACAGAACAAAAAATATGGGCCTACTTCAAAATAATAATTTGAAATACTACCCACAACAAAGGCTGTAATTATTGCAGTAAATGAAAAGAGTTTGCTCCACTGATTGTTAGGAACAGTTTCCATTACAAGAAGTTGTGTTATTGGGTTTTTGCCAACTATGAAAAATCCAATTATTGTCGATATTGCGTAGAGGATGTTAATTTCTGTTGTAAAATAAAGCCAGATACAGCATAATGTAATAGCAGAAAAACAAACCAACAAAATTACTCGTTTTACATGAAATCTGTCTATTATTTTGCCCCAAAAAATAGACCCTAATGCAGCAGCTCCGTATTGAAGTGCGATAATGATTCCAACATCACTTACTGTGCCACCAAGTGAAATCAAGTATAACGGCAAAACAATGTGTAAGCCTTCTGCAGAGATACTTGAAGGCAAAATGTATAACATCCAGTTTTTTTTCGATGAAAACATAGCTTGGACACACTTGATCTTAGTTGCTCTGATATCCTTTATGTGATGAAAAAATGTTTGTATTCAAACTAATTTTACAAAGCTAGTTACTGTTAAATCTAGTTCAAATCCGATTGATGTCAAAATGGGCGAATTAGAAGAATTTTCTGAATCATTGCTTGCACAGCTTGAAATTGAGTTAAATGAAGAAAAAGTGATAAAAGATCTAACTGAAAAAATAAAAGAAGATCAAAGCTTTTCTATAAAATTTGACTCACTTGAAGAAATTTCTGAAAATATTTTTTTAGGAATGAAAGAAAAGATAAATGAGTTTACTGGCATTTCGGTTTTGCCACAAACTAGGATAAGTTACCCTGATTTAGATGACTTTAAAAAATTAAAAGGAAAAAAAGTCTTTGCAGCTTCTAATGCCGGAAAATTTGTTGAGGATTTATTTGATGCAGTATCAAAAAAAGATACTAAAAAAATTTCATCCTTGATAGAGCAAGATGCTGCCAAGTATTTTGTATATTCTACTTATGCAATTCAATATCTTTCAAAAATTTCTACTACATATGGTGACTATCTAGATAATGTAATTTATCTAAACAAATTTGTTCTCTCAAGCTATCCACAAATTATTCTTTACAGACAAGGAAAGCCATATGAGCCAAAATTTGAGTCTATAAAGTCAGGTTATGTAGGCGCATTGAAAATGACAATTCTTGAAGAGATGATTCATTCAATACAAGAAAAATTGCAAGTAATGAACAAAAATGCAGCAATGAGTGTTAATGCCTTAAACGAAGAGCTTGCAAAGATAATTTTAGGCTTAGATGACAAGATTGTAGCAAATCTATCAGAATATCTTCAGCTGCAGCCAGTTCCAGATGATTTTCCGATTGCAAAAAGAGCTAATCTATTTTTTATGTTAAATCCTGATAATTTCATAGTAAATGTACTTGGACCTGATGTGATGACATTCACACGAGTTGAAATTGACCCAAAAATATCAGAAATGGTTCCTCAGTTATTTGATATTTACCAGAGATGGCTAAAACCAATTCAGGCTCATCACGCTGCCTTTACCACCATGGAAGGCATGGCTGAGTTCATTGTACAAAATATGCTAAAAGATGATGCTGATTTTCTACACTATCTTACCTCTTTTGTTGGAACAGACATTTCATCTTATCAGGTAAGAAAAAGCCTTGGAAAAGATTTCACAAAGACAGTTTTTGAAAAATTTGGCAAAAAGACTTTTGCAACTTTAATTGACGATCCCCCCCCAACTAAAGAGCTAAAAGAACCAACGTTATATCTAAAAAGAAAATCATCTATACAATAAAAAATTGAGTGAAAAATTTGATCCCTTTGTTGCGGAATGGACCTCATTTGCAACTAGCCCAAAATACAGCCTAGTTGAAAAGTGCCTTAAATTATCACAACTTTTAGAATATCCCAACCTTAATTTCAATGACTATATTCAAAAAATCAACGATATTGGAAAATCTCTCCAATTATCTATTACCAATATTGATAATCCAACATATCGCATTTCCATGTTAAATGAACATTTTTTTCATCGTTACGGTTTCAAAGGAGATAACGATGATTATTACAATCCAAAGAACAATTTCTTAAATGACGTTATAGAAAAGAAATCAGGCATACCAATCACTTTGTCAATTTTGTATTCTGAGGTTGCAAAGCACATAGGACTAGATCTTAGAATAGTCGGATTTCCAAGCCATGTAATTGTAAAATACAAAGAAGAAATAATCGTAGACCCATTTAATCAAGGAAAATTGCTTACAATCGATGATCTAAACGAAATTCTTTACAGAAATTATGGCGAGGGAGTTGAGTTTCTTCCAGAGTTCCTAAATGAGTTGAGACCAGAGCATGTCTTGGTTCGCATGCTTCGTAATTTAAAAAACTCTTACACCCACTCTTATGCATATGACAAAGCTATGCGCTGTACAAACATGATACTTGGTCTTGAACCAAATATGCCTGAAGATATTAGAGATAAAGGAATTTTGGAACATTATTTGTTAAATAATAGCGAGGCATTAAAATTCCTAAATCGCTACTTGGAACTAGAACCAAATGCTGAAGATGCCGATTTTGTTTTAGAATTGATAAGAAGTATTAGGGAAAAAGTCAATCAATGATAGACTGGATATCATGTCCTTGTCTTATCATTGAGATTTCATGTCTTGCAACTTTGTTACGCAGTGCTCTCTTTAATACATCAACTTCATTTCGTAAAGATGCAACTTCATCTTCTAGTTTTGCAACCCTGTCATAGATTGTTTCTGCTTCATTAGCCATAATGTTCTAAAACAGAAAAAAGATCTTAAAAAGTTATGGATCAATTTATTGATAGTTTGGTTAGTTTTTTCTCATAAATCAAATTCTTGATTACATGCAGGGCATTTTCCTTTCTCTTTTCCAGTTTGCCCTATTATGAAAATTCTTCCAATGGTTTTGCACAAAGGACACATCCCTGTAGTGACGTTTTTTGGTCCAGTTTTAATGATCTTTTGGGTCTTTCGTCTACCCATGAAGGGGAAAATATTGCGCTGTCTATTAAGTCTATGATTTGAATGGCGCGGGGAGAGGGATTTGAACCCTCGCGTCCTTGCGAACATGGGATTAGCAATCCCACGCCCTGCCAGGCTAGGCGATCCCCGCTCAAGGGTTGCTAAAACTAGTCTGTAAATAAATTCATTCTTCCCCAAAACGGGTATAATTTTTCACAATGTTTTCAAGAGGGATTCTTTTTCCGCCTACAATTTTTAGATCAACATGTATTTTCTTATTTTCTATTTTTATGATGTTATAGGTATTTTCAAAAAGTCCTCTAACCCTTTCTGATGATGTAGTACCTGCATTTACGATTGAGAGATTTTTAAATGTCCAAATCCATGGGCGGTGTTTGTGACCACATAACACTAGATCAACATTAGTAGCTAGTATTGTTCGTAGTACATCACCTGCATCAATCACGGTAACTCTATCAGAACCAGTATCAGGTATTCCAATTAGATGGTGATGCATTGCAAGAATCTTGATTTTTTTCTCATATTTTTTCATCGTACGTTCAAGCCAAAGATTCTGCCTGTATCCAACTTCACCTTCGTCTCGATCTGGTCTTGCAGTACCAAGAGTTACGACAACTACATCCTTATCAAGCTCATTAACCGTCTCAAATGGAAAATATTTCTTAAAAACCAGATAACCTGTGTTCCTATAATCGTGGTTTCCACTAATAGCTATGATTTTTGGCGCATTAAGTTGCGAAATGAGTTCCTTGCATTTTTCATATTCTTTTATCAAACCCTCGTTTGTAAGATCACCTGTGACAATAATCGCGTTTGGTTTTAGCGCATTGACTTCATCTAAAACAGTATTGAAAACTTTTTCTCTGAATTGTGATCCTACATGAATATCTGATAGTTGAACTATATTCATTTTCATTTATGCTGAGATAGTTTCGCTTTAAGAACTTGGTAGTTTTTTGAAATTTTACTATAAGTACAATTAAATACACTGAAACTTTCAATTTTCCTGCGTTGGCAAAAAAGGCTGCTGTACTTAAGGGAGATGGCACTGGCCCCGAACTTGTCGATGCTATGATGCATGTTCTAAAGACATGTAACACGCAATGTGAATTAATTTTGTGTGAAGCAGGCTCAGAACAGTGGGAAAAATACGGTGGAGATACCTACATTCCAGATAAAACAGCTAAGATTATGGAAGAAAGTGATGCCTGCTATAAAGGGCCGACTACTACGATTCCCAGACCAGATGCGCCTCGAAGTGTTGCTGTTTCAACTCGTCAGAAATTTCAACTTTATTGCAATATAAGACCGATTAAAACGTATGAGAGATTATCGCCTAATAAGAAACTTGATTTTGTATGTTTTAGGGAAGCAACAGAGGGGCTTTATGCAGGAATAGAGTTTAAAATATCTGACGATTCTGCAATTGCGATTAGAAAAACTACACGAAAGGGTTGTCGGAGAATTGCTGACGCTGCATTTGCATGGGCAAAAAAATACAATCTGAAAAAAGTTATTGCCATTACGAAACGAAACATACTCAAAGAAACTGATGGGATATTTTGGAGAGAGATTGAACGAGCTGCAAAAGAAAATTCAGGAATAGAAATTGAAGAATACTATATTGATAATATGACCCAGCAACTAGTCAAAAATCCAGAAAGATTCAACAATTCAGTTTTAGTTAGTACTAATTTGTTTATGGATATAATATCAGAATGTGCGTCTGGAAATATAGGTTCTATTGGAAATGTGTATTCGGCAAACATTGGTGATTCTTATGCAATGTTTGAACCAGCACACGGGAGTGCACCAAAATATAAGGGAATGAACAAGGTAAATCCAACCGCTGCCATATTATCTGGGGCTTGGATGGTTGAATATCTTGGAGAGCCAGCGATTAGAAATGCAATATTTTTGGCAACAGAACAAGTAATCAATGAAGGAAAGTATGTCACATATGACATTGGCGGCTCTGCAAAAACTAGTGAAATGGCAGATGCAATTGCAAAGATTGCCAAAGAAAAATTGCGCAAGTAATTATTTTTTTCTTGCTTCAACTAAAATTAATTCTTCAAAAAATAATTTCTTTTTTGCCAAAATTTTAACTTCAAATCCTTCTTGTGTTGTTATCTCCATTAGTCTAGCATAGTTTGATAAAGACGATGTTACAAACAAGAACTTTCCTTCAGGCCTAACACATTTTGATGTTGATTTTATGATTTTTATCGGTATTTCTATCCCCTCTTTTCCGCCATCTGTTGCAATGTCTAAAACTTCGTCTGTTTCTAAATATGGAAGATTGCATACTACTAGATCGAAATTAAACGACAGGGCATCTGCACCATTACAGCAAACAATGTTTTGTGTCTTGTATGTTTGATTTTTTAAAATATTAAAACTAATATCTGTTGCAACTACAAACGAAAATGATTTTGAAAGGCTTTTTGCAAGATAGCCAGATCCTGTCCCAACATCTAACGCAGTATTTCCTTTTTCATTTTTGATGTGATCTTCTAAAAAGTATGTGTCTTCTGCTGGAGAATATTCTTCAGTTCTTACCAATCTGTTTTGCAATTTCAATTATTTCATCTCCTGACAAATCTTCAAGTCTCTTATCTGATTTTACCTCTTTTCCAAACTGCTTGTATATGTTTTGAATCTTTTTTCGCTTATAGGAAAATAATTGATTTACCAATGTGATTAGTTTTTTTGAAAGTTTTTTCTTTGAAATTAGTTTCAAAACAACAGAATCGACTTTGGGCTGAGGCTGGAAGTTATTTTTGTTTACCTTCATTATCTGTTCAACGTTTACAGCATAGTTTACAAGTACAGAAATTGCTCTTTTTTCCTTTCCTTTTGATATTATTTTTTCAGCAAATTCTTTTTGTACCATTATGATTGCTCGTGAAAATTTCCTTTGCAGCAACCATTCCATCGCTCTTCTGCTTTCTGAATATGGCAGATTTGAAACAAAAACTGAAAAACTATCATTAGACTTGAAGCCATCGCCATATCTTAAAGCAAGATTAGGCAAAGTTGAATATTTTGCTAGTGAGTATGTGTGTAGATTTTTGTCTACTTCAAAGGAAATGACCTTTCTTGCATCTTTGCATAAAAACGGAACTAGTATTCCTTTTCCTGTTCCTATTTCTAAAACAATGTCGTCTTTTGTGATACCAGCAGCTGCAGCTATTGTTTTTGCAACAGATTGTGAGATTAAAAAGTGCTGACCAAGACTTTGCCGTCTTGTCATCTTTTCACGAAGAGATTCATTCGTGATTCGCCGGTAATTTCTTCAATTACTCGTTTTGTTATCTGCTTTATTGGCTCCTTTAGTCCAACTCTTTTTTGCAAATCTTCAAAGTTTTGAAATTTTTGTTTTTCTCGTTCTTCAAGCATTACCTTCATGTATGTCTTGCCAATTCCAGGTATTAGCTCCAATGCATGTATACGAGGAGTAAGAGGTTGCGCGTTGTTTAGATAATCAATAAACCTTTTTTCGTTTTGAGTTACAATCTTTTCTACAACTGCTGCAAGTTCTTTTTGGGCATTTACTGATATTCTATCATAATCCATTTTGCCAAGGACTGATAACACTTTGGTACGTCCCTCTTTTCCAATGTATATACGCTCACCAATTTCAAATGTAGAGTTTGGCATTCCAAGAATTTCAAGTAGTGTAAGTCTTTCCTCACCTATAGCTGTAATGATTATCCCTTCACGTCCTCGTACTGTTGTTGATTTTCCTCTAGGTACAAAATCCAATACGTATGCGTATTCCTCATATTTTCTTGAGGATCCGTATCCCCGATCCAAAAATATGCCACCTTAGAAAATTAAGAGTTCTCCTTGATGATTTTGAGCATTTTTTCTAGCGTCTCAGCTAGAATGAGTTTCTTCCAACCAAACGTGAAGGAACGTAGCTCTGCAAGTGTTGTTGGCATGATGTTAATTATCTCAACTGCTTCCTCTTCTGTTAGCTCGCACTCTTTGACTAGCTCTTGTTTCATTTTCTTTGCAGTTTTTGCATCAATTTTTGAAAACTTTGAAACATAATCATATGTCCAACGCTGTATCTGATCCATTTTTTCAGGATCTTCTTTTTCTAAAATCTCTTTAACCTCTGAGATTGAAACAGCCTGTTTCTTTTTTACTTCTTCCATTTTCTATACACCAAACGGTTTGATATGATCCAACCTAGTGATTAAGGTTTTCGTCTTGTCACCTAATTTTACATCCAATGTTACTGTTCTTCTGCCCACATTACGCACAATGCCTACCTTACCATGATATCTTCGATGTGGAATAGATTTGTGCTGTCTTGGATCAATTATGACTAGTGCCCTATCACCTTCACGATATTCTCTTAATAGAAATGAAACTCCTCGTGGTTGTTTTATGGTTAATACTGCCCGTGATTTGTGTCTAAATCCATATGAATGTCCAGATGGTTTTTTAGTAGTCATTTGGACTAGGGCAGCCTGCCCTTAATTTAACACTTACTCGGCTTCTTCTTTCTTTTTCTTTTTTGTATCTTCTTCAGGATCAGAAATTCCAGCTTCGGTTAGTGTGAAAATAACTTCTTGTTCTGGATGATGAGGACTGTCAACCATTCGTGCAATTCTTTTTTTGCCAGATTTTTTAAAGTATACTCTATAAGTACTTGTATGCGCAACTATGTTTCCTCCAATTGGACGAGTTGGATCACCAAAGAAAACATCAGGCGATGACATTACCTGGTTTGTTGCAATAGCAGCACAGTTGTATGTTTCAGCAGTTCTTACTAGTAAATGAACAAACTTGTTTAGTCTTTGTTGTCGTTCAGATAGTGTTCCTCTTCCAAGATATTCTGCTCTAAAGAGACCTGCTGCAGAGTCTGCAACAATTAGTTTAATGTTATTTTCCTTTATTATGGGTCCTGCTTCTTCAAGAATTAAAATTTGATGTGCGCTGTTATATGCACGTGCCACAATTATTCTATCAAGAACCTTTTCTGGATTCATTCCATTTGCCTTTGCAATAGAAACAATTCTCTCTGGTCTGAAAGTATTTTCTGTATCAATGTATAATACTCCGCCGTCCTGTCCACCTTGTTCTTTAGGCTTTTGAACATTTACACACATTGTGTGACAAAATTGTGTTTTACCAGATCCAAATTCTCCATATACTTCTGTTAGTGCTTGTGTCTCAACTCCACCATCAAACAGGAGATCAAGACAGTTGGTTCCTGTGGAAATCTTGCCAATATCTTGTCTTCTTTTGTAGATCTCAGTTGCACTGACAAAGTCTTTTGCGATTAGTCCCTCTTCAACAAGTTGCTGGCGTGCCTTGTTTACAATTTTTTCTGCTGTTTCTTTATCCATTCCAGTAATTTCAGCAACCTCAACTGGACCTCTAATTATAAGATCCATTATGTTATGAATTCCTGCATCGGTTAGTTTTTTTGTAGTTACTGGACCTACTCCGTCAAGGCTATCTAATCTCAATTCATCCATTACCGTAAGGTACGGTACTCCATTATTAATGGTGGGGTAATCATGTTATTACCTTCTTGGTCTTCGACCTGGTTTGTTTTGTCCTGGAGTACGTTGTAAGACAAATCTCTTTCTATAGTTACTTTTGATTCGCTGCATAGAATGTACGTTAGTTCTTTTTCGCCCTTCGATCTTTGGGGTTTGTCCTCGTACTTTACCTGCTTTAGTAAGCGAACCGTGAGTTGCCATAAACTATAGTCTTTTTAGATTGAATTTAATGTTTTGGATAAAATTACCAATATTTTGCCTTAATAGTTTCAATAACTCGCTCGTGCTCTCTTCCTTTTCTTCTTGCAAATTTTTCCATAGCTGATAATGGAACTCCGCCTAGTGTTCTTGCCATCATGTTAAAGAAGTTCTTTTTAACAGAATTATTTTGTCCTGTCTTGTTCATGAATTTTTGTATTCCATATTTGAAGTTGTGTTGCCATGTCTTGTACATTACTCCTAATTGCGCTGGATCCATTTCATTTCCAATATCAAAAAACTCTGATTTTTCAAGAAGGCCTATTGGTACAAAAGTAAGAGGCGTAGCAGTAAACATTGAATCTGGTTGCTCCCTTTCTAGTTCGCTTAGAATTCGGATTGTTTCCCATGCGTCTTCAGGGGTTTCATCATTGTCTAATCCCATTATGAGTGTAAATGCAGGAACCCAGTAGTTTTCATTTAAGGTCTTTACCCCTTCTTTTACAACCCAATGCCATTCTTCTGGACTATATGGTGCCAGTTTTCTATCTGCATATTTTGCAATCAATCTTAGACTACCTGTTTCAAATCCACATTGAATACCTATCAGATTAGTAGGACTTGCTCTGATTATTTTTGATATGTTTGGAATTAATTTCTCGTCTGCTATGGCTCCTGCCAAAGTGCCATGCGTGGGGTTTGTATGTTCCACACCTGTTGACATTATTGCGGTGAATAACTCTTCTAAGGCTTCTCTGTTTGGCTCCATTTGTTTTGATGTTCGCGGATCCATTCCATAAACAAAGATATCATCGCTATGAACCCAAGCTGCCTTGGCGCCACCTTTTTTCAGATTTATTTCAACTTCTTTTTTGACTTTTTCTGGAGGGTAGTATCGTAGTGCCCTTAAGGTCACATCACAAAACTTGCAACCACGGCCACATCCACGCATTACCTCAATCATCCCATGCATGCTAGGTTCAATTATTTCCGGAATTTCTTCAATGTCGGGTCGGTCCCAGTAATTAACAAATCTTCCATGCATGAGCTTATCACCACGTTTGAATTCTTTGATGTCAACTTTGAAATCAGCTTTTTTTCTAAATGGATCCATGTTTTCAAAATCGCCGTCTATAAGATGATTGAAAAACTTTCCAGCATGGCCGTCTATTTCTGGTGCAATGCCACCAAGCTCACCTTCTAAAACTGCATACAGACCATATTCTTCAATTTTTTCAGGATCATAGTTGTATTGCCAAGTTCCAGAAGCACCAGCAATAACTTTGGCATGGCTGCCATTTTTTTTCTTTGCAGCATTAATTTTCATGTGAAGATCTCTGCAGTAGTACTCGTCATAGGAAGTTTGTTTTCTACCATACGTGAATGTCATTGTAACAGGCCCCATACCAAGTGGATCCATTTCATAGGTGCCTACTACCTCTGTTTCAGGACCAATGAATTTCTCTAGATGATCAGGATGTGCTACAACTACATCTTCGCGCTTAAATCCATCGCGTATCAAACCTGCTTCTACTTTACGTAAACCATATGGCGCATAATCAGCAACACCATTAGTATGAGAGACTGGATTGCAAATAAAATCAAATAAAACTTTTGGAGTAACTTGATTTTTTAGTATTTTGTACCAAAAGTCGTTTTTATTACGATTAGGATCTAATGCTGGGGCACAGCCAAAAAATGTTGCAAGTGATATTCCTCGGTATGGCGACATGAGTGTTCTGTCTGCGGTCAATACGATCTTAGGATGTGCCATAATTTGTGTCCCTTTACGGACAGTTTTTTTAATTTATTTTAAACCTTGCTGGTCAGCATGTTTTAGTAATTTTCAATTATTCCTGCTTTATTCCTATGCGAATGACCAAATTCGCTGTTAGCTAATAGGTGTTTACCATCAAATATTGTTCCATCACGACAAACAAGATCTTCGCCCACACAACAGCTACCGCAAATCCCTATTCCACATTTCATCATGCGCTCAAGGCTTGCTTGAACAAAGATTCCTTTTGATGTTGCTAACTGTACCACTTTGTACATCATCAGTTCTGGGCCACATGTATAAACTGCGTTAAAGGTAGTAGATTGCAACAGTTCTTCCATTATTTCTGTTACAAGACCATTTTTTCCATAAGTGCCATCTTCTGTTACAACTATTACTTTATGATTGTTTTTTTCAAGTAATTCATTTGCCAAGTTCTCAAAAAATACTTCGTCTTTTGTTTTTGCGCCTATTAGTACAGTTACATTATCCGTTACTTTTATGAATTTGAGTAACCTAAGTAGTGGGACAAGACCAGTACCACCTCCAACTAAAAGTAATTTTCCTTCTTTTATGTCAAAATGATTCCCATAAGGACCACGAACGCCAATTAATTTGCCTGCATCCAGATTATAAAGTGCCGTAGATGCCATGCCGTGTTTTCGTACAGTAAATGCAGCCTTGCCCTTTTCTTGTGAAATCATTACACTCATTGGCAATTCATTAACACCTGGGATCCAAACCATGGCAAATTGTCCTGGTAGAACTGTAGAAAGCAAATCGTCTGAGAAGACTAGGGTTCTAACGGTAGGAGTTTCATCAATTATTTTTTCTATTTGACGGATTGATGGATGATTAAAATCTCTTTGCACGTCCTATCATTTCCTCGATTTTTGAAAAACCTTTTTTCTCCATATACTTCATTATTCCATTGTTTATATCGCCAAAGACATCAAGCCAATTATCTCCTACAACACTTCCAAGCTGTACAGCAGATGCACCCGCAAGAATAAATTCAACCGCATCTTCCCAGCTTGATATTCCACCACAACCGATTATTGGAATATCATACTTTGATGATATCTCATAAACACATCGTACAGCTATCGGTTTGATTGGTGTCCCTGAAAGACCTCCTATTTTGTTACTAAGTATCGGTCTTTCGGTTTCAACATCAATTGCCATAGCACGTAATGTATTGATTGCAGTTATTGCATCAGCACCAGAGTCCTTTGCTGCAGAAACTGTATCTAGATAATGTGTAGTTCCAAGTCCAACCTTTGCTATTATTGGAATTTTTGTTACTGATTTGATCTTTTTTATGATTTTTTTGACAAGTTCTGGATCATCGCCTACCTCAAGGCCTACCTTTTCTACGTGTGGACATGAAAGGTTTAATTCAAAAGCAAGAACTTTGCAGCTTTCAAATTGTTTTATCATAAAGGTAAAATCATCTGGAATAGAGCCAACCAGACTAACAATGATTGGGACTATCTTATTTTGTGAAATCATTTTTGCAAAGTATGTTGCACCAGGATTTGATAGCCCAATTGCGTTTATCCATCCTCCACCCTTCACACTAAATATTGTCGGGTTTGAGTAGCCCTCCCATGGTTCCTTGCTGAGGGATTTTGTTACTACTGCTCCTGCACCAGATTTGTAAATTCGATTAAAAACATCAAGTGAGATTCCCAATATTCCAGATGCAAGCATTGTAGGTCTTTCAATCTGTATTGGTCCTATCGAGGTTGAAAGGTGTGGTTTCACTTTGAAACATAAACTAACTTTGTCTTATAACAGTTGATTTGTACATTAGATGGTACCTTTTTTAATGAGAACCAAAGTCAAGAATTCATGCATTCTGTTATTCTTACGGAACTAGGTGTAGCAATATTTGAAAATGATATATGTAAAAAATCGTTTCCTTTTGCAAATCCTGTTAGGGATTATCTTTCCATAAAAAATCGTAGTTCAGATATTAAAGAACTATTAGAGTTTTTGTCAAATTTACAAACAGGCATGGTTGTAAGCGATGATTCACTGTTATTCATTCTAAAAAGAAAATCAATTGATGCACAGTTAATGGATGAAGATAAAATTAACAACATACACATATCAAAAACAAAAATTCTAGTAGAGTCTGGTTTTGCAAAAGATGCAAATGATGCTATGACAAAGCTACGTAATTTTGCGGTTCAGCTTTCATCATCAAGGGTAACCGAAGTTTCAGAGAGTCCAGATCTTCACATAATTCAAGCCATCAGTATGCTTGATGAGACTGACAAAATAATCAATGGCATAAGCTCACGAGTTAGAGAATGGTATGGTCTTCACTTTCCAGAGCTTGACAATATAATAGACAGCATAATTGGTTATTCACAAATAGTTTTAGCTGGAAAAAGACAGAGTTTATCAAAAAAGGTGTTTGAAGATGCCGGTTTTCCTGATTCAAAAATAGAGATGCTCGCTGTTATTTCAGAAAAAAGTAGAGGTGGAGACATATCAGAAGAAAATCTTGCACTTGTAAAGTCGTTGGCAAAACAGATTCTTGAATTACATGAGCTGCGAAAAAAGGTAGAAAATCATGTAGAATCACAAATGAATAAAATTGCGCCAAACCTTTCAGCAATTCTTGGACCTTCTGTAGGTGCTAGAATTCTTGCAAGAGCTGGAAGTTTAAAGAAACTTGCCTCAATGCCTGCAAGTACAATTCAGGTATTAGGTGCAGAAAAGGCGCTTTTTAGATCATTAAAAACTGGAGCACAGCCTCCAAAGCATGGATTATTGTTTCAACATGCTTTGGTTCATGCGGCACCACGATGGCAGCGTGGAAAGATTGCAAGAGCAATAGCTGCAAAAGCAGCCATTGCAGCAAGGGTTGATGTATATGGTGCAGGACGAAACGATACGTTACTAGAAAAACTAAACATCAGGGTTGATGAAATTGGCAAAAAATACAAAAATCCTATAGAGAAAAAACCATTACCGCGCAGAGAAGAAAGACCGTTTAGAAAATGGAATAGTGATAGAAATTCAAAATTCAGGTCATCAAAGGACAAGAAACGAAAACGTTTTGGACGTAGATAAAAAGAACTTTTATTGGATTAGAGTAGACGGCGAAGAAAAACTTGCAACCGAAAACTTGGTTATTGGAAACCAAGTGTACAAAGAAAAACTAGTAAAAAAGAAAGACGTAGAGTATAGAGTATGGGATCCTTTTAGGAGTAAATTGGCAGCAGCTATCATGAATGGGTTGAATAAATTTCCAATTGCTGATAAATCAAATATTCTCTATCTTGGAGTATCAACAGGAACTACAATTAGTCATATATCGGATATTGTTGGTCCAAGAGGCATAATTTTTGGAGTGGAACACTCTAGCCGGGTTGCAAGAGATTTTCTTGATAGAGTAGCATCACATAGACCAAATATTATCCCAATAATACAGGACGCAAGACAGCCTAAGCAGTATTTTTCAATTTATGGCAAAGTGGATATAGTTTATGTCGATATTGCACAACCCGATCAAACTGAAATTGCGATTGCAAATTGTAAGCTGTATCTAAAAACTGATGGATATTTGTTTTTAGTTATAAAAACTCGAAGTATTGATGTAACAAAAAATCCAAAAAAAATTATTGAGGAGGAGATAAAGAAGTTAGAACAATATTTTGAAATTAATCAAGTAATTGATCTTTATCCTTATGACAAAGATCATGCGATGGTAATTTCAAGATATCTTAGAAACGATTAATTTTTTAGCATGATTTGAACTGGTTTCCAGCTTGTGCGAATAAAATTTGGAACTGCTGCTTGAGTTTTGATTAAATTTGCCACAAACTTGACTGTTTTGCAATCTGATGGGTAACCACTGCCCAAATCATGTTGCGTATGCAAGCGTGTAATTGCTCTATCTCTTATTACTTTGGCAAGTATTGATGCCGCAGAAACTATAACAAATCTACTATCAGCGTGGTGATAAGATCGAATTTTTCTATTGTTTGTTAGTCTTGATAGCTCTTTTCCAAATCTGGTAGCGTTTACATCACATGAATCAACATATGAAATATCAGGACTTAGCTTTGAGATCACTTTTGCCATGTATTTTGCCTCAAGTGAGTTTAGCCGATGTTTACGAACGTTGTGGTCTATTGTAAATGGATTGATTTGTGTTACATAATAGTCATCTACAAAATTAATGATTTGCTTGTAGAGTTTTTCACGAATATGAGGAGTAAGCTTTTTTGAATCTTTGATTCCCATGAAGTCAAGTTCATTAATTTTGTTGTGATCTACAGATACTCCAGCAATCACAAGTGGCCCCACCATGGAACCTCTTCCTGCCTCATCAACTCCACAAATAAGCACACGTTTCTGAAGTATTGTGCATATTAAACCATTATAGGTAAATGAAGATTTGTAACTGTAATTGCAAACTTCACTTAATAATTTAGAAATAACTGAAGGACGAACAAGGATTCTCGTACCGTCTGATTCTATAAATTCCAGAGTACCTCCAAGAGAACCTGCATTTTTTAATCCTAGAGCAAGATTAAATCGTGATTTTTCTGTAATTGCCTATTCAGCATTTTTAGAAAATTTTGAGGGGCCAAAAATTTTTCTTGATGGATTAGCTGGAATAGGTGCAAGGGGACTAAGGATTGCAAACGAGGTAAAAGGCATTGAAAAAGTTATAGTGAATGATCTTAATCCATCTGCGCTTAATCTAGGCCTAAGGTCGGCAAAACTAAATAATTTACTAAATTATGAAATATCAGAAAATGAAACATGTAGATTTCTAAGCAGCCACTCAAAAAAAGGATCAAGGGCAACGATTGTGGATGTAGATCCTTTTGGCTCCCCTTCAAAATACATTGATTGTGCAATAAGGGCAACAATGCATGGAGGTTTGTTTTCTGCTACTGCTACTGATTTACAAGTATTACATGGATTGGCTAATGATGCATGCAAAAGAAGATACTATGGTGTTCCAGTCAAGACAGAATATGGAAATGAGATAGCAATACGACTTGTACTTGGCTGCATTAACATGGTTGCTGCAAGATTTGATATAGAGATTGTACCACTTTTTGTAGAAAATGAAATGCACTATTATCGAGCATATGTAAAAATTCTCAACAAATCTGCTCGTGAAGAAAATATGGGCTACATTTTACATTGTAATTTTTGTGGAAATAGAGCCATTTCTGAACATCAAAGCAATGTTTGTAATTTGTGTAATTCAAAAATAATGACATCTGGACCGTTATGGATTGGACAGTTGTTTAGTAAGGAATTTTCCATATCCATGCTAGAACAGGTACCAAACTGTTCTGTTGATAAGAAATGTGAAAAAATACTGCAAAGATGTGCACTTGAGGCTGAAATGCCAGGAACATATTTTACACTTGATGAAATAGCTGCAAAAATGAAATGTGCTCCATTATCTTTAAAAAAAGCAATAAACAAGCTTCAAAACAGTGGATTTTTAGCTAGTCCTACCTCACTTAATTTTAAAGGTCTAAGAACTAATGCAAACATAAACGAATTAAAAGAGATTTTCGCAAGCTAGGCAAGATATCCCAAACAAACATAGTATAATTCACTGCTTGGTTTTCTGCTGGCACTTGGTTTTGTTAACTTGATTTTTACAAATTTTTCCTTTAGATAGTCTCGAAATTCATTTGAATATTCACCGTCAAAAACCTTAAAGACTGCATTTCCTTTGTGGGCAAGTACTTTGTCCATGATTTTTGCGCAGCTATAGTTTAAAGAAATTTGTCTTGCATGATCAACTGACCACTTGCCAATAACTTGTGGTGAAATATCACATATGACGGCATCTACTTTTCTTTCAAAATATGATATAATTTCATCTACAATAGATTCGTTTTCTATATCACCTTGAATTATGTAGGCACCTGGAATATCTTCAACGTATACTGTGTCAATTCCCATAACCTTTCCTTTGTTGCCAGCTAATTTCACAGCTACTTGTGTCCAACCCCCCGGTGCACATCCCAGATCAAGAACATAAAATCCAGGACCAATGATTCTGTATGCATTATTTAACTCTCTTAGTTTGTAAGTTGCTCTGCTTCTATAACCTTCTTCTCGCGCAAGTTTTCTAAAATGATCCTTTCTTGCATCAATTAATTTCATTTTTTCTTCTTTGATGATGTTATTTGGACAAGAACCCAATCCTCAATCCATTTACATGTACGTGGGCTAATTTCTCCATCGATTGTACATTTTTGTTCTACTGGACACGTCAAACATGGTGCGTTTTCTATAGAAGTTGTGCTAATAGGAGTTTTTTTAATAATAAGTTTGTATGTCCATCTACCGTTTTCAAGAATCTTTTCTCTTGAGATAATTCCCATGCGTTCTAATTTTAATGCTAAACGAGAACCATCTCGGCTTGTTAGTTTAAGTTTCTTCCATAGTTCACTTTGCAACATGCCCTTGGACTCATATTTTGCTAGGATTTCTGTGACCTTGTTTGTGAGTTTATCCATATCCACTTTTGCAATTTGAAAATTCTCGATTTCTTCATCTGTTAGTTGTTCTTCTAGTTCTTCTTCGAAAGTTTTCTTTTCTTTAGCTTTTGGCGGTACTTTTTCTTCGGCTTTTGAAGGTGTTGTCTTTTTCTTTTCTTTAGCTTTTGGCGGTACTTTTTCTTCGGCTTTTGAAGGTGTTGTCTTTTTCTTTTCTTTAGCTTTTGGCGGTACTTTTTCTTCGGCTTTTGAAGGTGTTGTCTTTTTCTTTTCTTTAGCTTTTGGCGGTACTTTTTCTTCGGCTTTTGAAGGTGTTGTCTTTTTCTTTTCTTTAGCTTTTGGCGGTACTTTTTCTTCGGCTTTTGAAGGTGTTGTCTTTTTCTTTTCTTTAGCTTTTGGCGGTACTTTTTCTTCGGCTTTTGAAGGTGTTGTCTTTTTCTTTTCTTTAGCTTTTGGCGGTACTTTTTCTTCGGCTTTTGAAGGTGTTGTCTTTTTCTTTAGTTGAGATTTTAGTTTTTTAATCTCTTTAGCTAACTGCTCAGCTTGTCTAGCAACTTCCTCTTGTGATAGTGGTTTAGTTGGATTGTTTTCTGTTTTTTCTACCATACATCTCACAATAATGTAGAATTAAACTGCCATGTCAATTCAATATATAACATTGCATTTTTTCCTATTTGATGGTAAATTTTTCACTTGTAGTTATGATTTTTTTGTAATGTTTGTCATTAATTTCTGCTACTATTTCGTATTGACCTGAATCACCAATTTTTTCTGAAAACTCATCATCAACAGGCAACATCAAATTTTCTTTTTGAAAACATTGTCCAAAATATCCACTTTGAGTAACTACCTGTTTTGGACTAGAATTCAAATCATATATTGTTATGTATAGATCACCGCAGTCAAATGCTGGATCAGTTACTGATACTTGGATGATAATTGGTGTTGTTGAAGAATATTCTTGTTGTAATGAGATTATCTTTATAGAATCACTTTGTACTTTATTTGTTTCAGAAAATTTGAAAGGCCACATGCTTAGCTCTCTTTCTGGTTCATTGAGAACTTCAGCCATCACAAAAGAACCTAAGGCTAGTGATATTATTACTGGAAATAAAAATACAAAATATGCTACCTTGGCTGCCACTTTGATTTCTAACATCTGGTATTCTTTTATATCTATTTAGTGATGACCTAATTGTTCAGTATAATTACGTAGTATAAGTTAAATCAGAATTTTGCAAATAGCACCTAATGCGCCTTCGTAAATTTAGGGTTAGTGCATTTAGATGCATTCATGACTCTGGGGAAATCAAGGTAGGAGATCTGGCTGCCTTTGTGGGACGAAACGAGAGTGGAAAAACGACTATCCTTCAAGCGCTTACTTTGTTAAACAAGGAAGAGGGGCTTTCAGAGCTTGATCTTTGTGATGAAATGACTGAAGAGTTAAAATCCGAAATAAATGTTGTAGAAGGAGAGTTTGAGCTAAGTAATCATGAAACACATTTAATTAAAGAAAAATTCCAAGCAATACCGGAAATAAAAAAAGTACGAATTTTTAGAACAAACAAGAATCCAAAGATCCAATACGATTTTGGTAATATCAGAATAAGTGAAGAAGAAAATAAAGCATTAAACTCGTGGGAAAATTTTACAGAAAATGTACGCAATTTTGTTGATACAATTCCAAATCACATTAGAATAAGACTTGATATGAAATTTTTTGAAGGAGCACCACCTGAAAGTCGTGAGATTTTCAATAGCGAGATGGCCGAATTTAACAATAATATTCGTGTTCTTGCTGCAGAAGAAAAACAAGTAATTTTTGAGTGGGAAAAGATCTACAACAGCATAGGTACTAATTTTGATAATATGCTTGTTGGGACAACAGAACGTACTACACTTGAAAATTTTATTGAAGAGAACTTACATCCAAGATTTGTCTACTTTTCTGATTACAAAAAAATTATTGGCAGTATCAATCTAAACGAATATCTAAAAATATCAAAAGGAATGAAAGAAGAAAGTGTAGAATACATCGAAGAGTTTGATAGAGCAGAAACTGTCAGAAATTTGTTTTATCTAGCAGAACTTGATGTAGAAGAATTAGAAGAATACAAAAACAGCCCTTCAAAGCTTATCAAGTATCTTAATACTGCAAGTAAAAGACTAACAGAAAGACTAAATCCAGCATGGAAAGGTGATCCAATTCATGTTGATCTTCGGTATAATCCAGGCAATATTCTAAGTGTAGTAATTTCAGATGTTCACAGAGATGGTACTATTACAAATACAGGGCTTTTAAACAGAAGGGCAGAAGGATTCAAGTGGACATTTTCTTTTATTGTTAATTTTGCAGCAGAAACGCAAAGAGCAGAGCTTAAAGAAGCAATCTTATTGCTTGATGAGCCAGCAAGAAATCTTCACCCTACGCAGCAACGCG
>Ga0194131_10003938_pt1 | contig 22878 bp, 17 predicted proteins | sample TA2KigO120mmetaG_FD_148631 | JGI IMG/M metagenome (GOLD analysis project Ga0194131, IMG submission 148631) | Freshwater microbial communities from Lake Tanganyika, Tanzania - TA2015053 Kigoma Offshore 120m | ecosystem: Environmental > Aquatic > Freshwater > Lake | place: Tanzania: Lake... | reverse complement strand
CTTAGCATTAGCGATGTCCTTTTTCCTTTTAGCATCAGCGATTTTTCGATCTCTTTTATCCTGCGCGCGCTGGCGAGCGAGCTGGCCCGTTATGTCGCGACCACGGATAAGCGTTTTTTCGCTGTGTAAGCCGAATATTTTTGATAGATTAAATTTTGAATAGTTGGACCTAAGCACTTCACCAAGCCTAATTCTAGTAAGCGGCGCGGCGGCGATACCTTGTGTAAACGGTTTTACGAAATCGTATTCCTCGTCAGGATTATCATTGGTTACAGTAATTCTTCTACCCTCCGTGTATTGCGGATAAACCAACGTCGTTAGTTTATTTATTTTTAGCCATAACATCTCGAATTCTGCGCTATCTAAGGCTGCAGCTAAAAACGAAATTCCTATTTTTCTTTGCGTATTTCTATAAATTTTTACAGGTTCTATCCTACCAAATCCATCGACAGATTCATAAGCAGCAGTATAATCATCTGTCAACGACAAAATAAACGCGTGAAAACCTATGATCTCATTCGTCCTGACGTCGTGAAAATAAAACGGTACATATTCTGTTTCGTATTTTTCTTCGATTTCTCTGCGCTTTTCCGTAGGCATTCGAGGCATCTCAAAGAACTCCGCGCGCATCGATTGCGTCGGATCAAGACCTTTAGATACTTGAAAAGTAGGGCCTCCTAATTTCAGCGATAAGCGCTCAATAAAACTCGATTGTTTAAAAAAAGCATCGGGAACTCGATTAACGCCCCAAGCTAATTTCTTTTCGCCGTCGGGGAGGTCGATAAAACTTTTACTGTATTTAAAATCTTTCAAGGCTGGGTCGGACGAATCTATTAGAGATATTCTTCTACCCGCATCGCCAGCTTGCGTGGCGGGGTCGACGATCAAATCTTTTGGCTCACCGGTGAAGCTCGAGAGGAGCGAATAACACCTAAGCTCGGGATTCCACTCTACTCCACCTTCATTCTCGGCTCCGAGATTAGAACCTATGTCACCTATTTGAGCAAAAAAATTGAATATACCAATTAACCTTGAATCTCTTTTTATCTTAAGGATCTCGTATTGATATTCTTTTGTCGCGAGGAACTTGACTCTGGTGCGGTCAACAGTATTTCTCTCCGTCATTTCGCTTATTAAAATTGCCATGCGCGCAGCGGCTCTGATTATCGTGCGAGCCAAGATAGCAGCATAGCTTATATCTCGGGCAAGTCGCTCAGGAAGTATCCTAAAAGTTAAATGTTTACCAAATCGTTTTACACCAAAAAAAGAAACCATACCCTCTGTGACTGCTTGCCTATAGGGTCTTAATGTCGGCGTTAAATTCAAATATCGCATATTTTCTTCTGGACTTTCGCTGTTCGCAATATTTGCAAAATCAAATATGCTCGGCTCATTTCTTCCACCCCTATAGCTTCCTATAGTTCTTCTTTTAATCAAAACGGGCCAAGCATTAGCACCGTTTTTAATTTCATTAGCACCGCCCAAGAAGTTATCGTATGCTTTAAACATCGCCAATAGAAGACATATCGCAGTTGCTATTTGAGTCTCGTTGCTTAGGCCTGAAAACTGATCATTTACATTGTTTAATACAGTCTCGAAAGTAGAACCAAATTTCAAATATTTTATATTTTTTTCGTCAAAACCGCCAGTATCGAACGTGTCTTTGGCGTTTATAAGATCATCCAAAATTTGATAAACGTTCAATTCAGCTATCGGCTTTTTAAAACTTTCAATATCGAAACTAGGCCCCGTAATGATATCGCTTTTAGCAGAATTGGAAAATTCTCTTTTATGTAATAGAGTAGCTTTTTCTTGCAGTATAGGAGCTATTGTAGCTAAAGTTTCAAACGTTAATTTACGTTTTGTTACGTCGTTGTTGCCTAACGATTTACCGAATTTTAAATCAAGTGGACTAGCGAATGTGGACGTGGTTTTAATGAAATCGTTAGTTTCTGGATCGGTCTGAAACGTCCAAGGATTATTCGCAATTTTTTTACCAGTTAAATAATTTTTTGCAAAACTTTTTTGTTCGTCCTTTGACGGTATAAATCTATTTTTCTTTAAAACATCTTTAACATAACTTGCTACTATAGCGGCAGGTTTATCTTGGTTGTCCTTGTTATTAAGAAGCGAGTGACCGTCGACGCCGGCGCCTGGCGCTTTCCCTCTTTTTAATTCCTTATTTGATTCGTATTGGAAAATGTCGGGCGTGTACGTCGAACCAACTTTGCTGAATCCGTGTGCAACATCGTGACCACTCTCTTGAGCCTTTGTAGGAGAAAAAGGATAGCCTCCGGGAGAAATATTAATTTCTATATTGGACCCCTTAGGCATATACCTGTTTGCCAATCCGCCTGGTACATAATTCTTACCTGCAACTTCATCGAGCGCTTTTTTTACAGCTCCGATGCCTGTAAGGGTTCGTATTGTTGTATCATTAGCTAAATTACTAAAAGTACCGTCGTCTAAAATTTTAATTGGTTGTCTTAAAGCCAATGGACCATAAAATCCAGCTAATGGCGTATCAGATATTCTAAAACTTGGTACTGCAATGTCTATAAACCCGTCATATAAATTTTTATTTAATAAACCTTCGGTAAAACTTTTTAAAGGTTCGTTTAATACAGTAAACTTTATGCTTTCACCAAAAAAAGCATTTTCGACAGCGCCGGTCGCATCAATGTTAACATTAATTCCTTGCTGTTTTAACAATCCTTCAGCAATAGATTCAGCGTTACCAACTCCTTCTAAAATTTTACCTTCTAAAAAACTCTGAGCTGGGGATTTAAGAGCAGCATTTGAAAGTAGCGTATTGCCGTCTTGATTGCTATCTGGTCCCATGCCTTTTTTCAATGGAAGAGGAGCCGGCGCGCCCATCTGGTAGCTAAATTCGCTAGAAAATATATTTTCGTTAGCGGCTAATGCAGGTCTTGTTGGAAAACCCTTTTCATCCTTTAAAGAGGTCTCTCTGATCGTCGTCTGCTCTCCAGACCCGACGGGATATGCGTTCGGTTGAAAAGAATCACCGACTTTAGCTAATGTAGAATTACTAAGATATTTAGCGAATGTTTCTTTTGTCGGTTTCGATAAATCTTTTACGGTCTTGTCGACAGCAATATCGCCAGAAGAATAATTGCCTTGAGAACCGCCTTGTCCATCAGGAACGCCAACGTCAGGAGTGTAAATTTTTCCATCTACATTTATACCGCCCGTACCTGTATTTTTGCTTTTATCGGCCATTTGTCGCTATGATTTAGATATACAAAACTCTATTTTTTTTCCGTTTCTATTTCTGCTTCGGCAGCTTGCGTAAGAGCATCAACTAATTTGACATAAACATCTTCTACGAAAGCTTTAACTTTTTTCTTCTCACTTTCATTCGGAACTAGAGTTAAAATTGATGTATATAAGTTATCACTTTCTAAAACTTCTATTAACTTTTTTTTATCTTCTTTGTTCATTCGATTACTCTTTTAATTAAATTACAACTTCATCGATGGTTGGTGCAGCCTGTTTTTTGCCTGGGTGCCAGCGTCGTCTTCACCTGTTGCATCAATCAACAAATTAATCCTATTTTTGATAACGGAAGATCCGTTAGAGACCATGATTTTCTCAATTGCAATCGCGTCCATCGAGACATTAAACTTAACATGAATATTAACGTCGCGAGCCTGAACCGTATACGCACCTTTAGACCCGATTTTTCCAAACTTACCCGCAAAGGCTTGGAGTTTAGCGTCAAGGTTGATTTGAATTCCTGCATTCAACGACTCTTCGATTTGTTTCGCAGCGGCCATCATGTCTTCAACCGCTTTTACCGAAGGAACGATACCCGCGCCTATAATATCTTGAATTACTTTTACTGTACTCAAATTATCTTTCATAACCTCAATCGCAGGGTTAGAAATAAAAGCATTAACAAATTTAAAAACAGAATTTATTTTTTCTTCAACCTCAGCAGGATTTATGGTTCCTAAGCTTTGTAGCGTCGCGACGACGGCCTGTTGGGCTTGAGAAATTGGTTGTATTGATTTCGCTAAATTTTCAAAAAAGGTACCGAGCCCAGCCATGTTTTTGCTAATTGACTCATTAATTTCAGAAAAATTATTCATCCCGCCTTGTTGAAAAGCGCTCATAACATCGAAACCGGCGTTAAATAGATTTTTAATATTTTTTCCTAAAATTTTACCGACTTCATCAGGAATTCCAAAGAATCTTTCCGAAAATCCTGGCGTTTTAAACGGTCCTGCATCAGCTAATTCATCAAACGCATCTGAAAGCGAGTCTTTTAAATTAGAGAATACGTTTTCAAACGTCGAGTCGCTGAATAAATCGCTAAAACTAGATTGTAGCTTTTCAACCGAAGGACTAATAGATTCTGGCATTGAATCTATCATCTCCTTTATGCTTTCCATAGCCACTTCAAAAATCTCTGAAATTTTATCTGGCAATCGTTCTAATCCGATGCCTAAACCCTCGACGATACTTACACCGATTTCTTCAAACTCTTTAGACGGCGAACTAATACCAAGTCTATCCTTAAACCACCCAATACCCGCTGATCCTGCGTCCGCCAATGTCGATCCTATGTCGGATACGCCTTCAGATAAACCTGCAATCATATTTTTTCCTACTTCAACAACTTTATTACCAGAAATTTGTTTTTTAGCTTCCTCCCAACCATCTTTTAATCTGTCTAATACGCTACCACCGCCACTCTCAGCTGCTTTAGCAGCATTTTTTACGTTTTCAATAGCACCTTCTAAATTCTGAAACTGGACTATTGCTTTCGCTATTTCGGTCAAACCTTCTGCAACCACAAAAAGTTTATCTGTGTCTATCTCCGTGAACGACTTGATCTTTTCTGCAGGCTTTTCATCAATAGCTTTCGCCAGCGCGCCGCCGATAGCACCAACCACGGAACCTCCGCCGAAGGCGGCGAGGGCCGTGGCGATGGCGGTTATTCCGCCGGCGATGAGGACGAGCCTGGTAGGATCTATATGCGAGAGTTCTTTTATACTCACGGCCATAGACAATATAATTTTTGAAATGGCGTCACCAACTGACCGTATTACGTCGCCGAAGCCTTCAAGGACATTTTTTATTGCGCCACCAGCCTTCTCGATCAACGGTGCAAGGCCTTCAAACATCTTTCCTAAACCTTCAAACATCGTTCCTAATGACTCAATCGCAGGAGCGGCAATACGCGCTGCAAGAGCCAAGCCTAAAGCGAGAACAACGATGATCAAACCGGCAGGAAGGCCGAATAGCGGGGTCGGGGTGGCCATCATCTGGGCAAATGCCAGCAAACCTGTACCTAGTCCCTGTAAAAAAGCTCCAAGGGCTTTGCCAATATTACCGGCGATCGTTGGTAAGGAATTCGATGCTTCTGCGAGGCCTTTCATAATCGTGTTGACTATCTTCATAACACCTTCAGCTATGACATTACCAACGTCGACGATAATTTTAGCAACGCCTCGTAAAATATCTCCAATTAAAGTTAATAGATTTTGCCCGAGAGGGCGTAGTGCCGTTACAAGCTTATTAAGTCCCTCAATTATTTTTTCGCCTAGTTTGAAGACAGTATCGATAAGTTTGCTACCTACGGTTTCTAAAATCTCTATTGCCTTATTAAGAAAATTACCAACTACCGATAGAGCCTTCTGCAACAAGCTATCCAAACTTGTTAATAACCTTTCAATACCCTGTAATATTTTTTCAAAAAGCCGAACGACAGTATCGATAAGTTTGCTACCTACGGTTTCTAAAATCTGTATTGCCGTATTAAGAAAATTACTAACTACCGATAAAGCCCTCTGCAACACCCTATCCAAACTTGTTAATAACCTTTCGATACCCAGTAATATTTTTTCACCAATTTGAACGATGCCGTCGACGAACTGTCGCCCGAGCTCGAATATTCTTCTTATCGCAGTTCTTAAAAGATCAGCAAATCGATTAACAATATTAACTAAATTATCAAAAACTCCATTTATAGTTTTCTTGATTTTTTCAAAAGCTCTTTCTATATTTTTACCACCTTCGTTGGCTGCATCTTCGGTATCTTTGGTACCAGTTTTAGTTTCTTTGCTAATCATACCAAAAGCTTTTCCTATTATCCCACACATCGCAGGAACAAATTTTCCAATAATGAGTCCGGCCAGCCCTTGTACAATAGCTGGTCCGAAAAGATATAAGAAAATAACTTTTTGCCAATTCAAACCATAAGGTTCTAATATTTTATCAATCTCATCGGCTAGCTTACCAAAACCAAGTTTGATCGCTTTTATTAAAAATTCTCCTATCAAAGGTCCCAATTGGTCGAACATATCGCTAAACGCTTCTATTAACGGCGTTAAGATAGAATCTTCGTCGGGCTCGGGAAGCGGCGGCAGAATTTCTTCTTCTCCCCCCTTTTTTTTAGCTCTTTCATTAAGAGATTCAGTCAATTTTCTGTTCATTCCTTTGAACATTTTTGATAGTATATCAGTTACCTTCCTAACCATACCTGTAAGAATTTTTACGGCAGCTTCACCAAATTTTTTCAAACCTTCAAGTATTTTATTGGAGCCACCATCCCCAAAATGTTGTTGTAAATCATTTGAAATGTTATCGAATAATTTGCCGAAATCTAAATCTACAAAAAATTGTTCGAAATATTTCATGAATCTATCGATCATAGGACCAAATTTTGCTGGATCGAAAAGATCACCTAATCCCTCTAAAAACTGCTTGACGCCTGGAAATTTGTCAATGAACATTTGACCCAATCTTTGACCCGCGTCGAAAATCTTATCGGTCGCTGAGCGCAAATTCTGAAACACTCTTTGCATTTCCTTAGTCTTATTAATACCTTTCTCAAAACCTTTAGTTAACGCTTCGAAGAACGTCTTTGGACGATCTGCTCCACCACCACCACCTTGCGGGAAAACTCGATCGATAGCATCAGCTAATTTTGAAAATGCTTCAGCCTGAGTCAATTCTTTTTTCGCAGCCTTATCCCCTTCTTGCGCTACGTCTTTTAGCGAATTTTTTTGATTATCAGCAGCAACCATCGCATTAAACTGTTCTTCAGATAACTTAAGCGTCGTCTTTATAAGTTTTCTTGTTCTAGCATCCATTGAATCAACTGTGTGGCCGGCATCTTTTAATCCTTTTTTAAATATTTCAAATATTTTAACGTCTTCAGTTTCTTGCATGACCTCGCTAAGATCGATGTTCGTATTCATATTAGAATTTAAAGTTGCAACAGCTTCGGCTGCGTCTTCAAAAGTAGACATCGAGTCGAAAATTCCAGCCATTTTGTCAATTGATATGCCAAGTTTTTCAGAATAAGCAACTGCAACAGCAAGTTCTTTTTGCGACAAATGTCCAAAATTCTTAGTATCGGCAGCCGCTTTGGCCATACCTTGTGAAATTATTTTTGAATCAATACCGAATCTTTTACCCATGTGATCGGAATACTTAGCGATCTCATTCAAGGTTTTTGTCAGCGTTTTTCCTTGCATTTTCGAATTCATCGCCAGCGCGCCCATATCTTCGTTCGTAATACCAAGCGCTTTCTGGTATACTAAAACGGCGCCATTACCATCCACGATTTCTTTTGAAAAATTTCTTATAGCAGCCCCGCCAGCGTCGAACAACTCCGTCATTAATTTAATCATTTCGGCCTGAGTACCAAAGGCCTGGCGCGCGCTTATAGAACCTATTTTTAGAGAATTCATAGATTTCGATAAGGTCAAGATCGCTTTATTCGTCGGATCTGTCAACGCGCCGAAGGCCTTTCGAAGGTCGTTAATCGCTTGAGTTAACTCAGATACTCCACCACCACCACCACCAGCGGTATTAGCAGCCTCCGTCAATGCATTAAACATCTTAATTGGAACCATCAAGAGAGAAGCTCCAATCGATAATAGACTACTAGCTAAATTACCTAAAAAACCTAAAAGACCGCTTCCTACGTTAAAAAGATTTTTAAACGATTGTGCTAATCCACTCATCGCGCCGAGGGCAGCGCCTACTGCGCCAGGGTGTTTATCTTTTAAATATTCTCCTATATTTTCAAAAAGTTCTGATAAAGTTTTTGCTGTTCCTATGTTCTTTTTGAATCCATTGTTTAAATTATTAATGGACCCGCCGGCGGCGGCGGCGGAGGCGGCTGCTCCGGTTAGTTCATCATTAAGATGTTGCGTCGACTCTGCAGCAAGATTCGCGCCGTCAGAAATTTCTTCAAACACTACAGCATTCAACTGTAGATTTTTTAAAGAATCAACGACCAGTTTTAGGGTATCATTGACTTGCATTAATTGACTTACAACTTCGCCAGTACCCATACCCTTCATATTTTCGGCCATCTTTGTTGACGCAGTTGCTTGCGTTTCAAAAGAATTAGCAATTTTTTCGGAGCTGACGGCCATTTTGTCCATCAACGCATACATCGATTCAGTCAGTTTTAACTGATCGACGGTCGGACCTGATCCTCCTTTGCCTTTAGCCATCTACTGTCGCTCAAATTATAAATTCAAAGAGGCCAAGGAACGCCTAACACTCTTTCAAACTCTGAAGCAGACATATGTTTAACTCCAAGCTTTTGAACGACAGAGTCAACCGTTGCTCCAGGTCTATTTAATTCATCTTGAAAACGCCTAGAAGCGGCCAGCGCATTGCCGACCGCTTCTATTTCATTTCTCGATCCTCTTAATTTAGTATTAACAAACTTTCCTACTAGCCAAGCCCCAAGCGTAGCAAAAAAAACTTTACCCAATAAGTTAACTTTTAATTCATTCAGAGATTGCTTTTCCACAAAAACCTCGCGCTGTGCTATTAAATAACACACTACATTAAAAATCACCTCTTTTTTTATGTAAATCGTCTTAAACGACTCGGCACCTGGGCCCTGACGTTTCCTTGTAGCGCCCTAACATCAGGAGTGTTTTGATGTAAAGCACGTGATTGTGAACTACCATTTTCTGAATTGCTTTTATTTATTTCTTTACCTATTCTTTCGACAAACCAACGCTTATAAGACACGGGCAAATTATAAGTTTCTTTCCACAAAAATCCGCCATAATACATTAATAAAAAGGCAGGTTCTAAAATTAATATTTCTTTATCTTCAGGATTGAGGCCAAAGAAAGTTGATACCCAATGGTATCGTAACCTCCTCGGTGTGACCACAGGCTGAACACGTCGTCTCTTGTTTCATCAAAACGCCAGGTTCATTTTCTTTAATGTAATTACGTAATGCTAAAGAATCGCGAGCGGGCATCAATCTAATAAAATTAGAAATTTTAGCACGATCTTCAATACCATCAATAGAAACGATGGTGTGCATCAAATTTGTCGTAATGTTCGATTCTGTAGATAAACCTAGCTTTTTCTGCTTTTCGTTCATCGCCATTATCTCTTCTTCGTCACGACCCATTAAAAATCTAAACTTTACATTCTTACGACTCTTCGGAAGTACATACTCAAAAACATTAACGCCTGGAGAAATTGGAGAAAGACTCAAACGACGAACGGGCAAATCAGCTAAATTAAATTCATGTTGCGTTTTGGCGCCACATTCATTACACTCAATCTCGGCATTATAGTCGGACCCATATCCTGTAATTCTAATCGCAACCATCAACGCATTTCTATCACCACTAAGAAGATCATTCGGCGAAATTGTTCTATCTACCAAACAGGATCTAATCAACTCAGAAATAACAGTTCCTTTTTTTAAAAGAGCTCTAGAAGTCAATATATCTTCTTCGCGGGCTGTCATCGACCTAATCTCTACCGTTTCAACATTAAAAAGAGAAGAATTTTGAGAATAAACCTTACCCGAAGATGGTAATGGTACCGTTTCTAAAGGAATATCCAAACCAAATTCCGCTTTTACCTTATCTGAAGCAGACTGCATCGGCATGCGCGGATCGATACCTGCAGGAGGTTGACCACTGGGATTACCAGAAAATACTGCATTACGCTGTTCACGATCTTCTATACTCATATTTTTTCCTTTTGGGCTATAGCGATAAAAAAGCTTAATGTATAATAAACATAAACTTTATTAACGTAAATAAAAAAAATAAACAATACGAAAATACACTTGAGCTCTAAACTTCGCTACCATGCTCCACATCATGGCATCCATCGCACAGGACGACACCAGAAATATTCTTCTCAATATGGTAGTTGGTAACCCACTCGGCAATTAAATGTTTTTTCTCGAATGACTCGCCTGGTTCTCCTAACTCCTGAACAGCCTTAAACAGAATACTGGCAAACCGCTCACCATCGTGGTGCACCTCCAACGAGTCGGTCGAACCACACGTCGTGCAACGAAACCCACTGGCTTTCAACTTCGGGTATACCCAGACGCTGTGCAGATGAGAACGAACGAGCGGCTGTAGGGCAGATGTGCCGCCTTTCCACTGAGAATGAGCAGAACCAGTGAGAGATGAGATTACGCCATTTTTCCAATGACTTTTCATCATTGATGATTTTCTAATTTTTTCTTCTTCAGAGTTGTAGGCTCTTTCAGCGATCTTCGCAAATTCTGAGTCGTTCTCTTTCGTCTTGCCCCTATTCCACGGATCACGACCCCACAGTCCTTCGTCTCTTCTCTTCTTAAGACTTTTTTCTCGGGCCACCAGATTGTGACCCCAGTTGTTATTGACCCTTGCAGCATGTCCTAAGACATATTCTGAAAACCCCTTTTGAAGAGTCAAGAACTTAGTTGGCTCTCCACAACCACAGGCGCATGTCGGTTCTTTACCTTCAGGCAAGAAAAGTAACGCGTAGAGCTTACGAGTTGGCAAGCTGTGTTTCTTTTGGCAATGAATTCTTAGAGAATCTAGTTTAGTCGTTTCGTACTGTCCACATTCAGGGCAGTTAAAAGATGAAAGGTCCATGGTAAGTAATATACCACAGACCTTTTGACTTGTATACTTGATAACCGCTTTTGCGATTGCCGAATGATGACGTCAAAATTGTAGAACACAGTTGTCGAAACGGAGTGTCATTGAGATTTCCATAGGGCCGCCGTCTTCGTAGGTGACTTCGCCGAAGTTTGCTTCGGTGATGAACGCGCCCTTGATGTCCCAGAGCTCCACCACGGTGCCGACAGGATCGAGGAGCTTGAGTTGGATGTCACGCTTATAAAAGTCTGCATAACCCGAGCGGCCTGAAACCGACTCAAAATGAGTGCGGACCCATTCCATGACCTGCTGCGCGCCAGAAGGAGCGATCGGGTCGTGTAGTGTAACGCCGATCGTACCAAATGACGTTTTACCTGCAAGGTATCTACGGGAGTTGATGAATGGAACTTCAACTTCTTCTGTAGTTATCGTGGGGCGAGCTGTCGTTTTAATAATATATGCATCGATACCTTCAATCATGAGTACCCAACGGTTCTTACGTTTTGGTTCAAACTTATTAGGAATCATCGATGTAACGTCTAATGTCTCTGCGGCCATGGTGTTCTCCTGTTGTCCTGTTCTAAGTATTCTGTATGTCGAAAAATTATTATGAAATCAATAATTCATGCGAACGTTCGTGGCAAAAGTATCGTCGACTTAGTTCTTGTCGGCATAAATAACGACCTCTAAGGAGTATATCTGACTGTCGATGATAACCAAAATCCCGTATCTCTTCACAGTGATGGTGTGTTGCGCTGCTGTCCGTTGGATAATTTAAAACGTCATTCATGTTTTTTGAAAGAGAGACATGGGCATTCGAGAAATACATAAGATCATCGAGTGACATGGAATCCGTATCTTCAATGCATACGATCTCAAAGAAACGCTTATTCTGTGTCTTCAGAAGTGGCGCAGATATTTCTGCGTTAATGATACTTGTCGACTGATCTTGTGTTATCATCATTTAATTCTCACTGAACCTGTTGCACATTGTTCGCCACGACGAAGTCAAGGCTGACGAATTCGATAGACTTTGTCGGTTGAACGAAGATTTTTCCGCGAACGGTGTTATTCTCGACGTCAGTTTGTGTCGTTGTTGACGAATCGATAATAACCCTGAATCTCTCAAGGCCCGAAAGTGCTTGAATTCTCTGTAACCGTGGAGTAACAGCAGCTGAAAACCTTGCTAAAGTTGCTTCACGATTAGGTTCAAATATAATTGTATTGGCAATTTCGCGGACCTGACGTCGAATCTCGATGAGAAGACGACGAACATTGACTCTATCTAGCGCTGAAGAGGCAATTTGAAGTGTCTTTTGACCCCAGATAACCAAACCTGAAGCTGGATTGGTACCTGATTTTGGCGCACCTACAAACCCGACGACTGGATTGAGACGCTCATTGTATAATGAATCAAGATCTTCTTCTTTTAATTTAACTCTTCCTTCGAGAGCTTGTATTGGAAGCGCCCCGCGAGCAAATCCTGCTGGAGCGAACCACGGATGTCCAACTGCATCATTAAGTGAAAGAGCGCCAAGAACGAGAACTGAAGGTGGAACAAACAAGTTATTACCATCGGGTGCTGCGTAAAGAACGTCGGGGAAGTAAGCTGCAGCGAATGACGAATCTAGATTTCTATTGCGGAAAGAATTTATAGTTTGAGAAACAGAAACAATTTGTTCGTCGGATCTAACTTCATATTCTTCTGCAGTTCCGTCTTCAACGTATTGTTCGACATCCATAATATATAACGCATCAAAACGCTCTTCAGTAGCAACTGTTGTATAATCTGTAATTATCGGGTGACGAATACCTGGCACTACAAGAAGTTGCACGTCGATATTTGTCGTATTCTTCATTATGTCGACTGCCTTCATATAAGACTTGACGTTTGGACCATCGTTGAGAAGACGACCATTTCCAAAAATCATATCGGATGAAACTGCGTTATTAGTTATATTCGATTCATCTTTATCGAAGATATTAACTCCATTGAAGCCACCTTGAAGCAGCATGGTAAACTTAGCATAGCGTCTATTCGAAGTTTCGTTAAGATCTTCTAATTCAAATGCACGGGTCTTAGCGGTATCGTCTGCAGAGATTACGCCGTTTCTTACGTATATCGCCTCATGCCACTGTAACGGATTCGCGCGGTTCGTCGAACCAGTTACAACTTTTATATTCTCTAACGAGAAAAGATTGTTACAGAACCTATCAGCATCTACGATACCATTAGTTGCCGTATCTGCAGTTCCTTCATTATTGCCAACAACAAATTTCTGACTCGTCGTGGCGAAGTTAGGAAAATACTTAGCGAAAGATTCGAGCGACCTATTTCTTAACACAGAAGCGTTAGGTTTAGTAATATTTTCGATATGTTCGAATTGCGCGCCCCAATAAAAATTAACATTTGCAGTTTCAGTCGCGCTGCCGACGACACCATCTGTTATTTTTTTACGCAACGGCAACGGAGGCGTCGTAAGTTTTTGGAGAACGTTTCTATCAGTTGAGCCACCAGATGGACCAGTTTTGTCATTCGAAACGTTTGGTAATTGCTGAAATATAGCAGAACCTGATGTAACAAGATGCGCAATGCCGCGGTAACCTACTGGAAGCGCGCTAGAATCTACAAAGCCATTTTGAACTTCGTCTGTTACTTCGACTCTAACATAGTTTGAACGATTAGGATAGCTACCTTCAACAACAATCTTTTGTTCTTCGAGGTCTCTATCAAAATCGTAATACACGTTAAGGTCTCCGATGACTTTAGCGATATATCGTGTAGAAGACGGATTAAGATCGCAGATAAAACTTTCACCACTCGCGATTAGAGATTGAGACGAATCTCTATCGTTCCACTTTCTAATCTTGATCGTAAAGGTACCATATTTATTGTTAGGGTCTATAGAAGGCGTAATACTTTCAATTGAAATCTTGTAAAGCGTCGAAATATCAGCTCCCGCATCGATGGCGTGAAATCTAAAGAGATTAACTGGTTTACCGCCGAATTTCTGAGATATGACCATTGGTGTGGCGGCGTGCGTAAATCGATCTTCAAAGCTTTCATAATTTGGTATCGTCGACGTAGACGTATTGCGAGCGATGGACGACGTAACTATAAAAGCGCTTGATTCTACACCAGTCTTACCAAAGTAAACAGATCCATTAGCGCTGGCTCCGTGAGAAGACGAAAGAACGCCGGCGCCTGTTAATTCAGCGATTGCGGTATGAATATCCCAGTTCGCGTAAAGATAATAACCAGCTTCTTGTAACTTAAACGGATCTCTGTTTAAAATGTTGGCGAAATAATTATTAGATGTTGGATCGAAAGATGCCGTTATCTTGTTTGGATAATTTACGTCTAGACCTTGATGTCCGTTTAGTAATAGTACGAAATCTTGTTTTTGAATAGTACCGTCAACAAGTGTTACGGTTCCGAAAGTATTTCCATTTAGTTGTACGCTAGTAGAACCGACTTGCGAAGAACTCGGGGCTCCAGAACTAACGTTACTCGCAAGAGTAGACGATAAAAGCAATAACACACCCGATGCTGCCATTATAACGCCGCGAACGATCGGCACGGCTTTGTTTTCTCCAGAAGTTTGTAGACCAGCTTCGCTAAAGTATGTAGAACCCGCAGATTCTGACATTAAACAACCCAAGAAATATGTTCTACCTAATTGTCCGTTATCATTTGCATAAATATTTTTATCGAGCTTTCCTACCGTTCCACTGGGTTGTTGTTCTCCAACGACGAATCCTGCGTTTAACACCGAACCAGGATAATTTGCAGATGCATCTTGTCGTTCTAATCCATCTCCAACACCGAGCACACGAAGATAAGTTACCGATCTAGCATTTCGCAGCCATTCTAAAACAGCTATCGGACCGAAATGTTTACTATCTACTGAGCCAAACTTAGATTCAAAATCTGATAAAGTACCAACAACGATAGGTACGAAAGCTGGTCCTTGTTTTGCAGTACCGATTATTCCTGCAGGAATACCCGTCGGCGATTGTGTAAGTGGTCCTGAAATATCAATCTCGTTTACTGTTACGCCTGCGGCGCCTAGTTTTAGCTGTGCCATCTACGATGCTCCATTCTAACTGCTAAGTTAACTATATAGTTCACGTCAAATTTCTCACACGAATTGAACACCCGCATTAGTTATAATGAAATCAATTGCAATATATTCTATCGATCTTGTCGGAACGACAACAATACGACCGTTTAATCGATTAAGATCTATATCTTCTTGCGTGTTATTCGTTTCATTCATCACAACCTGAAATGCTTCAAGTCCTGCTTGTGTTTGAATCAAACCTAATTGAAACACTGAATCCGCCACAAACCTATTGCGCACGGCCGGCGTATTTTGTTCAAAGACAAGGCGATTTGCGATACCGATAATAATTCTTTTAACTTCTAGAAGAAGACGACGCACGTTGACTCTATCAAGAGCAGATTTATTGATCTGCAAAGTCTTTTGACCAAAGATAACAAAACCTAATCGAGGGAACGTAGCTATCGGATTAATGCGTGAATCATAAAGAACATCTCTATCTGAAACGTTTAATCTTACTGCGACATTCTTTACAAAGTCTAGAGCTGCTCTGTTAAAACCTGCCGGAGCGAACCAGGGATACGCTACTCTATCGTTGAAGCCTAACGCACTTAAGGCCGCGACTGAAGCAGGAACTTTAACTCTGCGAGTATTAACTGTATCATCTATAAACACATCTGGAAAATATGTCGAAACATAGTTATTGTCGATCGCGCGGGTATCAAAATTATTAACTGTCTTTTGAATACTCGGCTTAAGCGTTGAATCGTCATATAAACGATATCCTTCATCGCTGTATGATGGTATGTCCATAAGATGCAGAGCTAAACCATAATCTGCAACTTTTTTCGAAGTAATATCATTAATATATGGTTCACGAATACCTGGCAGCGACAATATATTGATTCCGACTGCATAAGGGTCGGTCATAATATCAACAGCTGTATTATAAGAAGCTACTCCGTTATTTTCTTTTCCCGTACCATTAACAGCAGAACCAAAGCCTGGAGCAGTATAATCAGACGCCGCGCCACCGACAGAAAGAACGTCTGAATCGAAAGAAGTAGATTTATCATTTAATCTGCGCGCATCTCGATCTAAATAATTTACACCGTCAAAACCTCCATACACAAAAGTAGTAAACTTGGCAAAAGTAGAGAATCTATTATAATTACCAGGCGTCGCTTTTGCTAGTAACGTTGCTAAAGTAACGCGACCAGAAACGACGCCATCACTAACTGTGTAATCTGTAGAATCAGGAATCGCATTTCTAATATATGCTGCTTCCTTCATGTGAGACGAAACAGAACCAGTCACGTCATTCAACGAAGTATTGCCTAACGCTACATGAGCAAGAGTAAATTTATTGTTGTTAAAAGAATCAACATTCGAACCAGTATGAACGGCGCCAAGTTTTTCAATACCCATAAACTTTGTCAACGTTCCAATTAAGCTATTCTTTTCTGAAAAAACGTTTGGATTTAAAACGTCATTGGTATTAGAAGACGCGTTGCGCTCAAACTTAACACCCCAATAAAGTGCAGGTAACGTTACTTCTTTCGTTCCGGGAGAACCTGCTTTTGAATTTAGCGTAGAAATTTCGCCTCTAGTTACTTTATAACGATATGGAATAGGGGGTAATACTGATCCAGTCAAAAGATGCGTGGCGATGTTTGACAAACCGACGCCTGCGAGACGACGAGCGTCGACGGTTGAAAAAGCATTAATATTATCGCTCGTCTTTAATAACGATGGTCCGTGGAATCCAAACGGAAGAGCAGCAGCAGGAACCATTCCTTTTTCTAACTGCTCAGACATAATAATCCTAACATATCGCGATTTATTTGGATATTTACCAGATGCGCGCAGGCGGCGCTCGCGGGGATCGATAGCGTCAAAGTGGAAAGAAACCTTACGATCTCCTATTACTTTAGCGATATAGCTATCTGAATCAGGATCTAGACTGCAATTAATAAATTGTTCTAAAATAACGGGTGTAATATCGTTATCATCAAAGTCTCTAATCAATACATTAAAAGTACCGTACTTATTCGACGCATCAATACTTGCCTTGATATTTGAAATAGACACCTTATACAATTGATTAGAGTATTCACCATCATCAAGCGACTCTAATTTAAATAAATCATATTCTGTTTTACCAAACGGTTGAGAAATAAACATCGGTGTTTGAGGAGATTTATAACGAGTGTTATAAGCTCCGAATATTTCTCTAAATGTCAAAGAAGGATCGCCTGAAGAAGAATCAGTAAAAGCAGAACCTGACAGCGTAGCAACGTAATTATCTGCAGCTACCTCGGCCACTTGTGCATCAACAGCAAAATCCGCAGCTAGAAAATGTTGTTGTGTATAAAATTTATCTGGGTCTGTGTTTAGAATCTTAGCAAAATAATCTGCAGCCGACGGATCAAACGACGCAGTCAAAATTCTAATTCCTCTTATATTTTCATCGTTGGCAAATGATGAGCCTAGCGAAGAAGAAATCACAATTTTAATTTTAGGCTTTCCATTAATTAATTTAGCTTGAGCTTCATCGTTTATGGTAGCAATGCTTGCCGCGGCAGGCGTTACTTCATTTCCGTCAAGAACAAAAACGCGAGCAGTATTTGGCACCATAATCATGCCACGAATTAAATTAACTTCTGTACCTGCGGCTGTGCTAGGAAATGTATTATTATCGCTAAACATCGGCATGCCGAATGCTTCATTCGCGGAGACCGTGTGTTGTGCGGCAAGAAATTGAACAACTTTTTTATGGCGGGAGTCGGCGACAGCAGTTGTACCGGGTAGCGAAAATCCTGCGTTTTTTACTACGCCTTTGACAAAAGTATTATCAAAATCTACGAGCGTAGAATTTGCGCCGGCACCTAACACTCTAAGATAAGTGAGAGAAGTACGATTTTTAAAAAATTCATTAACAGCATATGGACCAAAATACTTGTGATCCAGATTACCGAATGTAGTAATAAATTCTCCAAAGTTAGCAAAAGTAATAGGAACAAATGCAGGACCTTTGTTGGTTGGTCCTATAATACCTGCTGGAGTCCCAACTGGACCCGCCGTTGTCGGTGCTGAAAGATCGATTTCACGTTCATAAAAATTGGGAGATCTAAAAACTTGTTCGGCCATTACTATTCTCCTTCACAGTCGAATTTCAATATTAAGTATCTTGTAAGAAGTCACGAATCTAATACAATTAGAAATTTATAAGTAGTTTAAAGTTTGTTTGTAGGTATAATTTTCATATCTCCTAAATTCGTCGAGGTATATACAGTCTCACCCGTTGTCTTATTTTCGCTAACTATTTTTACATAATTAACTTCATTACCTATCGATATTTCTATGTCATTTGAAGGATAAACAGGCAACGTATTTTTTACATACACTGGGGGCTCTACGCCTCTGGCGGCGGAAGCGGCGGCAGGATCAACTACTACGGCGCTAGCTTCTTCAGATAATTGCGCGCTTAATTCTGGGTTAAGAATAGCTGGCATAATTTCAGGATTAGCTGTCTGCACAACACCTCGTTTTGGTGTTATTGAACTGCCCGTTCGTCTTTGATCGGGTCGCGCATTGAATTTATCATCAATAGGTAAAGTTGGATCGTCATTTCCTATTACAAAATTATTTGAACTTTCTAAATTAGTTGTAGCATCGGGGAGTCCCGTTTGTGATAGAGAAAATTGTATTATTGGCGAAGACACGTATTTTTTTATTGGAATGGGCGAGCCGGGCGAATTCGTTAACCAGAAATATGCAGGAACTTTTAAATTAAAAGAGCATCGGATATATCTTTCCGAGGTCGACATATCATCGAAATTTGTTTCAATATCAAATGCGCCATTGTCCATCGAGGCTATGAACCAGTAACCTTTGTTTGTAATAATTTTCCAAGATTGCGCTTGTGGTAGACATGACGCGACAATCTTTTCTATAATCTGATTCATGTGCTGCGTGTATTGCGTCCAAATAGTAATTTGGTACATCGCAGTATAAAATTGTGGCGCTGGAACGACCACGGTTTCATATATATTGTTTCCTAAATTACTAGCTAAAAGACCTCCTTTTCTAACTTCTAACGACGATCTTGATTCTCCAACATTTCTATTGGTTTTAGCTTGATTACTCGCATTAGAATCATCTGGATTAACAAAAATATTTTTTTGCGAAGTAATGAACGATTTATTTAAAAGATTTTGATAGTTTCTATCAGATTTATCGAGTCTTCTTCTAACTATTAGTTCGCCTGTTTGTTGGTTGATACCGCGACCTGACAAATCTTCCGGTCCCTGGCTTAAACCCGTTCGCATGATGGTAATTAAAGGTAGTATCAACGTATTATTTTTATCTCTAATCGGTCTACCTCTTTTTAAAAGTGCCCACTTTTCACCAGCAGCAAAAACTATAGGAACTTTTTTAAGCTCAGTAGAATCTTGTTTACTAGTTATCGGTTGAATTTCTTTATCAAAAAGATAAAATAACGCAGTGTCGACGTCTTCTATGCCGCAAGAAGGTATTACAAGATCAGACTTTAATCCTGTATCATAACCGGATTTTATTCCAGCAACGCCATTATTAACCTGATCTATTGCATTAAAACGTATGGTCATGTTTAATCCTCGTCATAAAACGCAGAACCGGCGTTGTAGCTTGAACCTATGTTATCGTTATTATCTCCTTTCGAAGAAATTTCCTTTGGACCAGTCAATGGAGAATCAAGCACACCATTCTGTACGAGATCTCGAACATCGCCAGTTAAATCTCCATTCTTATTCACAGATTCACCGCGCTGTTGAACAAAAGTTTCTTGCACGGCATCAGAATCGACGTATGAAATGTCGGTTGGACCAATGACTGGCGCGCCGAACAATCCTTCGCGCGACTTAGTTCCTATTAGTTTGATGCCATCTTTGTGCTCAGGCATACCATAAATATTGCGCATAAAAGTACGCTCTGTGATCTCATAAAAAATATCTGAATAAGAGAAAAAATCACCGATATTGACATTTATTCCTTTTTCTACAAGATCTCTATATTGAATATAAACTTCAATTTTATATTGAGCATCGATTCCGAACTTATCTATTTTTGTTTCTGCCTGAAAATTGGCGTCGACGAGAGCATCTATAACGATCGGACTGTCGAATACTTTCTTTAGCGCTTCGTTATAAATTTCATGAGTTTTTGTACGAATTTCAGAAATAGGATAGTAAATAATTTTTTGACCGATCACATCCTTCATTATCTCTTTCGTAATGTCCGAAATAAAGTTAATTTCGCGATTAGTAATGAATAGACGCGCCATATTTTGTTTCTATTAACCAATTGTTATTGACTTACCAAGCGGCATCGGTATATACCGAAGTTGTTTATTTAAATTTTCAGCAGCTAGTGCATCGCTTTCCAATAACTTGGAATGCGTCATATTAACTAAAAATTCCTTCATTTGCGTAATTAATTTGTCTTTATCCTCACGACCTTGGCTTACTAAAGCTTCTCCATTTAACTGTAAGTCAGCATTTGGAATAGGAATATTTTGAAACTTAGAACGGATTAATCCGAGAAGCTCTTTACATAACGCTAAAGTATATTGTCGAATCCATTGTCGACCGGGTTGATTTATCGATCTAAAAGGTAAGTTACCTAATGGAAAATTACTGGCATCTGAAATACCGTAAATAGAATCGTCCGTATAAAGCGGATTATAAGGATCATGCGGCGGCATTAACTTTATGTATAATTTACCTAACTGTAAGTCAGTAGTCGGAATTGGATAAATTCTTAGCTTACTACCTAGTACTTCGTATGAAAAATTTGATCGACGTACTCTAAACGCGCTTTCTAACATACCTCTACGTAATACGTCTTCAAAAACTGGTAAGACATAAAATACTGTTGAGTTAACATAAGATTCATAGTTAAAATTTGTCGCCAAAAAATTTGTAACGTTTGAAGCGTTAAGAAGAAAAGTTTGTGCAGCTAAAGGTTCGAAATGAAAGATTTCAACTATCTTAAGTTTTCCTTTCGATCCAGACTCTAAGGTACTATGATATACTTGTCCTGCTGCGCTTCCTGATAAAACTTTTACATCAGAATAAATGTCGTAATCCTGTTGACCATTGACAAGATCGACATAACACATCGTAGCGTTATAAGATCCTCCAATATACGCTTCAGTAGCATATGGCTCGGCCTTGCGTAAAAGAAATTCTAGGGTTTGTTGCGCGTATTTATTAGTAAAATCCTGTGAACCTGTCGATAACCCCAAAACATTAGTAAGTTCTGAAGTTATTTTTGTTTCATGAATCAACCTGCTATATTCGCAGCATGCTTCTTCAAAACATGCCCAAATTTCTTTTCTTGTTAATTCTACAGATAAAACGTCATCTCCTAATTTCCTTTTAACAAACGTAACCATACCATTAGCTTCTTCTTGAAACGTACTATCAGTATCGAAAAATCCAAATGGCGTAGGATTTATCGTTTGTGAAAATGAAGGCATATTTTAAATACGAACGTCGCGGGCGATGTAACAACTCTTCAAAAAAAAAAATGAAATATAATTAAACTTATGAAAAGTCTCTGCAAGAAACCAAACTTCGAAATCTGGTTCGGTGAATTATCAGCAAAGAAATTAATGACGTGGACGCAGAAGTTTATATCTGCGGCCTTGGTCACTTCAATAAAGCCCGATATTCCATCTAACACCATCGTTCCTTCAAAAGATGAAAAGGAAAAAGAAAATTCTAGTTATACTCGCGGGGCTCGTGTAATGATAAAACGATGGCAAAATTAGCGAGTCTTATCAAGTGATCGTCGGGTCTTTCTAACGTATTCTAAAACTAATTTTTAAAAGAAAAACCCTTTCCTCAATCTGCTCGAGGTCAGGGTCTTCTTCTTTTTTATCGTCGGAATTATGAACTAATCCACGGCGGGCACTAGGCTGTTCGTAGGCAAATATCTATTTTATACAAGTAAGTATCAATCACATACCTGAGATAATGGCCTGCACCGCCGTCTTAACTTTTTCTCGTAACTCAATAGGAAGTGCAGATAGCAAAATATAAATTTCAGATTTTATATGCGTTTCCGGACTACCACCTTCTACCATGTAAGAAGATGAAGTAACTCCTACTCTTAAAGTTAAAGGAGGATGACCTTCGCGATTATGTAATAATGGTTGATATAAGTCTACTTTTTGCATATTAACCTTTTAAAATTTTTTTTCCTTCCTTTAGGGCCTCATTCATTAATTGAAATTTTTCTTTTAATTGAAATAATTGATCTTCAAGTGAATGTGTATTCCCACCATTAGAATTAATTATCTTAATTGTTTCTTCTAAATTAAGAATCTGTTCCAACAATTCCTCTTTAGCAGCTGACATTTTACACCACGGGCCTGTATGGTAATCCATCATCGCTAGAAATTTCTAGTGGTGATTTAGATAATTTAATCATCTTAAGTTCATTTTCAAGTGAACTTACTTTTTCTTTTTCTTGTTTAATCCAGTGATCGAATTTATTTTGATTTTTTGAGTCGTCTATTTGTGATAAAGCATCCAATAAAATCAATTCCATTTTTGACTTTACTTCTTGCGATGTCAAAGACGAATTAATAGTGACGGAGTTATAAACTGCCAAGAATTGTTGTGGATTTAAACTTAAAATCATATCATACTACCTTATAGCAAATCCCTAATTCCAGTAGGGACGTCCAAGATTTTGGAAATTTACTTACACTAGCTGCTAAAGTAAAGGTAACGTCGCCTTCGGCACAAGTAACGCAGAAAGATTCTTTACTGCGACAAATTCTTTCAACATCGCATAAATATTGATCGCCATCGTCAAGCGATATATCGACAGTAGATTTGTAATTTCCTTTTTCA
>Ga0194131_10003934_pt1 | contig 22888 bp, 19 predicted proteins | sample TA2KigO120mmetaG_FD_148631 | JGI IMG/M metagenome (GOLD analysis project Ga0194131, IMG submission 148631) | Freshwater microbial communities from Lake Tanganyika, Tanzania - TA2015053 Kigoma Offshore 120m | ecosystem: Environmental > Aquatic > Freshwater > Lake | place: Tanzania: Lake... | reverse complement strand
TGATCCGCAAGTGCCTTGATTCCAAGCCTTTCTGACATTTTCCAGATATCCCGCTAAATGACTCCATATATCTGATATCCTGCCGCCGCGAGGTTGCTCATGACGAACGCATCGCTTCCTTCCCACATGACCGGCCTGCCGCGGCAGTGGTGCTGGCCGCATGAACTCGCAGCGCTCGCGCTCGCCATCGGCATGGGTGCAGCGGCCCTCGCCGTCATGGTCGGCGCCGCGTACATGATGCGGGCGCTCCAGATCCGGCTGACTCCGAATCCGAACGCGCCGCTTCCGATCGCCGCGCTGCCGCCCGAACCCGAGCTCGATCTCGATTCGTTCGTCCACGGCCGCGCCATCTTCTCCACGGTCTGCGCCATGTGCCACGGACCCGACGGCCGCGGCATCCGCGGTCTCGGGCGAGACCTCACCCACAGTCTCTTCGTCTGCGATCAGCGCGACTCCGCCCTGGCGTCGTTCATTCGCAAGGGACGCACGGCGAACGATCCGCTGAACCTCACGAAGGTCGAGATGCCTCCGCGCGGCGGCCGTCCCGACATGACCGACGAAAACGTTTCGCAGGTGGTGACCTATCTTCGCGGCCTTCAGGATCCGCGCCGCGTTCCTGCGGCGGCCGCGACGACGCCGAATCCGGTCGTGCTCGTGCCGCCGCCGCCGAGCCAGGACGACCTTGCCAAGGCGCTTGCCGCCGCCGGCGGCGATGCGGAGCTCGCCGAGTACATCGCCAACGGTTCGCGCCTCTTCGCATCGTCGTGCACTTCCTGCCACGGACGCGATGCGAAGGGCATGCCGAACCTCGGCAAGGACCTGACCGTTTCGACCTTCATCGCCGAGCGCGACGACGATCAGATGCTCGAGTTCCTCAAGCGCGGTCGCGATCCCAACGACCCGCTCAACACGTCGAAGGTGGCGATGCCGCCGAAGGGCGGGAATCCCGCGCTGAGCGAGGACGACCTGCTCGACATCGTGGCCTTCCTCCGATCGATCCATGCCCGAGGTCCCGCGGCGGCGAAGTAGCCGCGCTCCCCGACGGCGCCCGTGGAGCAATCGCCGCCGGAACCTTCCCGACCGCACCCGACGCTCCAACCTCGAAAGGACGCATCCATGCCTCCAACGATCCGATCTCGACGCCCTGTCCGATCCGCACTGGTCCTGTTCTTCGCGGCGGCCGCCGCCGGCGCGGTCGTCGCATCCGCGCACGCGCAGGGAGCGCAGCGCGAAGGACGCCGCTCGCGCACGCGCGAGGTGAAGCCGACCGAGCTCACGCCCGCGCAGGTGACGGAGCTCACGCGCATCGCGAACGAACGAAAGCTCAACTTCGACGACCTCATGGCGGCGTCGAAGACCTTCATGCCCAGCGGCCGCCACGACGAGTACGTGTGCTTCGCCTCGGGAGGGCAATCCGGCCAGGTCTTCGCGATCGGCGTGCCGTCGATGCGTCTGCTTCGATCGATCGCCGTCTTCACGCCCGAGTCGTGGCAGGGATACGGCTTCGGCGTCGGCAACGACGTGCTCGCGGCCGGGAACATGCCGAGCGGGCGCACGATCGGCTGGGGCGACACGCATCACCCCGGTCTCAGCGAGACGAACGGCGAGTACGACGGCCAGTTCCTCTTCATCGGCGACAAGGCCAACGCGCGCGTCGGAGTCATCGACCTGCGCGACTGGGAGACCAAGCAGATCGTCAAGAATCCGCTCTCGGTGAGCGATCACGGCGGATGCTTCGTCACGCCGAACACCGAGTACGTCGTCGAGGGAGGCCAGTACGCCACGCCGCTCGGATTCGGCTACGCGCCGCTCGCCGAATACAAGAAGTCCTATCGCGGCTTCGTCACCTTCTGGAAGTTCGATCGCGAGAAGGGACGCATCGATGTGGCGAAGTCGTTCGCGCTCGAACTGCCTCCGTACTTCCAGGATCTCTTCGACGCCGGCAAGGGCGCGAGCGAGGGGCTCGTCTTCGGCAACTCCTTCAACGCCGAGATGGCCGTCGGCGGCATCCAATCCGGAAAGCCGCCGTTCGAGGCCGGATGCAGCCAGCGCGACACGGACTACCTGCATGTCATCGACTGGAAGATCGCGGAGCGCGTCGTCGCCTCAGGCAAGACGGAGGACCTGGGCGGCTTCAAGGTCATTCCGCTCGAGACGAGCATCGCGGAAGGCATCCTCCATCTCGCTCCCGAGCCCAAGAGCCCGCACGGCGTCGACGTTTCGCCGAACGGCCAGTACATCGTGGTCGCGGGCAAACTCGATCCGCACGTGACGGTCTTCGGCGCCGATCGAATCAGAAAGGCCATCGCCGACAAGAAGTTCTCCGGCAAGGACGACTTCGGCGTGCCCATCCTCGACTTCGACGCGGTGAAGGAGGCGCAGGTCGAACTCGGCCTCGGGCCGTTGCACACGCAGTTCGACGATCAGGGCTACGCCTACACCTCGCTCTTCCTCGATTCCGCCGTGGCGCGTTGGACGCTCGGCGGCGAATATGAGTCGAAGCATCCGGAGCAGCCGTGGAAGCTCGTGACGAAGACGCCGGTGCAATACAACATCGGCCACCTGGTCACCGCCGAGGGCGACAGCTCGAGCCCCGACGGCCGCTACCTGATCTCCATGTCGAAGTGGTCGATCGACCGCTTCGTGCCGACGGGTCCGCTCCTGCCGCAGAACTTCCAGCTCGTCGACATCTCGCAGCAGGGAACGGCGATGCCCGTGATCTTCGACATGCCCATCGGCGTGGGCGAGCCGCACTACGCGCAGATCATCAAGGCGGACAAGCTCAAGAGCTGGCAGGTCTATCCCGAGCTCGGCTGGAATCCGCACACGCAGTCGGTCGATCCGAACGCTCCGAAGGCGGGCAAGGAAGGCATCGTGCGCGACGGAAGGAACGTGACGATCAACATGACGGCGGTGCGCAGCCACTACACGCCGGAGCATGTGGAAGTGAACGAGGGTGATCACATCACCTGGCGCATCACCGCGCTCGAGCAGACGCCGGACGCCACGCACGGCTTCACGATCGGCGGCTACAACATCAACCTGAGCCTGGAGCCGGGCGAGTTCGCGGAGATCAAGTTCACCGCGGACATGCCCGGGGTCTTCCCCTTCTACTGCACCGAGTTCTGCTCGGCGCTGCACCTGGAGATGCTCGGGTACTTCCTGGTCAAGCCGAGCGGCGCCGGGAAGGACGCCGTGGGAATGGCGCGTTGACCCATCCGATCCGCGCGGCGCGGTGACCTCGCTGCGCCGCGCGGGTCGCTTCGACTTCCCCTCGAATGGACATGCGCCCATGAACGGATTCCTCCGCGAGGTGCTCGGACCGCGCGTGCGGCCAGAGCAGTTCTCCCGTCACCCGATCCGGTACGCGATGCCGACGGCGCTGCTCACGCTCGCGCGAGTCCTCCTGCTCGTCTCCGTGTTCCTCCCGTACTGGCACATGGAGCTCGAGGCGCCGCAGTACCCCAACGGCCTCTTCCTCACCGCGCACGTGAACACGCTCTCCGGCGATGTGCGCGAGATCGACGGGCTCAACCACTACATCGGCATGCGTCCGCTCCAGGAAGCGGCGAAGCTCGAGCGGCAGGCCTCGGTGTGGCTCATCGTGGCGATGGTCTTCTTCATGGAGGGAGCGATCGTGGTCCACAGCCGCTGGGCGGCGCTGCTGGCGATTCCGGCGCTTGCGTTCCCGGTTCTCTTCCTCGTGGATCTCCAGTACTGGATGTACGCCTTCGGACAGGGCCTCGATCCGAAGGCGCCGCTCTCCTCCTCGGTGAAGCCCTTCACGCCCACGATTCTCGGCGAGGGCGGCATCGGTCAATTCAAGACCTATGCCGAGATGGGATGGGGCCTGTACCTGGCGTTCGCGGCGGCGGCGGTCATTCTCGCGGCGCTCTGGTTCCATCGGCGCGCGTACAAGCCGCTGCTCGACGCGGCGCGACGGAGCGATCGCGCGAAGGATGGCGCGGCGCACGACGCGGATCGGAGCGACGCCGCCGCGGAGCGCAGGGCGGATGTCGCGAAGCGCCGCTCGGCAAGCGCCGTCGCCGCCGTGCTCGTGCTCGCTCTCGCCGGCGCGGCAACGCGCGCCGGCGCGGCGGACGCAGCTCTCCGCGACGCAGTCGTCGACGACGAGCATGGGTCGATGGCTCCGCCGAGCGATTCGCCGGCGGCGCCGCGGGATCTCACGCCCGCCGTTCCCGGTTCGATCGCCGCCCGCATCCGCAACGCCGCGCCCGGCGACACGATCGAGATCGGCGCCGGCGTGTACCGCGAGCGCCTGCACATCGATCGACCGATTCGCCTGGTGGGAGTGGACTCGCCGTTGATCGACGGCGAGGGCGTCGGCGACCTCATCGTCGTCACGGCCCCGGATGTCGAGATCCGCGGATTCGTGCTGCGGAACAGCGGGACGAGCCTGGACCGCGAGCACTGCGCCATCCGGCTGCTGGCGCCGCGAGCGAAGGTGATCGACAATCGCATCGAGGAGGTGCTCTTCGGCATCGACCTCAAGCAATCGCCCGGGAGCGTCGTGCGCGGCAATTCGATCGGCGGCAAGGCGCTCGACATCGCGCGTCGCGGCGACGGCCTTCGGCTCTGGCGCAGCGACGAGGTCGTCGTCGAAGACAACGAGTTCCACGGGGGACGCGACGCGATCCTCTGGTACTCGCGCGGCGTGGTCCTGCGGCGCAATCGCGCCCACGACTGCCGCTACGGCTTTCACCTGATGTTCAGCGACGACGTGATCGTGGAGCAGAACTCGCTCCGCGACAACTCCGTGGGCATCTACCTCATGTACAGCCATTCGATCACGCTGCGCGGCAATCGCATCGAGCGCAGCCGCGGTCCGAGCGGATACGGAATCGGCCTGAAGGAGACCGATCGGTTCCGCGTGGAGGAGAACGTGCTGGCGGGCAATCGCGTGGGCATCTACCTGGACGGCTCGCCCTTCACGCGCGAGCGTCCGGGACTCTTCCGGGGAAACACGCTGGCGTGGAACGACATCGCGATGATCTTCCTTCCCTCGGTGCGCGGCAACGTGCTCACCGAGAACAACTTCGTCGACAACCTGGAGCAGATCGTCGTCGCCGGGCGCGGCACGCTGGTCGACAACGACTTCTCGCGCGACGACCGCGGCAACTTCTGGTCCGACTACGCCGGCTACGACGCCGACCGCGACGGCATCGGCGACTGGACGCACGAGCCCTCGAGCCTGATGGACAGTCTGCTCGAGCGCGAGCCGAAGCTGCGGCTCTTCCTGCTGAGCCCGGCGCAGCTCGCGATCGAGTTCGTGGCGCGGGCGCTTCCCGCCACTCGTCCGGAGTCGAAGTTCGTGGACGACGCGCCGCTCATGGCGCCGGTCGCCGTGTCCGCCGCGTCGGAAGAGACGCCGCGTTCGCACCGCGCGGGATTGCTCGCCGTATCGCTCGCGCTCGGCTCGATCGGTGCCTTCGTGCTCGCGTGCGGACGGGAGGCTCGCTCATGATCACCATCGAACGACTCGTGAAGCGCTTCGGCCGAACGCCCGCCGTCGACGGCGTCTCGATGCGCCTTCCCGCCGGCGACTCGGTGGCGCTCTGGGGCTCGAACGGGGCCGGCAAGTCGACCGTCATCCGCTGCGTGCTCGGGCTCTTTCGCTACGGCGGCTCGATCTCGATCGGCGGCCTCGACGTGCGCCGCGACGGCAAGCGGACCCGGCGGCTCGTCGGCTATGTGCCGCAGGAGATCGGCTTCTACGACGACCTGCGCGTGGCGGAGGCGGTTCGATTCTTCGCGAGGCTCAAGGCGGTGGCGCTGCCGTCGGTCGACGAAGTGCTCGCGCGAGTGGGACTTCCCGGCCAGGAGCGCAAGCGCATTCGCGAACTCTCCGGCGGCATGAAGCAGCGGCTCGCGCTCGCAGTCGCGCTGCTCGGCGATCCGCCGGTGCTGCTGCTCGACGAAGTGACCGCCAGCCTCGACGCGTTCGGACGCGAGGAGTTCGTGGCGCTGCTCGAGCGCCTCTCGGGCGACGGGCGCACGATGCTGTTCGCCTCCCATCGCGTGGACGAGGTGAAGGCGCTCGCGCGCCGCGTGATCACGCTCGAGGCCGGTCGCATCGTCGACGAGCAGCCCGTGCACGACTTCCGTCCGGCGCTTCGGCGCGAACACGCGATCGCCGGCGCGATCGGGTCGCCGAGGGCGGATTCGAGCCCGGCGACGGAGGTGCGGCCATGACCGCGATTCATTCCGCAACGCCCCTTCGGGAGATCGACGTGACCGACAAGGACTCCTCGCCGGCGCACGATCGATCGACGGCACCTGCGTCGCCGGCCGCGCTCGGCGGCATGGACGGAAGCGCGGCGGCGCGCGCTTCCTCGGCGTTCGCCAACGTGCGCACGGTGGCCGGTCGCGAACTGCGCGACGCCCTGCGAAGCCGCTGGTTCCTGCTCGACACACTCGCATTCCTCGGCCTGGGGCTCGCCGTCTCCTTCGTCTCCTCGGCGAGCGCGGGCGGCCTCGGGTTGGCGGGATTCGGCCGCACCACCGCCGGACTGCTCAACCTGATCCTGCTCGTCGTGCCGCTCATGTCGCTGACGGCCGGCGCCGGAACGATCGCGTCGGAGCGCGAGCGCGGCATGCTCCCGTACCTGCTGGCGCAGCCGCTGGCGCGCTGGGAGCTGCTGCTGGGGAAGTACCTGGGACTGCTCGTGGCGATGATCGGCTGCCTGGCCATGGGCCTCGGCGGATGCGCCGCGGTCATGGCGTGGCGCAGCGGCACCACCGATCCGTGGAGCCTCGTGCACCTCGTGCTGCTCTCCATGATGCTCACGGCCGCGATGCTGGGACTTGGGGTGCTCGTCTCCGTGATCGCACGGCGCGCCTCGGTGGCGGTCGGCGTGTCGGTCTTCCTCTGGCTGCTGCTCGTCTTCGTCACGGACCTGGGCCTCATGGCGGGCACGCTCGCGTTCAAGCTGCGCATCGAGACGCTCTTCGTGCTCGCGGTGGCGAACCCGCTCCAGGTCTTCAAGCTCTGGTCGCTCTCGTCGCTCGACGCCTCGCTCGACGTGCTCGGACCCGCCGGGCTCTACGCGCTCGACACGCTCGGCGCCGGCTTGCCGTGGCTCTTCGCGTCGGTGCTCGCCGCGTGGGTGATCCTGCCGCTCGGCGCGGCGCTCGTCGTCTTCTCGAGGAGGTCGCCGACATGAGCGACTTCGTGCCTCGATCTCGAAGCCTGTGTGCGGGCGCGCTCGTCGCCGTCGCCCTCGCCGCGGCGTGCGACCGGGCGCCGCTCGAGGGACCTCCCGTGCTGCGTCCCGGTCGCGATGTCTGCGCCGAGTGCGGCATGTCGGTCATGGAAGACCGCTGCTCGGCGGCCACGCTCGTCGATCGCGACGACGGCCGCGGGCATCTGCTCTTCGACGACATCGGCTGCATGCTCGACCACGAGCGCGACGGCGCAACGCCACCGCCGATTGCGCGCTTCGTGCACGATCACGCGACCGGCGAGTGGATCGAGGCGGAGCGCGCCGTCTATCTCATGAGCGAATCGATCCGGACGCCGATGGACTCGTGGCTCGTCGCCCGCGCCACCATGGACGCGGCGCGCGATGCCCAGGCACGGCACGGCGGCGTCGTGCTCGGCTGGTCCGAACTCGATACCGTGCGACGCCAGTGGCTTCGGGATCGACGAATGCCACGGAAGGAGTGACGCGCCCATGTTCCTCTCGAGCACCACGGAGTACGCGCTGCGGGCCGCCGTCTTCCTCGCCTCGATCCCGGGAGATGCGGCCAACAGCGAACGCATCGCCGAGCGCACGAAGGTCCCGTCGGGCTACATCTCGAAGGTGATGCGCGACCTCGTGGTGGCGGGCATCGTCTCTTCGCAACGAGGACCGAACGGCGGCTTTGCGCTCGCTCGCGACGCGTCGAGGATCTCGGTGCTCGAAGTCGTCGACGCGGTCACGCCGCTGCGCCGCATCCGCGCGTGCCCGCTGGGGAATCCCGAGCATCTCTCGCTCTGCCCGCTCCATCGGCGCCTCGACGACGCGATCGCGACGATCCAGAAGGCCTTCGCGGACACCTCGCTCGCCGATCTGCTCGACGCGGGAACCCGGCGCGGCGAGCAGTGCGGCGGCGTCGCGCAGGGCGTGACGATCACGGCTTCGGCGTCACCTGGTCCGCGACGGAGCAGAGGATCCGGTAGTACTGCTCGCGGTCGAGCCCGGTGAGCGCGGCGCCGTAGAGCTCCGCCTCCTCGTGCGTGGCGACCGAGCCGTAGTTGACGGACGGCACGTAGTACGCCACGAGCAGCGGCACGAGATCGTCCGCCGCTTCGAACATGGGATGGACGAAGAGGCAGAAACCGTCCTCGGGTCGTTCGCCCAGCGCTTCGAGGCACGCGAATTCGCCCTGGCGCAGCGGCTCCGCGTCGAATCGCACGCCGAGCGGATAGCGCACCACGGAACGGTCGGCGAGCAGCAGCGCCAGCGCCGCTCGATCGACGCGGCCGCCGCAACGGTCGCGCGCCTCGGCCGCCTTCATCACCACATGATCGCGCAGCGACTGCTGCGCCTGTTCAGCGGTTGGCCGTTCCATGGGAGCCGATGCCCGCGAGCGCGCCGGATTCGTTGCCCAGCGCGACGGAGAAGTCCTGGTCCTCGGTGAGTCGGCCCGAGAGCACGGGCACGGTCACGCGCACGAGAATCGTGTAGAGCAGCAGTCCGCCCGCCCAGATCCCGGCGGTCACGAGCGTCTCGTTGAGCGTCGGTCGATACTCGACGATCTCGCCGAGCGGCGTCGGCACGAACGCGGGAACGATCATGCCCATGCCCTTCTCGATCCAGATTCCGACGATGAGCATGGCGCACGCCGCCTGGAGCACGGAGAGGCGCCGCGTCCACGGCGTGAAGAGCAGCACGAGCGCCGCCATGTTGAGCGCAATCGCCGACCAGATCCACGGAACGAGCGCGACATGCCCGTGCAGGCCGAGGAAGAGGTAGTGCGCGGACGCGCCGTGCGCCGAGTCGGTGTAGAACTCGGTGAACGCCTCCGATCCGAGCAGGAACATGTTGATGGCGAGCGACACGGTGACCACGGTTCGCAGCGTCAGGAACGCCTTCGGCGTCACCGGGTAGCTCGTGAATCGCGCCAGCACCGACAGCGTGAGGATGAGGAACGCGGGCCCGGCCGCGAACGCGGATGCCAGGAAGCGCGGCGCGACGACCGCCGAGTTCCAGAATGGTCGCCCTCCGAGTCCGCTGTAGAGAAACGCCGTGACCGTGTGAATGCTGATCGCCCAGACGATCGCCACGAAGACGAACGGAATGTAGAAGGCCCGGCTCGGCTCCCTTCGCCGATAGGCGCAGTAGACGAGGTATCCGCAGATGTGCAGGTTGAGCAGGAGGTAGCCGTTCAGCACGAGCACGTCCCAGGTGAGCATCGACACCGGGAAGTTGAAGCGCAGCAGCAGGTGGTGGAATCGATCCGGGCGGCCGAGATCGACGAGCACGAAGAGCATCGCCATCACGATCGCGGCGACGGCGAAGAGCTCGCCGAAGATGACGAGATCGTGAAGCTCGCGGTTGCGGAAGATGTACACGGGGATCACGAGCATCACCGCGGCCGCCGCCATGCCCACCAGGAAGGTGAAGTTGGCGATGTAGAAGCCCCAGGAGACCTGGTCGGTCATGCCCGTGGTCCCCAGCCCCTGCACGACCTGCTTGCAGTAGGCGTTGATGCCGAAGAGCACCACGACCGTGAGCAGGAACATCCACGCGTAGTAGCGCCCGTCGCCCATGAAGCTGAGTCGGAAGCAGCGCCAGAGGAACCGGAGGTAGGTCTTCACGCCGCGCCTCCGTCGATGGTCGATGCGCCGGGAAGGAACGGCGCGTCCCAGCGCGCCGCCACCGCGCTCGCCACGAAGTCCCGATTCGGACCGCTCGAGCCGGGAAGCGCTCCGTACTGCGCGCCCTCCTCGCGCTCCAGCCGCCGCGCGATCTCGATCGCCTCGGGATCGAGGCTGTTCGGATAGCGCTCGTCGAAGTAGTAGAAGAAGCGCGGAAGCGTTCCGACCTCCTCCTTCAGCACGAACACGCGCTTGCTTCGGAGGATCTGCGACACCTCCGAGTCCGGATCGAGCACGTTGCCGAACTTGCGCGCCCCGGTCGGACAGATCTCCACGCACGCGGGCATTCGGCCTTCGCGCGTGCGGTGCAGGCAGAAGTGGCACTTCTCCATGACGCCCTTGTCGCGCGGGCGATTCGAGAGGTACGCCATGTTCGGATTCAACTGCTCGCGCGGCAGCGAGGGCTCGGTGAAGTTGAAGCGCCGCGCCCAGTACGGACACGCCGCTTCGCAGTAGCGGCAGCCGATGCACCAGTCGTAGTCGATCACCGTGATGCCGTCGGACTCCTGCCAGGTGGCCTCCACCGGACAGACCTTCACGCACGGCGGGTTCGCGCACTGGTGGCACTGGACCGGCAGATAGAAGTGGTTCGCGTCGGGAACGGTCGGATGGTCGTAGCGATGGTTGCCCTGCTCCAGGTCGAGCGTGCCGCGCGGCATCTCGATGACGCGGATGTACTGGATCTCGGGGCTGCGCGACTGGTTGTTCTCCGCCACGCAGGCGTGCACGCACTTGCGGCAGCCGATGCAGCGCGAGAGGTTCAGCGCGTAGACGAACTCGACCCCGTCCATCGGCTTCAGGTCGCGAAGGTGCGGACGCACCCGGTAGCGCTCCTCCACCTGGGCGCGGATGCGCTCGAGCGCACGCTCCATCTGGTCGGGCGTCATCTCCTTGTAGTGCTTCTGGAGGAACTGATCGAGGTTCGGAAGATCGCTGCTCGAGAGCTCGCGCAGCGGACTGAGCGCCGCCGCCAGCGCCGCCATTCCGCCGACGGCGGCGGCGCCCGTTCGCAGGAAGCTGCGACGCGTGAGCGCCGGCTCGCCGGGATCGGGCGCCGGAACATGCGACGGTCCGTCGTGGATGCGAAGGTCGGTCATGGCTCGTGCGCGGGAACGGGAGGTGCGGCTCCCGGCACGACCCCGGAGGCGGCCTCGCGCCATCGGCGAAGCGGACTTCGCGGCGTGGATCGGTCGTGCGCCGCCTCGTCGTGCGTCGGCTCTCCCATGCGAAGCGTGCGCGGCCCAGGAAGCGGTTCGTACGCCGGGTAGCGCGGCGCGTGCGGGTCGTGGCACTCGTTGCAGCCCAGCCGTACCTGCGCGCCCGAGCCGGTGATCCAGGAGCCGAGCGTCTTTCCGTGGGTGCCGCGCTGCCAGTCGCGATAGGTGGTGCCGTGGCATTGCGCACAGAGAAGCGGCGTCTCCGCGAAGGGAATCGTGGTGCCGTCGCGCAGCGTGAGCCGTTCGCGATCGTCGATGTCGTGGCAGTTCACGCACCGGTCGTTCAGGCCGTGCGAGAGCACGATGTCGTGGTGATAGGAGAGCTTCGCGCCGGCGGCGCTCGCGGAGTGGAAGATCTGATGGCACGCGCGACAGTTTTCTTCGCGGCCTTCGACCCCGATCGTCGGCGGATCGCGCAGGGCCTCGCGTCGAGGGCCGATCGCGGTCAGCGACTCGCTCACGATCGCCGGCGACTCAACGGGAATGCGGACCGGACCCGAGTTCATCAGCAGCGCCAGCGCGACGACGACGAATCCGATGGGAAGAGTCCAGCCCGCGATGAACGCGGAGCTTTGTTCTCTGAATCTCGACGGCGCGCCTTGCATCGTTCGCAGCGTCTCCCGCGACGGACTCGTCGTCGAGGCTAAGCTCCCGCCGCGACTGCCGCAACACTCGCGCACGGCGCGCCGAGCGCCATGCGATCGAAGAACTCACATGGCCATCAGCGGAATCCTCATCACGCTGAGTCACGACTCGGAGCGCCAGCGCCTGGCATGCGAACGACTGCGACGAGATCAACGACTTGTCGTCGGTGAATTGCTTGGTCGTCATGTGGCCGCCTCCGCCGTGACCGCTTCGCCCGATGACGACCTCGCCCTCGTCGACGAACTGCGACGCGCCGACGGCGTCGACTCCGTCGAGATCGTCTTCGTCGCGCTCGACGAGCACTCCGGAGCCGAATCATGAGCACCGTCGATCGCCGCGAGTTCCTCAAGGCGAGCGCGCTGGCGGCAGCTACCGCCGCCGCCGCGAGGGCGTCCGGCATCTCACTGCCGATCCTCGAGCCGCAGGCGGCGCCGTCGTCGTCGGCGCAGGCACTTCGCTGGGACAAGGCGCCGTGCCGCTTCTGCGGAACGGGATGCCATGTGATGGTGGGCACGGAAAACGGCCGGGTCGTCGCCATCCAGGGCGATCAGAAGGCGGAGGTCAACAAGGGCCTTCTCTGCGTGAAGGGCTACCACGTGGGCCTTGCGCTGTACGGAAGGGATCGCCTGACGCAGCCGATGCTGCGCACGCAGGGTCGGCTCGTCCCGATCTCGTGGGACAAGGCGCTCGACATCGTCGCCGACCGCATCGCGGCGGATCCCGGTCGCTTCGCGATCTACGGCTCCGGCCAGTGGACGATCGGCGAGGGGTATGCCGCGAACAAGTTCATCAAGGCCGGACTCGGCAGCAATCTCATCGACGCGAATCCGCGCCTCTGCATGGCGTCGGCGGTGACCGGCTTCATCTCCACCTTCGGCGTGGACGAGCCTCCCGGCGTCTACGACGATCTCGATCGCTGCGATGTGGCGATCCTCTGGGGCAACAACATGGCGGAGATGCACCCGGTGCTCTTCTCGCGCCTCGTCGATCGGCGGGCTCGCGGCGAGAAGGTCGTCATCATCGACCTCACGACGCGCCGCACGCGCACGAGCGAGCTCGCCGACCAAGTGCTCTTCTTCAAGCCGCAGGGCGATCTGGCGATCGCGAACGGCATCGCGCATCAACTCGTGAAGAACGGCACCTGCGACACGGCGTTCGTCGCGGCGCACTGCAACTTCCGTCGCCTCGGCGAACCGGGCGCCGACGGCGCGCAGCCCGACATGCTCGGCGTGCCGATGACCTTCGAGGAATACGCGAAGGCGCTCGAGCCCTACACGCCGCAACGCGTCGAGGAGCTCTCGGGCGTTCCCGCGGAGTCGATCGTGATGCTCGGCGATCTCTTCGGTCGCCGCGATCGTCGCATCAACAGCCTGTGGTGCATGGGAATGAACCAGCACACGCGCGGCACGGCCATCAACTGCCTCGTGCACGGAATCCACCTTCTTTCCGGGCACTTCGGGAAGCCGGGCGACGCGGCCACCAGCCTCACGGGTCAACCCTCCGCGTGCGGAACCGCGCGCGAAGTCGGCACGCTCTGCCACCTCCTTCCCGGCGGCCTCTCCGTGACGAACCCGGGGCATCGCGCGATCGCCGAGAAGCACTGGAATCTGGAGCCCGGTCGCCTCAGCGGGCGCATCGGTCTTCACGCCGTGGAGCTCTTCAAGCGCTTCAGCACGCCCACGGATCAGGGCGGCGACATCACCACGGTGTGGGTGCAGGTCACGAATCCGGCGCACACGATCCCCGATCTCAACCACTCGATTCGTCGCAAGGCGCAGTTGGCCGACAAGTTCCTCATCGTCTCGGATGTCTATCCGACGGCAACGACCGAACTCGCCGACCTGGTGCTGCCGAGCGCCATGTGGGTGGAGAAGAACGGCATGTACGGCAACTCCGAGCGTCGCACGCAGCACTGGTTCAAGATGGTGGAGCCGCCGGGCGAAGCGCGCGACGATGCGTGGCAGATGATCGCCGTGTCGCGGCGCCTCTTCGACCGCGGCGTACCGGGCATGCGCGACAAGGACGGAAGGTGGCTCTTCCACACCGCCGATTCGGCGGGGAAGGAGATCCCGATCTGGGAGTGGAAGCGCTACTACAGCGACACCGTGGTGGACGAGCGGCTCTTCGACGAGTACCGCGCCTTCAGCCGGCACAAGCACAAGGACCTGGCGCCGTATCGCGAATACGTGAAGGCGCGCGGCCTGCGCTGGCCTGTGGTGCAGAACTCCGACGGCGAGTGGAAGGAGACTCGCTGGCGATTCACCGAGGGCTCGGACCCGTACGTCGCCAAGGGCAAGGGATTCCAGTTCTATCACTCGGTCACCAAGGACGACCGCGCGCTCATCTGGTTCCGGCCGTACGAGCCTCCTCCCGAAGTGCCCGACGCCGAGTATCCGTTCTGGCTCTGCACCGGACGCGTGCTCGAGCATTGGCACAGCGGCACCATGACGCGACGCATTCCGCAATTGCATCGCGCGATGCCGAAGGCCTACGTCGAGATGAACCACCTCGACGCCCGGGCGCTCGGCGTGCGCAGCGGCGAGATGGTGACGGTGCGCAGTCGCCGCGGCGAGGTCGATCTTCCGGTGTGGCTCGGAGGTCGCGGCGATCCCAGGCCGGGCGAGGTGTTCGTGCCCTTCTTCGACGAGAACCCGCTCATCAATCGCGTGACGCTGGCCGCGTACGACCCCTACTCGAAACAGCCCGACTACAAGAAGTGCGCCGTGGCGGTGGTGCCCAAGGCCTGAACGATGCGACGCGCCCGCCTTCCTGCATCGACCGTCGCTCGAGTCGCCATGATGGGCGCGGCGATCGTGATCGCCGGCGCCTCGCTCGGCGCCTTCGTCCGCGACGACGGCGACGGCAAGTCCGAGCGCGACCCGCTTCCCGGCCTGGCGTGGCGATTGAACACGCCGCACCCCTGGATCGTTCCCGACGATCGCGCGAATCCCCTCGCCGTCGCGGACAAGCTCGCGGCCCGCGCCGCGTCGATCGATCGGCGCGCCCAGCTCCGCGCGTTCGAGGGCGCGCCCCCGGTGATTCCGCACTCGATCCAGGACCTCAACGTGCAGAGCTGCCGCGCCTGCCACGCCGAGGGATTGCGGGCAGGCGACAAGATCTCGCGCATGGTGTCGCACACCTACCTTCCCTCCTGCACCCAGTGCCATGTGGAGGCGACGGGCTTCCTTCTCGACGCGAATGCGATTCCGCCGAACGAGTTCCGAGGGCTTCGCAGCCAGGGCATGGGAGGAACGCGCGCGTGGGCGGGAGCACCGCCGGTCGTGCCGCACACGTTCTTCATGCGCACGAACTGCGTGAGCTGCCACGGCGAGTTCGGCTACGACGGCTGGCGGCCGGATCATCTCTCGCGCTCGAACTGCGCCCAGTGCCATGTTCCGGCGGCGGAGTTCGAGCAGCTCTCGCCGACCTTCGGCATCGCGGACATGGCCGAGGGATTCGCGCCGCGGGATGGTCCATGACGCGTGCATCCGGCAGCGCAGCGGGCACGACATGAGCGAGCACGATTCCGTCTCGCGTCGATCGCTGCTGCGCGGAGGTCTGCTCCGCCGCGGCGTGGCGGCGGTGACCGGCGAGATCACGGGCGAGTCGAAGGGAACGACGGGCGCGGCGCCGACGAGCGCGGACGAACCGCGAGGCGCTCACGCCGCATCGCGTGCCACGCTGCCCGTGCACCGTCCGCCGGGCGCCGTCGACGAACGAAGCTTCCTCGGCGGCTGCACCCGCTGCGGCGACTGCATCCGCGCGTGTCCCGCCGACGCGATCGTGCTCGCGCCCCCGCGCTTCCGGGAGGCCGCCGGCACGCCGATGATCGATCCGAGCGTCGCGCCGTGCATCATGTGCGCCGACACGCCGTGCATCTCCGCGTGCAAGCCCGCCGTGCTGCGCCGCGATCAACCGCTCACGATGGCGCGCGCTTCGATCCTGAAGCACGCGTGCCTGGCGTGGAACGGGTCCTTCTGCTCCGTCTGCTCGGAGCGCTGCCCGGTGCAGGGCGCCATCGCGATCGACGCCGGTCGCCCCCGCATTCTCGAGGAGCGCTGCACCGGATGCGGCGTGTGCGCCTTCGTCTGTCCGGCGCCGGGAAGCGCCATCATGGTGATGCCGCTCCAGGATCGACCGGCCGTGCGCCCGTCCGGTGCCGAGCCGTGAATCACGGGGACGGCGCAGATGAGCGAGGAGCGTTGGACGGCGAGCACCGAGAAGTCCCGCGGCTTCCGGCGAGCATTGATCCCGCCATGAACCGCGCGATCAGGAGCAGGAAGGTCTCGTGGATGGAGGCGGGGATCCCGAAGAGGGAGCCCGCTCGCATCGAACCTCGCAGCATGCTTCGAGGCCTCGCCGCAGGCGCAGCCACGCTCAGGCTCGAACCGCCGCCGTACTGCCGTCGCTGCGGATACGCACTCGAAGGCGTCGCCGACGAAGTCGAGTGCCCGGAGTGCGGCACGCCCGTCGCGCTCTCGCGCCGCTCGAATCTGCTCGAGGACGCCGATCCGTTGTGGCTGCGATCCGTGGGACGCGGGTGGAGCGTGCTGCACGCATCGGCGGTCCTCGGCACGCGCGCGTTCTACGCCTACGCGATCATCTGCCTCGCGGTGACGACGCTGGGATGGATGCTCGGCCATCGCATCCTGACCATCCAGACCTCCTTCCTTGCCGGCGGAATTCTTGGCGTCTCGATCGTCGTCGCCTCGATCGGCGCCGTGATCGCGTCGGCGCCCGATCCTCGCCTGAGCCCGCGTGAATCGTCGTGGTCGGCGCGCCGCGTGATGCGATGGTCGCTGGCGGCGGCGTGGACGTTCTCCACGCTTGCCGTGATGTCGTTCGTGGCGCCGATCGGTCCGATCGGGCGCTCGTTCGCGTTTGCGTTGATCTGGCTGAGCATCGCGTCGTTCGCGGTTCTTTCGCTTTCGCTGCTGCGCTGGACGGCCGGACTCGCCGATCGCGTACCCGCTCCGAAGCTCGCACAGCAGGCGCTGCGCTGCGCGCGCATCGGCCGATGGGTGGTGGCGATCATGCTGCTGTCGCTCCTTCTGCTCAGCATGGCCCCGCGCGGCGGCGTCGGCGGGGTGCGCACTGGATCGCTCTTCTTTCTGTTCTCGGCGCCATTCGCGATCTCGGTGGTGATCGGAATCGCGGCGATCGCGCGCACGCTGAATCGGTCCGGCAAGGCAATCGTCCAGGTGCTCCGCGACGTGGTCGGCGAAGCATCGACGCGCGACTCAGGGAACTCCGCCGGGTGACGGCGGCCGCACCGGCGCACCGGAGTGCGCTTCGGGCGGGACGATCCCGGGATAGCCGTTGATCCGCCGGTGAATGAAATCGGGCGCCACGATCACCAGCGTGCGGTCGTTGCGAATGAACAGACTCGCCCATTGCCCGCGCACGAAGATGTCCGCCGTGCCGTTCGGATCGAGATTGTGCGACGGCGTGGGCAACGGCCCGCTGGGCGTGTTGCCGCCCGGCGCCGCTTCGGGCGCGGGCGCATCGGGCTCGCGCCACGCGTCGGGCTCCACCTGGTTCACGATCATCTTGGCGAAGTCGACGCTGATCTCCTTCTTCGTGCGTCGCACCGCCTGCATGCGCTCGGGATCGAAGTGCGGCGACGAGAGAGTGGGAATCTCAAAGTGCAGATCGGTGATGTCGTAGGCGCGCGTTTCGCGCCGAGTCGGCTCCGCCAGCATGGCCTTCGGTCCGCATTCGACGATCGAGCCGCGGATCTGCCAGGTGGCGTCGATCATGCCGGTCCCCGCGGTGAGCACCGCATCGATCGCTTCGTCGGCGGTGACGTTCGAGAGCGAGAGCGTGACCGGCGCGTCGCGATCGAGACCGGGCGCGTCGTCGCGCACTCGGAAGATGGGAAGCAGGTTCACGCGCGCCGCGCGGGCGATGGCGGGAAGCGCCGAAGAGAGCGGCGCTTGATCGAGCTCCACGTCCAGACGCGTGTTGAGCAGGGCGCCGGCCACCAAGCCCGGCGACGGCTCGACGCTCGATCCCGGCGGGCGCACCGAGTCGAAGCCGACGACGCGCACGGCGCAGCGATTCGGCGCCGTTGATGGCCGTGCTGCTGACGGAGGCGCCGTCGATGGTGGCGTTGATGGAGACGCAGGTGGAGTTGGCGCCGGCGCGGATGGCGAGGTGGGCGCGGAAGGCTTCGGGGGCACGGAGGTCGAAGGCGCACTCGGCGCCGACTGCCGTGCCGTCGACGGCGCGGTGCACGCAAGCGCGAGTGCGGCCGCAAGCGCGGCGGCCGTGCGCATCGTGCGCACCGCGCACCGCGCTCGTCGCACCGTTCCGTTCGCCTCGATGAACTCCGGATGCGCTCGCATGCCAGATTCCCACAAGGAACTACGCAGAGATTGTGCCGCGAAACGACGGGTGCTTCCAGAACGGCCTTGGGAATCGCACCCAGGGCGTCTCATCGATCGTGAGCAGCCAAGACGCGCCGAATGGATGTGCGCCCTCCATGTCGAAACGAGCGCTCGTCGTCGATTCGCCGAGTGGGAGGAGTTCGAGACCGGCGACGACCGCCGTCGCGACCGAGAGGGCGACGCCAACGCCGAGCGACACGATGATCGGTCGCCGCATGCTCATTCGCGTGCGGATCGTCGTGGGGCCGAAATGCGCGTCGCGTCCGCTATAGTGGGCAGGATTCGCGCCGGCCGGACGATGGCGCCGCCGTCGCGGATCGCTCTGACCATGCCGCGTCGCGACGACCTCCACACCATCCTCATCATCGGCTCGGGACCGATCGTCATCGGCCAGGGCTGCGAGTTCGACTATTCCGGCACGCAGGCGTGCAAGGCGCTGCGCGACGAGGGCTACCGCGTGGTGCTCGTCAATTCGAATCCCGCCACGATCATGACCGATCCGGGATTCAGCGACCGCACCTACATCGAGCCGATCACGCCGGAGGCGGTTCGCAAGATCCTCGCGAAGGAGAAGTCGCTCGGCACGCCGGTCGACGCTCTGCTTCCGACGCTCGGCGGCCAGACCGCGCTCAACTGCGCATGCCGGCTGCACGACGAGGGAACGCTCAAGGAGTTCGGCGTCGAACTCATCGGCGCCAATCGCGCCGCCATCCAGCGCGCCGAGGATCGCGAGGAATTCCGCGAGATCGTCGACCGGCTCGGCCTCAAGCAGCCGCGTTCGCGCACCGTGACCAATCTCGAGGACGCCCGCGCGTTTCTCCACGAGATCGGCCTGCCGGCGATCATCCGCCCCGCGTTCACGCTCGGCGGCACCGGCGGCGGCATCGCCTACAACCTGGAGGAGTTCGACGAGATCATCCGGCGCGGCATCGCCGCCAGCATGATCGGCCAGGTGCTCATCGACCAGAGCGCGCTCGGCTGGAAGGAGTACGAGCTCGAGGTCGTCCGCGACCGGCACGACAACTGCATCGTCATCTGCGGCATCGAGAACATCGACGCGATGGGCGTGCACACCGGCGACTCGATCACGGTGGCGCCGATCATGACGCTCACCGACAAGGAGTACCAGCGCATGCGCGACGCGAGCTTCGCGATCATGCGCGCGGTGGGCGTGGAGACGGGCGGGTCGAACGTGCAGTTCGCCGTGAATCCGAAGAACGGCGAGATGGTCGTCGTCGAGATGAATCCGCGCGTGAGCCGCAGTTCCGCCCTCGCGTCGAAGGCGACGGGATTCCCCATTGCGAAGATCGCGGCGAAGCTCGCGGTCGGCTACACGCTTGACGAGCTGAGGAACGACATCACCGGGACGACGAGTGCGTGCTTCGAGCCGTCGATCGACTACGTGGTCGTCAAGATGCCGCGCTGGACCTTCGAGAAGTTCCCGGAGGCCGACGAAACGCTCACCACGCAGATGAAGTCGGTGGGCGAGGCGATGAGCATCGGCCGCACCTTCAAGGAGGCGTTCCAGAAGGCCATCCGCTCGATGGAGGTGAAGCGCTTCGGTTTCGGACTCGACAAGAACGACAAGTGGCTCGCGGCGCAGCGCGACGCGGCACGCGCGGGCGCGCGGCACCCGGGCGGCGCACCGCACGCGATCGGCACGGTCGCCGCCGACTCGACCGCCGAATACCCGATCGCCGAAGCGACGCTCGTCCGCAAGCTCAGCGTGCCGAGCCAGGGACGCATCTACTACATCCGCTACGCGCTCAAGATGGGCTGGACGATCGAGCGCATCCACGAGCTCTCCGGGATCGATCCCTGGTTCCTCGACCAGATGTCGCAGCTCGTCGAGTTCGAGGCGACGCTCGTGCGGTTCGCGAAGCTCGAGGCCGTGCCGCGCGAGACGCTCTTCGAGGCGAAGTCGCTCGGCTACTCCGACGCACAGCTCGCGTTCCTTTACCTCGGCGAGATCACGCCGGAGACGATCCTGCGCGTGCGGGCGCATCGGAAGAAGCTGGGCATCGAGCCGGTCTACAAGCTCGTCGACACCTGCGCCGCCGAGTTCGAGGCGGTCACGCCGTACTACTACTCGAGCTACGAGCGGCCGTTCACCCCCGGAAGCGCGGGCGCGGCCGGCGCAGGTTCGGCTGGCGCAAGCGCGGCTGGTGCGAGCAGCGCCGGCGCAGGCGCGGCGGGCGCGAACGCGGGCGCCGCGCGCGGCGCCTCCTTGATGGTCGAGGACGAGATCCGCGTGAGCGACCGGCCCAAGGTGATCATCCTCGGCGGCGGACCGAATCGAATCGGCCAGGGCATCGAGTTCGACTACTGCTGCTGCCAGGCCGCGTTCGCGTGCGAGGAGATGGGGTTCGAGAGCGTGATGATCAACTCGAACCCGGAGACCGTCTCGACCGACTACGACACGAGCGATCTGCTCTTCTTCGAGCCGCTCACGCTCGAGGACGTGCTCAACGTCATCGAGCGCCTGAACGGCGGCGGAATCGACAGGGCCGATCGAAGCGGCCGCGTCGCGGGATGCATCGTGCAGTTCGGCGGGCAGACGCCGCTCAATCTCGCCCACGGGCTGGCGAAGGCGGGCGTTCCGCTGCTCGGCACCGGGCTCGATTCGATCGATCTCGCGGAGGATCGCGATCGCTTCCGCGCCCTGCTCGACGAGCTCAAGTTCAACCAACCCAAGGCGGGCATCGCGCGATCGCTCGACGAGGCGGTCACGATCGCCGGCACGATCGGCTATCCCGTGCTCGTGCGCCCGAGCTACGTGCTCGGCGGCCGCGGCATGGAGACCTGCTTCGACGAATCGGCGCTGCGCCGCTACATGACGAGCGCCGTCGACGTGAGCGAGCTCGCGAACGCGCCCGTGCTCATCGACCGCTTCCTTTCGGACGCGATCGAGGTCGATGTCGATGTCGTCGCCGACTTCGAGCCGCACGAAGGCACGCGACCCAAGTCGATCAACCAGCGCTCGGCGAAGCCCCGCGCCGTGGTGTGCGGCGTCATGGAGCACATCGAGGAGGCGGGAATCCACTCGGGCGATTCCACCTGCACGATTCCGCCCTACTCGCTGCCGCCGGCCATGGTGTCGCGCATTCGCGAGCAGGCCCGCGAGCTCGCCAAGCGCCTGCGCGTGCGCGGCCTCATGAACGTGCAGATGGCGGTGAAGGACGACACGCTCTACATCCTCGAGGTGAATCCGCGCGCAAGCCGCACGGCGCCGTTCGTGAGCAAGGCCAAGGGCGTGCCGTGGGCGCGGTTCGCGGCGCGCGTGATGATGGGCGCATCGCTCGACGAGCTCGGCGCCAAGGAGGTGCCCGACACGGGCTTCTTCTCGGTCAAGGAGTCGGTCTTCCCCTTCACCAAGTTCCCCGGCGTGGATGTGATCCTGGGCCCCGAGATGCGCTCCACCGGCGAGGTGATGGGCGCCGACCGCTCGCTGCCGATCGCGTTCGCCAAGGCGCAGGCCGGCGCCGGCGTGCACCTGCCCACCTCGGGCAACGTCTTCCTCTCCGTGCGCGACGAGGACAAGGCGCAGATCGTGGACGTGGCGCGCTCGCTCGGCGCGATGGGATTCAAGGTCTTCGCCACCAGCGGCACGCACGATTCGCTCGCGAAGTTCGGCGTCGACACGCTCACGATCGCGAAGATCTCGGAAGGCACTCGCCCGAACATTCTCGACAAGGTCCGCAGCGGAGAGATCCAGCTCATTCTCAACACGCCGACCCGCAAGGGAGGCGACACCGACGAGGGCGTCATCCGCGCCAGCGCCGTTCGCTCCGGCGTGCCGATCGTGACGACGATCGCGGGCATGCGCGCCGCGGTGCAGGCGATCTCGGCGCTGCGCCAGGGAACTTGGGACGTGAGCGCCGTGCAGGATTACTTCCCGGCATTGGCGCGGCCGAAGGCGGAGCCGCGTTCGACGACCACGAAGCCCGAACCGGCACGGGTCTGAGGGCAGGAGGCACTTCGCGAGGCCCCTTTTTTCAGCAAGAAGACGCACTTCTGCAATCCATTCACCGCGTGAATGATTGTCATTCACACCGTGAATGGATCGCCGCTTCCCCGAGCGGCCGCCCGCGCCCTTGAGATTCGGCTTCGAGCGATGCCCGCCGTGGTCCTCACGGCGCGCGGCAGAGCGGCAAGAGCACTTTGGTCGAGTCGCTCGATGGACCCCGGCGTATCTATCGCTCGCTCGACGATGCGGATGTGCTCGATCAGGCAGCGCGCGATCCGCAAGCGATCCTCGCCGATCGCGAGCCCATCACGCTCGAAGAGGTGCAGCGCCAGCCCTCGCTGCTTCGATCTGCGGCGAAACGCGGCGATCACCTCGCGCGAGTCCATGCCCGGCTTGATGATCTTGAGCGCCACGCGCTGCACCATCGGCTCGCGTCGCTCTGCGAGCCAGACCACGCCGAAACCGCCCTTGCCGAGCGCCTCGATCTACCTGTACGGACCGACACTGGCGCCACGGAGCTCGCCGACCGCTTCGGCGCGCGACCATCTGGTCCCCGCTGTAACTGCGGGTGGCGTGCTCGCCGTCTCACCTCGCTCGCTGTCGTTCCCCGCCACTTGAGCCCCCGTTTCCGCAGAATGACGAAGAGGAGCCCATCCGCGAGCGCGGTCGTAGCCTAGAGCGGTGACGACTCAGGCGTAGCGAGCTGGCGTCGGCGAGACGAGTGTGGCAAGGAGGGCGAAGCAGGCGGATCTAGAGCGGTGACGACTCAGGCGTAGCGAGCTGGCGT
>Ga0194131_10003929_pt1 | contig 22913 bp, 20 predicted proteins | sample TA2KigO120mmetaG_FD_148631 | JGI IMG/M metagenome (GOLD analysis project Ga0194131, IMG submission 148631) | Freshwater microbial communities from Lake Tanganyika, Tanzania - TA2015053 Kigoma Offshore 120m | ecosystem: Environmental > Aquatic > Freshwater > Lake | place: Tanzania: Lake... | reverse complement strand
TCGACGCCGAGATATCCGAGGAAGAAGCACGTGTCGTCCAGGAAAAACTGAAGCGCCTGGACGCGAAGGGCAAGCCGTGGACGCGCAAGACCCTCGAGTTGATCGCGGCGCACCCGCGCCGACGGGCCGGCGATCTGGCCGACATGCTGGGCCGCGCGCGCCTCGACTTCAAGGCCGACGTCCGCAAACTGAAGGCGCTTGGCCTCACCATCAGCCACGAGGTAGGCTACACCCTCTCCCCCCGCGGCGCCCGCTACCTGGAGCTGGTCGGCGCAAAAGCGCCGTAGCGCGCGGTGCGCTGCCCCGGAGCAAGGCTCCTCGCGGGCGTAGCGAATCTTCAACCACGTGTACAAAGTGAGGCAGGCGGGCCCCACGTCACCCGCGGACTCCGCAGCGGGGTCGACCTTGCGGGGGATGTTCACCTGCCGTTAACAACCCCGGGCCGCGGTGGCCCCATAATGGTCCGACGAGCACGAAGAGAAGAGTAAATGAATATGAATACCATTGTGCCTTTTGCGGGACAGGCCATGATGGGAGCGCCTCCGCAGGCGACCTCCAGCGACCCCATTGCGCCGCAGCCGGCGGATCGCTACGACGAGGGGGACCGCGCGGAGCGGCTTTTCTACTCGCCCGCCATCTTCAAGCGTGCTTCCGACGACCAGGTTCTCTCCAATCCGGTCGTGGGCCAGGCGGGACCGACCCCATCCTACAGCGCCGGCACCTTGCGCAGCCCGCGCTTCCTGCCCGACGAGGAATCCTACTTCCGCGAGGCGCGGCGCCTTATCGAGAGCGCGCGGGCCGGCGACATGCTGTGCCTGCAGATGTACGAATTCCAGAATGAGGCCACCGACGGGGACCGCGGCGCCGCCAAGAAGGCACCCGGCTATCCGGACCAGCAGGCCCTCCTTCCCGGGTTGGCCGCCGCCGGCCGCGGCGTGAAGGTCAACGTGGTTCTCGACGCCTCCCGAGGCAATTACGGCGAGCGCAACAACACCGCCATCGTGGAATATTTAAACCGCGTCAACGAAAACGGCAACATTACCGTCGACTATTATCCGCCCGGCGCGGTGAACCTTGACCACGTGAAGATGCTGCTCCACTTTACGCCCGATAACCAGGACGGCTTCCAGATCCAGGAGGCCCTGGTGGGCGGAACCAACTGGGGAAATCACACGCCCGCCAACGACGACGGCGGCGGCGCATTCTACGGCCGCGACGCCATTGGCGCGGCGGACGTATTTTTCCGCGACCAGGCATTTTGTCGCGGCGACAACGCATCCTCGCCCGACCCGCGGAATGCCGAGGGCGCCCCGGTCGAGTGGGCGGTCACCGCGCCGGTCGCCGAGGGCGGCGGATCGATGGCCATCAAGGAAGCCAAGATGGCGCTCACCGCCGAGGCGGACGAGGTCTACATCAACCAGTACGTGTTGACCAACCGCGACCTCATCGGCGAGATTCGCAAAAAGGGAAAGGGCGCGCACGTCCGGGTCTGCCCCACCATGCGCACTGTGAACTCGCGTGGCCTGACCGATGTTCGCCGCAGCAACGGCCAGGCGTTATGGGCCAACACGAAAATGGACCCGGAGAGGTTTCCGGCCCAGAAGGCTCATCAGAAGCTCGATATTTACGTGAAAGACCGTGTGCCCTTCGCGCTGACCTTTGGCAGCGCGAACGACACCGCAAACGGCCTGGAAGTGTTCACCGGAATGAACGCCATGGCCCGCCGCGCCAACCACGAGATGGACGCCATCGTGCACCGCGTCGCCACCGCGGAGGTCACCCCGGAGGGAAACTATTCCACGGCACCGTTCCTGGACGCCGCGCTTGCGAAGACGAAGGATGATTTGAAGAACCGCAGTTCGAGGTTCTCCCGTTAGCGCTTTCCGATGAGGTTGAGCCTCGAGGTTAATCGATTAGCCGCATTGTTATACTTGCTACTCGCCCATCGTTTATCACAATTTCGATCATTCCGATTTCCAACCGTTTTCTAATTAGGATTTGACCGAGGGGCCAGTCAAGACCAAGCACGCTTGCCGCCCAGTCCACGCTATCTCCAATTGCAACCTGGCCTCGCTGGCCGTAATTTAGGGTATAACCAGATGCCTCGTGCACGATCCCCCCGTGGCGTACCCTGATGATGGTGTCACCCGCGCGGTATGTAGTGGAATAAGAATCGTAGTACAGCGGCTTCGCGTGTTTGAGCACAACCTCGCTCAGAGGTGCGCCGAGTTGAACCCTGTCGATTGAGGCCTTGAGAGGGAGGTAGTTACCGCAGTATATCACCTGGTCAACCGCATCGGTCTGCGCCGTCACGAAGCGCATTAAAAGCGAACCCAAGATCACTACCCCGACCAGCCACAGCCATTCCCTCTGCCTGCGCATGCCTCCATCCTACCACACCCCCCCGCGGGAATCCCAGGCCGCAAGCGCGAACCGGCCCACAATGGCCGATCCGCAACTGCTCACCGCCGGCACGCTCCTCGCCGGCCGCTACGAAATCGTCAAGCTCCTTGGCCGCGGCGGAATGGGCGCCGTGTACCTCGCCAGAGACGCCCGACTTCCCACCCGCCAGGTCGCCGTGAAGGAGCTGTGGCCCGACGCCCTAGACCCTGCCGAGCGCGACGAGGCGCGCGCCCTGTTCGAGCGAGAGGCCAACCTGCTGGCCGGCCTGGAGCACCCGCATCTCCCCCGGGTCAGCGACCACTTTTCCGAGAACAACCGCCAGTATCTCGTCATGGACTTCGTCGAGGGCGACACCCTCGAGCACGTCATCGAGTACCAGGGCCCTCAGCCCCTGCCCACCGTCCTCAAATGGGGCCTGCAGCTCGCCGACCTGCTCGACTACCTGCACAGCCGCCCCCAGCCGATCATCTTGCGCGACCTGAAGCCGCCCAACGTCATGATCACGCCGAAGGGCAACGTGAAGGTCATCGACTTCGGCATCGCGCGCATCTACCAGCCCGGCAAGGCCGCCGACACCGTGGCCTTCGGCACGCCCGGCTTCGCGGCTCCCGAGCAATACGGAAAGGCCCAGAGCGACGCCCGCGTGGACATTTACGGCCTCGGCGCCACCCTGCACAACGCGCTGACCGGCCACGATCCCGGCACCACGCCGTTTCGCTTCGATCCCGTCCCCGGAATTCCGCCGCCCGTCGACGAGGCCATCCGCATGGCCACGCGCCACGAGTCCCAGCACCGCTACGCCTCCGCCAGCGCGATGGCGAACGCGCTGCAACAGGCCGCGGCCCAGGCCGGCGTGACCATTCCCGGCACGGTCACCACGGGTCTGCTCCCGCCGCCCACCGCCATGCCGACGCAACAGCTCCCAAAATCCTATTTCCAGCCTCCGGAAATCCACATCACCAGCGTGCGCCGCGGAGAAACTCCCCGCGTGCCCTTCCAGATCCAGGGGGACGTGCACGGGCTGCTGGTCGCCTCGCAGCGCTGGGTCCGGGTGGAGCCGCGCCGCGTTAAGGGGACCAACCCGGCCGGCGAGATCATCCTCTACACGAACGGCCTCGCGGAGGGGCGCGAGCACGTGGCCTCCATCGTGCTGCGCGACAAGGCGACGGGCGAGTCGATGCTGCCGGTGCGCGTCCGCCTGGAGGCCGCGCGGATGAGCTGGTGGAGCGTGCTGTTGGCCGTCCTCCTCACAATCGCCACGCTCATCCCGGTGGCCGGGCTCATCGCCTTCCTCTTCATGACGCTGCTTTACTTCTCGTGCCCGCTCGACGAGCGTCCCTCGCTGCGGCCGTTCATCGTGGCCTCGTCGTTCATCGCGACGCTGAACGCGGCGCTCTCCGCCATCGTGATCTTTGCCATCGGGAAGGCGCCCGCGTGGATGCCCTTCACACAGTAGGATTCGGCCGGAACTGGGGAGAAAGGCCGCGTAACGAGCAACCCGTGCAAGCCGGCCGGCGAAGCAGGCCGTAAAACCGTGGAGGCGCCGGCGACGCTGGCCCCTGCCTAAAATCGGAGACGCGCACTTGATCTGTCCATCCTGCGGCCTTGAAAACAAGCCGGACGCCACCTACTGCGACGACTGCGGCGCGGTCCTGGCCGAGGCCGCCGCCGCTCCGGCGGGCAGGCGCGCGCCGCTGCCCATGGGCAGCACGCTCGGCGAGCGCTATACCATTGAAAGCGGTGAGGCGCGCGGCCCGCTCAACGTCTACGAGGCCTTGCGCAGCGAGGACGGCGCCCGGGTGCGGCTCATCGAGGACGCCGAGCCGGCCGCTCCGTTTGAGCCGCCCGCCGACGCAGCCTCGCTCACGGCGCCCGCCGACGAGGACGACACCCGGGCCGCCCGCATCTACCGCTCGCTGAAGGGCGCGGAGAGCGCGCACGTCTGGGAGGTCAACGGATATTGCTACGCCGAGGGTCGCGGCTTCGTGGAGGGCGCCGTCCTTCCGGGGAACTCGCTGCACGACCACCTGGGCGGTGACCGGCTGGACGCCGGGGAGGTGCAGGCGCTGGGGATGTCCCTGCTGGAGGGCATCGACGCGCTGCACCAGCGGGGGTATCTCCACCTGGGCGTCCAACCCGGGAGCATATTCGTGGATGCCGGCGGCACCGTGATTCTCGACGGATACGATCGGCTCGTGGCGCAGGACCGCCTCCCCTCGATGTTCTCGGTGATCGAGGGCTACTCCGCGCCGGAGGCGTACGGCGTGGGCGGCATGCCCGGCCCGGCCTCCGACGTGTTCGGCGTGGGCGCCATCCTGTATTACGCGGTCAGCCGACGCGCGCCCACGGAAGTGAGCCGCGAGCAGTTCTTCGTCTTTCCGCCGCTGTCGGCGACGGCGCCCGACACGCCGCCCGACCTGGAGCGGGTCATCATGAAGGCGCTCAGCAAGACGACCGCCAACCGCTGGGCCTCCGCCGGGGAAATGTTGCAGGCGCTCTCCGAGGCGTCGCTGGAGCCCGCGCGGGTGCCGGTCGGGGTGGGCGCGGCGTCCGCGGCGGCTCAGGAGACGAAACCCACGCGCGCGGCCGCCCCCATGCCCAGCGCGCCCTCGCAGCCGCCCGCCGTTCCGCTCCCCCAGACGTTCCTGCCCTACGACGTGGGGATGAAGTCGCACGTGGGCTGCGTCCGATCCGTCAATCAGGACAGCATGCTGGTGATGTCCTTTGCGGCGTGGGAACGCTCCATCCCCACTTCCGCGCTGCTCTGCATCGTGGCCGACGGGATGGGCGGCGAGGCCGAGGGCGACAAGGCCTCGTCGCTGGCCATCCGCTCGATGGCGGAGTACGTGCTGCGCAACAACATCCCCATCGTGACCGGCGCGGAGACCATGAAGCTGCAGAGCCGCGACCCCGTCGAGCGGATGGAGGAGCTGCTGCGCGGCTCGATGGAGCACGCCAACCGCACGATTTTCGAGTACTCCCAGAAGGACCCGTCGCGGCGCGGCATGGGCTCGACCCTCACTTCGCTGATGATTGACTGGCCGCACGCGGTGTTCGGCCACGCGGGGGACACGCGCGCGTACCTGCTGGGCGCGGAGCTCGATCAGGTCACCGAGGACCACTCGCTGGTGGGCAAGCTGGTGCGGCTCGGCCAGCTCACCCGCGAGGAGGCGCGCAACTCGCCGCAGCGCTCGTACCTGTACCGCGCCATGGGGACGGCCGGGGAACTGGAGATCGACGTGTACTCGCGTCGCATGAAGCGCGGCGACCGAATCTTGATCTGCTCGGACGGGGTGTGGGAGTACTTCACCGACGAGGAGATCGTGGCGTACATGCAGCGCTCGTCCAGCGCGCAGCAGACCTGCGAGGCTCTCATCGAGGAGACGCTGCGGCGTGGCGCCGACGACAACTGCACGGCTATCGTGCTGCACGTGCCTTGAGCCTGAGCGGCGGCGAAGACAGGAAAGGTTTCTGAACCCCTTGAACACGGGGCAACACTCGGTACCCGGAGGATGCGCATGGCCCATGAACTGATGCTGGACGTTCTGTTGAGCTACCAGAACGTGCTGGTGACGAGCGAGCGGAAGCTGCTCTACCTGCTTGCCGAAGTGCGTCCGGGCGAGGCCGTGACGGCGGGGCCCGCGGCGCTCAACCTGGCCATCGTGCTCGACAAGAGCGGCTCCATGTACGCTGCCCGCAAGCTGGACTACGTGAAGGACGCCGTCCAGTTCGTCATCGATCAGTTGCGGCCCACCGATCTGTGCTCCATCATCGCGTTCGCCGACAAGGCCCGCGTGCTCATTCCCAGCGGCCAGCTCTACGACAAGGAGCAGGCCAAGCGGATGATCCGCAACATCGACCAGGTGGACGTGGGCTCCGGCACCGAGATGCTCAAGGGCATCACCGCGGCCATCGAGCAGGTGCGCAACGCATTTGCGCCGGATCGCATGAACCACGTCGTCCTGCTCACCGACGGCCTCACCCAGGCCGAGAAGAAGTGCAAGGAAAAGTGCATCGAGGGAGCCCGCGACGGAGTTTCGTTTTCCACCATCGGCGTGGGGGATGATTTCAACGAAGAATTGCTGCTCGACATTGCCAACTCGTGCAAGGGAAAATCCTATTACATCGACGATCCGCGCGATATTCCGCAGATTTTCGCGCAGGAGCTGGCCGGCGTCCAGTCGGTGGTCGTCAAGAATCCGCGGCTGAAAGTCAAGCTCAGCAAAGATATTGGAATCCGCCGCGCGTTCAAGGTGAAGCCGCTGATCAACGATCTGGGCCAGCTTGTGGTGCGCGATCGGGAAGCCCAGGTGCAGCTCAATGACCTGCAGCAGAACGAGGTGCAGTCCGCGCTGATCGAATTGGAACTGCCCTCCCGACAGGCCGGAAATTACCGCATCGCGCAGATCGAGTGCGTGTACGACCTGCCCTCGCAAAGCGTCCGCGACGCCTCGGTGGCGCGCGACGTGCTGGTGGGATATTCGCCGGATCCAGCCATTGCGTCGGTGGTGAATCCCACGGTGATGAACGTGGTCGACATGGTGAGCGTGTTCCGCCAGCAAACTCGCGCCCTCGAGCTGGCGCAGGCCGGCGACCGAGCCAAGGCCACGCAACTGTTGCGCTCGGCGGCCACCACGCTGCTCGATCGCGGACAGAAAGATCTGGCCGACCAGGCGCTCGCCGAGGCGACGCGCATTGAGTCCGGCGTGGCGGCCTCCTCGGCCGGCACCAAGAAATTGCAGTACGGCACGCGCAAGTTGACCCAGCTTCTGGATCAAATTCCGCCGCCCCCGGTATCCTAAGGAGGTTTATCGAACAATGAAGTGTGACGTTTGCGGATCCGACAACCTGGAAGGCGCGGCCTACTGCGAGGACTGCGGGGCCAAGCTGGTGGTTCCCCAGCCGGTGGCCGTGGCTGCCTCCGGCGAGGCGAGCGCCGCGCCGGCGCCCGCGCCTGCCCCGACGCCGGCCCCGGCTCCCGCGCCGCAAGCCGCGGCGGGGACCATCGCGTGCCCCTCGTGCGGCGCGGAAAATCCTGACAGCGAGCAATATTGCGTGGATTGCGGCGCCAACCTGGGCGGCTCGGAGGCCGCGCCGGCCGCCGCCGACGAAGCCACGACCAGCACCGCCGAGCCGGAGCCCGCAGCCGCTCCAGTGGTTGCCGCGGCCGTGGGCCGCATGCGCCTGGTAGTCCGCGGCACGGAGTTCGTGCTCGATCAGGAGCGCACCACCATCGGGCGGCGCAGTCCCGCCGACCAGATCGAGCCGGACATCGACCTCACCGACGACGATCCGGAATCGTACGTGTCGCGGCGCCACGCCCAGGTCCTCCGCAATGAGGACGACAGCTACGTGTATGAGGACGTCGGCTCGTCAAACGGCAGCTTAATCAATAACGTCCCCTGCCAGCCAGGCGTGCAGCAGCCGCTCAAGCACGGGGACCGCATCCGCGTCGGAAAGACCGAGTTCGACTTCACGATCGGGTAGGGTGAACGGAAGAGAAGAGGGACCGGCGAATCCGGTCCCTTTTCGCGTTCTGGAGGTCAGCTGGCCGCTTTCTGATCTTCTTCTATGGCTTTGAGTCGTTGCTCGTGGTCACAAAGCATGCTCCACAGTACGTCGCAGGCTGCCGATACGCCGGCGAAGGCGCCACGCACTTCTCCCAGGGACTGTTGTACGTCGTTTGACTTGTTCATGAGAGTGCGCATCGATCGCTCAATATGCCGCGTCATTGTGGATTGTGCGTTTTCCACCTTGTGAAGGCGTGTCTCCACGTTCTTCAGGGAGCGTTTGAGTTCATCCATACCGTTTTGGACCTCCTGGCCGGGATTATACCACGGCCCTCCGGGAAGGTGCCCGAAGTCGTCAGCGCTCCGCCGACGGCGGCGCCGGGTACAGCGTCTGGGTAAGGCCCACGCGGTTCCCCTCGGGGTCGAAGAAGTCCAGCACCAGCCGGTTTCCCTTCTGCAGGACATCCCCCGCGAAGCGCACGCCGCGGTCCTTGAGCACCTGGTATTGCTCCTGGAGGTCGTCCACCTCGAAGGCGAAGTAGAGCCCCTCGGTCTCGCCCGCGTCCACCGCGTCGGGGCAGACGTAGAACGCCAGGGTCAGCTCGCCGAGGCAGAACTCCACGGCGCTGTCCCCATTCAACCCCATGGGAAGCTCCAGCACCTCGCGATACCACTGGCGCACCGCGGGCAGGTCTCGCACCGGCACGAGGATGTACGAGACGGCTGAGATGTCCACGCCTCACCGGTTCGCGCCGCCGGGCGGGAGACCCTTGAGGAACTTCGAAATTTTTCAAAGAACCTTTCCGCGCTCGGCGCCCTCTCAAGCAGGGTAGGGTCCCCAGGGCGTGAACTATGGGGGTCCAGGGGCGCTCCCCCTGGATCGGACCTGGGGGTCGGAAGGGGCGCCGAAAGTGACGTCCCCTGGATCAGATCCCTGGAGGAGGCGAATCCCCTGGCCAAAGACGACATCTTCGACACCCTCAAGGACGGCATGAGTCTGGCGAGCCGCATGGCCGTGCGCGGCGTCGGCGAGGTGTCGAAAGCCCTCAAGCCCGGCAAGGATCCGCGTGGGGATGACGGCGACACCGGCCTCTACCACCAGCGGCACCTGCATCCGGTCTTTGGCACCATCGTCCCCCAGATCGAGTTCCACGAGTTCCAGCAACCGCGCCGCTTTATCTCCAGCGTGCTGAAGAACCTGGCGATTCCCGCGGCGGAGCGCTCGTTCGTCCAGGGATGCCAGGCGGTGTTGCGCGGCAACCTCCGCGAGGCGCGCGCGTCGCTCGAAGAGGCGTACACCAGGGACACCCAGTTTACCGACGCCTACTACCTGCACGGCGGCATCTCGTTGATGCTGGAGGATTACGACGAGGCCGTCCACACCCTGAAGAAGGTGCTGCTCACCCAGTCGAAGCTGGCCAGCAAGCTCAGGAAGTACATCCCGTCTTTTCGCCACTCGCTGTGCCTGACCGAGAACTCGACGTTTGCGATTTATCCGGATCTGCTGGGAACGAACATCCTGCTCTCCCTGGCGCTGCGCGGGCACGGCGACGACGCCGACGCGGCCAACGTCCTCGACCAGCTGCTTGGCGTAATGCCCGATCACCCGGTGGTCCACTTCTTCCTCGCCTGTCATTTTGTTGAAGCCGGCCGCTGGCACGACGCGGCGGATCTCCTCAAGGACACTCTTCCCGAGGACAATATCTCGCTGGCCAATCTCGTGCTGCTGGGACGCGCGCTGGTCGCCACCAACGACAGCGCGACCGCGATCGAGATTTTCAAGAAAATCCTCACCCGCACGGATTTCGATCCGCAATTGATGGTGGATGCCCGCTACAGCCTGGGAAAAGCCCTGGCGCGCAGCGGACGCCCGTCAGAGGCGGAGGCGGAATTCAATCGCATCACCTCGATGTATCCCGGCTACATGGATATTTTCGAGCGCCTCGGCCTGGAGCCGGAGAGCCGCAAGAAGCGCCCCATTCCTACCGTGCGCCCGCCCGCGCTGGAGCCTGTCGAAGAGGCGCCGCCGCCTCCTCCGCCCGAGGCTGAGGAGGCCGATTACCAGATGGTTTCCGCGGAATTCGAGCCGCTGCAGCCGGCCACCAGCGGGGCGATGCACCTGTCGAGCGCGGACGGGCGCATTCAGCTTGATCTCACCACCGATGCGGTGACCATCGGCCGCGAGGAAGGCAACATTGTCCTCGACTGGGACAGCGCCGCCTCCCACCTGCACGCGCGCATCGTGCCGGAAAGCGGCGGATGGTGGGTGGAGGATCTCGGCTCCACCAATGGAACCTTCGTGAACGGACATCGCCTGGGCGGCCGCGTGCTTTTAAACCGCGGCGACGTGCTCACTATCGGACAAACGCAGCTTCGTCTCCAGTAAGACTTCATTCGAGTCAGGGCCGGCGCCGCATTCCTTTTTGCGGCCAGCTTCGCGGCCTGTATCCAACGATTTGTCGAGTGTTCACACGCTCGCCTGGAGGCGCCCATGTTCGACACCCCATACCGCCTCGCGTTCGCGCAGGTGCCGGTTTCAGCCAATCTCTTGCAGCAGCTGCTGCGCGCGTTCTCCGACGCCCGCGCGGCGTGGCACGCCGATCGCGCGGATCTCGCGGCCGCCACGGAGCGCGGGAACGCGCTTGCCGACGCGGTCCTGCGCGCACGCGCCAGGATCATCCCCGAGCGGCTGTACGAGGACGTGCAGCGCGCCGGATGCCACGTGCTGGCCCACGGCGACGAAACCTATCCGAAATCCCTGGTGAACATTTCCTCGCCGCCGCTGATCCTCTACGGCCGCGGCGACCTGTCGCTGTTGGAGCGCCCCTGCGTGGCAGTGGTCGGGACCCGGCGCGCGTCGACGTACGGCCAACGCTGCGCCGACCACTTCGGGGCGGCGTTTGCCCGCGCGGGGATGGTCGTGGTGAGCGGCATGGCGCGCGGCGTGGACGCGGCCGCGCACGACGCGGCGCTGCGCTGCGGCGGCGGCACTGTCGCGGTGCTGGGCTGCGGCGTCGACGTGTGCTATCCCCCGGAAGCGCGCCGGCGCAAGGCGGAAATCGAGGCGCGCGGGCTGGTGCTGTCGCAGTTCGCGCCGGGCACGCCGCCGCTTCCGAACCACTTTCCCTCGCGCAACCGCATCGTCAGCGGACTGTCGCGGGGCGTCGTGGTCATCGAGGCGGGGATGCGCAGCGGCGCGCTGATTACCGTCGACCACGCGATCGAGCAGACCCGTGACGTGTTTGCCGTGCCGGGCAGCATCTTCGGGCCCAACAGCGAGGGGAGCAACCGCATCATCGCCGAGGGGATCGCGACGCCGGCCACGTCCCCGGATGCGGTGCTGGAAGCCCTGGGGATGAAGACCCTGGGCGCGCCCCTTCGCGGAATGATCGATGCGACCGCCTCTCGAGCGCTGCGAGACGATGGCGTGAAGGCGGTGTGGCGCATCATGCGCGAGGCTGAGGCGGGCGACGAGGCGCTCGAAGTGGAGGAGATCATCCGCACCTCGGGAATCGGATCCTCCGCCGTCATCCGCGCGTTGACGGCCCTCGAGCTGGAAGGGCTCTTGCAGCGCGCCCCGGGCAATCTGTACCGGGTGCATCCCCAGGCGCTGGGATTATGTTGAGGTAGCCATTTGCGCATTCGCTCCACGACCATTATCGCCGTCAAGCGGGACGGCCATCTGGCCATGGCCGGCGACGGACAGGTCACGCTGGACAAGACCGTCATGAAGCACGGGGCACGCAAGGTGCGCCGCATGGCCGGCGGGAAAGTCATCGGCGGCTTTGCCGGCTCGGCGGCCGACGGGCTTACCCTGTATGAAAAGCTGGAAGGAAAGCTCGACGAGTACAACGGCAACCTGCTGCGCGCGGCGGTCGAGATGGCCAAGGACTGGCGCATGGACCGTTATCTCCGCCGGCTGGAGGCGCTGCTGCTGGTGGGAAATCCGGAGCACCTGCTGGTGCTGTCCGGGACCGGCGACGTCATCGAGCCGGACGACGGGATCGCCGCCGTCGGCTCCGGAGGCCCCTATGCGCTCGCCGCTGCGCGCGCGCTGGTGAAGCACTCCAGCCTGTCGCCGGAGGAGATCGTGAAAGAGGCGCTGGCCGTCGCGGCTGGAATCTGTATATATACGAACAATGAAACCGTCGTTGAAGTGATCTGACGCGTTGAGGTGACCTGACATCAGCACGACCGATCCGAGCGGTCGCGAGGTCGGCACCGCGCGACCGGGCCCAGGGGATCGGGGCGGCCTGCAGGCAGGCTGGGGATTGGGTTCGCTTCAGGTCGCCTCTGGAGAGGACGTCGCGCTTGCGGACCTGATGCCGCGCCGCTCGCTGGCCACCCGGCTGAAGCTCGCGTTCCTGGTGCTCACCGCGATCCCGTTCTTGCTGGCGTCTTTTGGCGTGTGGATCATGAGCCGCAACCTCCTCGACGAGTCGGTGGCCAACGTCGGCGAGCAGATGCACGAGCTGACCCGCCTGGCCCGCAAGCTGGCCACCCGCGTGGAGCAGATGCAGCGCGAGGTGGCCCAGGCGGTCCGTCGGGACGGATTCCAGTACGCCACGCCGGAGCAGCTTCCCACGCTGCTCACCGGGCTGCTCACCGGGCCGCGCGCCCTGTCCTACCTGACCGAAGCGGCGGTGGTGGGGCCGGGCGGCAAGCCGCTGGTCTACGCCGCGCGGGCGGGAAGCGACACCGATCCGACTTCTTCGCGGCAGCACCTGTTCGTCACCACCAGCCCGAGCATGATGTCCATGCGCGACCTGGAGCCGCGGCCCAACGACCTGCGCCAGGCGTTCGGCGGCGTGGTGCACCGGGGACGGGTGATGATGCAGCCGCAGTCGCCGCCCACCATGATTCTGGCCGTGCCGGCCGCGCCGGCCGGGCAGCCGGCGGAGCGCGTCGTGCTGGCCCGCACCGATCTGGCCCGGCTGACGACGGATTTTCGCGGCTATTTCAGCCGCCACGAGGGAACGGTGTATCTCCTGGACGAGCAGGGGCGGGTGATGTCGTTGTCCACGCTCAACCAGGACAATTCCGGCGTGGTGTACGCGCCCGGCAGCATCGCGCCCATCGGCCGCGCCGGCGACGTGGAATTCGTGGAAAGCGACGGCGCGCAATTGTTCCGCGGCCACGTCCACGTGGGAAACACCGGCTGGCAGATCCTGTGGGAGCGGCCGCTGGTCCAGGTGGAGCAGGGAAAGTGGCAGATCTTTCAGACCACGTCTGGAATTTTCGTCGCTTCGCTGCTGGCCGCGCTGCTGGTGGCCCTGGCTTTCGTGCGCAGCATCTCGCGGCCGGTCGAGCGTCTGACGCGCGCCACAATCAGCATCGCCGAAGGGCGCTACGACGAGACCGTGCAGTCGGAGACGCGTGATGAAATCGGAATTCTCGCGGCGTCTTTTGAAAAAATGCGGATGCGCCTGCGCAGCACCATCGAGGAGAATGTCCGGCTCTACACGCGGACCCGCGAAATCCTCAACGAGCGGGTGGGGGAGCTGAAGGCGCTGCACTCGGTGTCCGAGGCATTCACCAGCGCGGTCAATTTGAGGGAATTGCTGGACACCAGCGCCGACAAGATCGGCGGCATCCTGGACGCGAATTTTGTGTGCGTGCACCTGGATCGCGGTGACGGACGGCTGATGCTGCAAGTGACCCGCGGGCTGACTTCGGACGATCTGCGGACGCTGTTCGGGCAACCGCTTCTCATGGACACGCCCGAGTTGGCGGAGGCGCTGGTGCGCCACCATCCGATTCTCATCCCCTGGCCGGACGCAAACAACTGGCTGGCGAAGCGGCTGCCGCTGCGCAAGTCGATCGGATATTGCGCAATTCCCCTGGTACACGCGGGGCGCGTCCTGGGGCTCATCGAGATGGGCTTGCGCGAGCGTCAGAAACCCTCTGACGAGACGCGCAACATGCTGGCCACGCTGGGACGCGAGGCCGCGCTGGCGATTCACAACCTGCAGCTTTATCTGGAGGTCGTGGACGAGCGCAACCGCAACGCGGCGGTTCTGGAAGCCATCGGCGACGGCGTGTACGCGATGGATTCCGAGATGCGCATTACCGCATTTAATGAGGCGGCGCAGGCAATTACCGGCCGCCAGGCGGAGGACGTGATCGGCCGCCATTGCTGGGAGGTTTTTCACGGACGCGACCGGGAAGGCGAGCTGATCTGCTGCGCCGAGCGCTGCGTGGTGCTAAACGCGGTGCGCAATCGCGAAACGCCGCCGCAGTACGAGCTGAAGGTGAAGGCGGCGGACGGCAGCGAGAAGCGCGTGCAATACCATCCCACCCTGGGGCGCCGCGGATCGGATACCCGCTCGGGAGTGGTCAGCGTGTTCCGTGACGTCTCGAAAATCCGCGAGATGGAGGAGCTGCGCAGCGACTTCATGTCCACCGTGAGCCACGAGCTGCGAACGCCGCTGACCTCGATCAAGGGATGCGTGTCGACGCTGATGCACCCCAAGGCGCATTTCGATCGGGAAGCGACCGGAAATTTCCTGCGCATCATCAACGAGGAGGCGGACCGGCTCAACGGGCTCATCAACAATCTGCTGGAGGCGTCGCGGCTGGAGAGCGATCGGCTGGTGATCCAGCAGCAGAACGTGCAGCTTTATCCGCTGGTGGAAAAGGCGGTATCGCGGCAGCGGCAGCTGGTGCGGCGGCACGAGATCGTGTTGGAGGGCTCCACCGAGGTGCAGGCGTGGTGCGACGCCTCGCAGATGGAATACGTGTTCGGACAGCTGCTCAGCAACGCCATCCGCTACTCGCCCAACGGCGGCCAGGTGCTGGTGACGCTGGCCGAGGAGGACGCCTGGGTGAAGGGCAGCGTGATCGATCAGGGGATCGGGATTCCGTTCGATCAACTGGAGCGGATTTTCGAGCCGTTTCACCGCGTGGACCGCCGCGACACGCGGGTGATTTACGGCGCCGGCCTGGGCTTGTTCATCGTGCGCCGCGTCGTCGAGGCGCACGGCGGAAAAGTGTGGGTGGAAAGCACGCTGGGCGGCGGCTCTCGGTTCATGTTCACGGTGCCCGCGACCGCGCCGCCGCCGGCCAGCCAGGATCAGGCGTCGTGACCGATCTGGGAAAATCCTACGGCGCCCGCTCGGTGAGCCTGCGGGCGCGGGTGGTGAAATCTACGACGTCGCGCAAGGGCGGCGCGCACGTGCGGCTGACGCTGGACGTTCCGCTGGTGACGACAGGCGGGCCAGGACGCGGCGAGGTCACCCTGCCGCTGGAGCCGGGGCTGGAGAAGATGTTCGTGCCGGGGGAAGACGTGTACCTGGAAGTCAGGCGGCCGGATCGGTAGGCGAGACGGGGTGCGCGGGGAACCCCGTGGAATTTCCGCCGCGGGGTGTCCGCCCGCCCCCTCACGTTGTCGCCAAAGTGCGACAGGCCCCCCCGACGCGTTCTGCGCTCCCGGCGCGTTCTAAAGGGCCTCTGTGGACGCGGTGGCGTTCTGCCTCCCCCGGGTCGCGAAGTGACCAGCCAGAAGAAGGGTATGGAAGGCGTATACAACGAATATACACTAGAGATACACTAGAGATACAGGACTGACAGGACAGGAAGAGCCGTGATGCGCTTTGGCGAGATCCACTTCGAGTGGGACGAACACAACGAGCATCACCTCTGGGAACGTCACCAGGTCGCGGCTGACGAGGCCGAAGAGGTCTTCTGCAACCCGAACGTGGTGCTGCGGCCAAGATGGGGCAACCCCACAGCACCGAGGCCAGGTACTACATCTTTGGGCGCAGCGACGCCGAACGCCCGCTCTTCCTGATCTTTATCTTCCGCGGCCGCATCGGCCCGGTGACGTCGGTGCGCGTGTTCTCCGGACCGACCATGGACAAAGACGAGGTCGCCTGGTTCGAGGACCACATCTAGGAGGTATGGCGATGGCCAGGATCCCGAAGTTCAAGACCGAGGACGAGGAGCGCGAATACTGGGACCGCCACAGTCCCCTGGAGCACCTGGACGAGTTGACCGAACAGGGCACCATCCAGGTCAATGAGCGCCCGCCCAAGATCCAGATCAGCCTGCGCATCCGGCCCGAACTCAAGGATGGCATCGAGCGGCTCGCCGTCGCCAGGGGCATCCCCTACCAGACGCTGATCCACAGCTGGATCATGGAGCGGTTCTACGCGGAGACCGGCGGCGCCGCCGTGCCTCCAGTCTCGGACGCCCGCTTCATCGCCTGGGTGGAGCATCTGGTGGAGGCCCGGGTGGCGGCGGTGCTGGCCACGCGCGAGCAGCCGGCTCCGTCCACCGCCCCCACCAGGGCAACAGTCCGCAAGGCGGCCGTGAAGGCTACACCCGCCCGCGGGACCGCACCGGCACGGGCGCCGCAGGGAAGCGAAAAGACGCGCCGGTAGGCCCGTCCATGAAGACTTCGCCAAATGCAGAGGATTCTTTGAAAGACCTATTTGACGAAGTGGAACGCGGCGCTGGGAAGTGACCCTCCCCCGCCCAAAGAACTGACCCCACTCCCACCCTTTGCCCCAGACCTTCATACCCGGAGCACGGGGACCCCTTTGGCGTCTCACACTGGTTATCAAACTTCCTCGTGGACTTCGAACTCCGAGAAGCGCGAAAACTGCAGAACCGAGTCGCGGCACGCCCCGTACCGACGAGCCATCCGCGCGGGCGGGCCCAACCCCAGGCAGGATGGGGCTACTTGCATGATTCGCAATTCGCGAATATAATGGGATTCGTGAAGGGTCAAGACGTTCTGGTAATGCTCAAACTTCTGTCCCGTGGTGGGACTGATTGGTCATACCTCGGACTTGCTCAAGAACTTGGGATGAGCGCCTCCGAGGTACATGCGGCCATCAAACGAGCGGAGGAGGCAGGCCTCTACAATCCGCACTCTCGTCGTCCCAGGAAAGACGCCGTGCGGGAATTTCTTGTCCATGGCCTTCGCTACGTGTTCCCGGCGCGACCGGGCGCAATTGTTCAGGGAATCCCGACAGCGTACGCAGCCCCTCCATTGAACCAGAAACTGAGCTTCAGTGAGGCGGAGGCGCCTGTCATGCCCTTGCCGCGCGGGCCGGTCCGCGGCCCTGGGATCCAGCCACTGTACCGTTCGGCGCCTGGTGCCGCGGCAAAGGACGAGCGACTGTACCGGCTGCTCGCTCTTGTGGATGCCATTCGCACCGGCCGAGCACGAGAGCGGAAGATTGCCAGGGACGAGTTGGATCACATGCTGGCTGATGATTGATCACAAGAGTGCCGCGATGCTCATGCAGGTGGCGTCGCGGCTGGGCGACTTGAACAACGAGGTAGTCTATGTCGGTGGTTCCGTGGTACTGGCGAAAAACAGGCTTGGCGCCGGCGGAACGCATTATCGGGTGATCACTCGTTTCGAAACAACGTGCTCAACCCCAGGTACAGCGCGAGAAATACACAGCCCAGAATAATGAACAGGCTCGTGAAGCTGCCGGGAATGAAAATCACGATGTGCAGCTTCTGCCAGACCAGGACGAGCGCGAATACCAGCGCGGTGTAGAACAGGATCTTGTTTTTCAGCGTGCGCGCCATGATGCGGCGCTGATCGGCCTTGAGCGTGCGGTCAAACGCATCCTGGTTTGCCTTCTGCTGGGCTTCCAGCTGACGGACCTGTTCCTGAACCTTCGGGTCGGTGTCAAATGCCATCGCGCGCGGCGCCCCCTGTTCTTGAGCGGGTTGCACCTGAGAATTTCCGCCGGGACGCAACAACCCCCTTTATCGGACGCCCAGCGAGGCCACGTCGGCCTCCATCATCTGCATGAAGACGCTGCGCTCCTGGGGCGTCATGGTGCGGAAGGAGTTGACCGCGCTGGTCAGGCGGGCATAGAGCAGATCGTTCATCTGCTTGTTGCGAAACTGCTCGGTGAGCGACTTCTGCATCTCGTCGAACACGTTGTGCCCGACCGCCTCACCGCGGATGAACGCATCGCGGTGGTTTACCCGGATGAACAGGAAGCCCGAGCTGCCGTGCATCTGGTCGAGGATGATCTTCTTGTCCGAGGGCGACAGGCTGCTGTAGAGCCGCGGCATGTTGGAGGGGAGACTGCTGAGCAGATCGGCCAGCCGTCCGCGGGCGTTTATCTGTTCGAGCACCTCAGTGCGCAGCCCGTAACGCCGGGCCAGCGCGACGACGTCCTGGCCGGCCCGCGTGGTGTCCGACTGCACCGTGACCGTGGAGACAGTCGTCTGCGGTGGGGCCTCCTGGGCGAATGCTGGAGCGGCGGCGCCGAGCAGCGCGGCGCAGGTGAGCGACATGGCGACGGCGGTGGCGAACCCGGACAGATGGCGCCGCGGCGGCTCGCTGTCGTGTGGAGGAGCGGCGCCCTCCAGGGAAACGGCGTCCGCGATCTCGGGTTCCGTCTCGGCCGGGGGCGTGAGGGACGCGTAGGGAGAAACCGTGGAAGCCAGTCCGCTCCACCGCGTGGGCCCAATTTCAACACTCATCCCCTGCACCAAAACGTAACCCTCCACCGGGATTCACCCATGTCTCCCCGTATAGTACGCCGGCAACCTGACCAATTCCTGAAATCTCCGCGACTCCAAGCCGGGTAAAGGGAAACCAGGACGTGGCACGAATCGGAGCCGGCCATGTTGCGCCGTGGACCACTCGGCTGGTCGCCGCTCGTTATGCTCGTAACCGCCTCTGGCCGCGGACGGGCGACGGCACCACAGGCATCCACTACGGCGCTGCCCGCCGAGCCGCGGCTGGCCGCCTCCATTGCGCTGCTCGACCGCACCCGATGACCTTCAAGGCATTTCCGCAATTCAACGATCCGGCGCTGCACCCGTTCGCCGCGTCGCGCAGCCGGCTCAAGCCGCCGCACGAGCGCTATTTCCCTTCGTCCTCGCTGGCCGACCGGCTGGCGCGCTCGCTGGCGCGCCACCGCGCGGTTCCCATCAAGGAAGCCGTCGAGTCGTTTGAATTTTTCTGGCGGGTGCGCAATCACTTGCGGTCCTGCCGCATTGTGGATCTGATGTGCGGGCACGGCCTCGTCGGCCTGTTGTTCGCGGCCTACGACCGGCGCGTCGAAGAGATTGTGCTGCTTGACCGCAAACGACCGCCGTCGCACGACGTCGTGCTCAGCGCAATCTCCGAGGAAGCGCCCTGGGTTGTTGAGCGCGCCCGCTTCGTGCAGCAGAAGGTGCAGCACGATTGGAGCGGCATGCCCCTGCAGGCCTCGATCATCGGCGTGCACGCTTGCGGCCGCCGCACGGACGCCTGCCTCGACGCCGCCATCCGCTTGGAGGGCGCGGTGGCGGTCATGCCCTGCTGCTACCAGGAAGACGCGCCGGGCCCACTGTCCGTTGCACGCGCGCTGGGACCGGCCATGGCCTGGGACGTCCACCGCACCTACCGTCTGGAGGCCGCCGGCTACAAGGTCCGCTGGACGGCGATTCCTCCCGCGGTCAGCGCAATGAACCGCATCCTGGTGGCGACGAAAATCCCAGTAGATTGCGCACCGGCATGTTCGTGATGTAGATTTCTCCAGAATCTTCGATCAGCGCGCTGCCGTCCGACAAATCGGTCAGTGTCTCGTCAAGAGCGCCGGGCGCGCCATCTCGTCCGAAAATAAATTCCTGCCCGCACGCGCCGGGATCAATTCCGGCCAGCACCTCGATCGCTTCGTGGTAGTCCGCGTGCGGTTGCCGCCCGAGTGTGGAGGCGTGCCGCACCGCCCCCAGCACGAGTTTGCAGGCATACTCCGGAGCAACGCGACGGGTGTGACTCTGGCCCACGATGCGGGTTTCGTACTCCTCGCGATACATGCGGCCCATGAAGGCATTTTTCACGCCCTGGCCGGACACGTCCACCAGAAAACCCGCGACGAGCACGCGATCTCCAGAAACGTCGCGCACCACGAAGACGTAGCCGACGCCCTCATCCCAGAGACTGGTCGACATGCGGCACTCATCGATGTCGAGATGGGAGAAGCGCGACTCCAGGTTCGGCTGCTCCACGGAATTGGGAACGTGTACTTGCATGAGTCTCACCCTCTGGGAAATGGAGTTTGGGGATCTTCGCCGGCCTCATTGAAAGTCCTTCAGAATCCGGCGCCCCATTGAGAAGCATCCAAGCCTGTGGTTACGACATTTCTTTCGGCATTTTGGACGATTTCCGCGGCGCGGTCGGGACTGGTGCAATTTCCCGACAGGGCACCTGAAGGAGCGGGCGCTTCAGACATAAAACTCAGTCGCAAAAGAGAGGACCCATATGGCATCGGCTTTCGAGCTTGCTTCTCGCGAGCGCATGAAGTACCACCAGGGGATTGTTCAGCGGCCAGGCGGCCAGGCGGGTGCGCTCCGTTTTGAGCGCCCACCTCTGGAGGGTGCGTAGATGGCCTCGCGGGTGCTGATTACCGGGGGAGCTGGATTCATCGGGAGCCACATCGCCGAACACTACGCGCGCGCCGGCGCGGACGTCGTGGTGCTCGACGTGGCCGCCTCCGCCCCCAACCTGGCGGGCATTCCGCACCGCTACGTCCAGGGGTCGGTCCTCGACGCCGACCTCGTGGCGCGCGCGGCGGAAGGCGCCGACTACGTCTTCCACCTCGCCGCCATCGTCAGCGTGCCGCGTTCCATGGAGTCCCCCTGGGAGTGCGTGGAGATCAACGTGAAGGGCACCCTGGCGGTCCTCGAAGCTGCCCGCGCCCACGCGGTGCGCAAGGTCGTGCTCTCGTCCTCCGCCGCGGTGTACGGGGATGACGCCGCCACGCCGCAGCAGGAGGGGATGCGTCCGGCCCCGTGCAGCCCTTACGGAATCAGCAAGCTCGACGGCGAGCTGTACCTGGAGTTGTACCGCCGCGAGCACGGCGTGGGGACGGTCAGCCTGCGCTACTTCAACGTTTTCGGCCCGCGCCAGGATCCCACGTCGCAGTACGCCGCCGTGGTGCCCCACTTCATCCACCGCGCCCTGCGCGACGAGGACCTCCTGGTGCACGGGGACGGCGAGCAGACGCGCGACTTCATCCACGTGCGCGACGTGGTCGCCGCGAACGTGCTGGCGGCCGGCGCCGCGGACATGCACGGCGCGTACAACGTGGCCCGCGGCGAGAAGACCACCGTCAACGATCTGGCGCAAACCATTGTCGAAGTCGTGGGCTCCCGCTCGCAGGTGCGCCACACGCCCGCCCGCCCCGGGGACATCCGCCACTCGGTGGCTGACGTCTCCCGCATCGCTGGATGCGGATTCGAGGCCGCCGTCGGACTTGCCGACGGTTTGCGCGAGACCATCGATTTCTTTGCATTTTCTTCCGACGCTTTCCAAAGGATTGCGGATCGTCGGGGTTATTGAGACCGTTTCGGGTCCTACGAGATTCTTCTCAGACGGCTGATGCCAGCGGCGCCAACGTCACGACGCGAGGTGGCCCTTCCCCGGGTCAATAAGGGTCAATAAGCCGCCGCCCCATAGCGGGAGATTTCATCCCGCGCGCCGCGGTCACGCCAGCCGGCGTCCTCCGCAACTCGGTAGTCGCCAATTTCCGGATTCACGAAGCGCGGATCGCTGCAGGTGCTGCCGGCGTGCTCATCCCCCTTGCGGGCGGGCCAGCCACCGCGGGCGACGTCCTCCCGGGAAACGATGTCCGGCTTGCGTCCGGCCAGCATTGCCTCTTCGTCCTCGCGGCTGAAAAATACGTTGTCGCGCTCGCGCAGGGTGACCGCCGCGCCGACGTAAATGCCGGTGGGCTCGGCTTCCGGGCCGTTCAGAGCGATGATGCAGCGGTCCATGTCCAGCCGCATCTCCGGCGGGCGGCCGCTCTTGGGGTCGGCGTCGTACCCGGCGGTGAGCGCGTAGTCGCGGGCCACGCGGGCGTTGTTCACGATGGTCGTGGCGCGGATCGCGTAGTCCCCGCCGTAGGCCAGGAACACGCCGGTGCCGCCGCTGCGCGCCACCAGGCAGTTTTCGATGGATCCGCCGCGCCACAGCTTGATTCCGTTCTTCTGGTTGCCCACCACGGCGCAGTCGCGGACCACGTTGCCGGGGGACGGGCCCGTGGCGCGCGACCCGATGTCCACGCCATCCCCGCCGTTGTCGCGGATCACGCAGCCCTCGACGACGATGGCGTCGCCAGTCTCCACGGCGATGCCGTCGCCCCCGTAGCCCGCCGTGGCGCCGTTCTTTTCCACGCGGCAGCGGCGCACCACGAGGTTGTGCACGGGGCCCGGGGTGCCGTCGATGCCGCTGTAGATGGAAGCGCGGATGGTGCAGCGGTCGATGAGGATGTCCTGCACCGGGGCGGGATTCTCTCCCGCGGTGAGGTGGATGCCGGCCTCGGCGCCGGTCACCGAGCACTCCGCGATCTGGATGGCGCGGTTGCCGCCCATCAGCGAGATCCCCCAGGTGTAGCCCTCGATGCGGAACCGCTCCAGGCGGATGTTGGAGACGCCTTTCACCACTTCGAACGCGGCGCCGTCTTTGGCGCGCAGCAAGGGGAGGTCGGCGCCGACGCCGCGCACGGTGACGTGCGGCGTGTCGAGGCGGACCCGATCACCGTACACCCCGGGCGCGACTTCGATGACAGTGCCCGGGCGCGCCCGATCGGCGGCCGCCGCGATGGTGCGGAAGGGCTTCGAGGACGTCCCCGGGTTGCGGTCGGAGCCCTTCGGCGACACGTGCAGCACCGTCGCGGGCGCCGCGTGGCCGGGGGCGACGGCCATTGAAAGCACGGCCGCAAGCAGGAAGAGCAGGGTTTTTCGCATGGTCTGGGCCTGCTTCTTCACCCCGGGGGCCATTCCTCCGGGACGTGATGCCCGGCACAGCCGGCCCGCCCCCCTCCTGGTAGTATGAAGAACGTAAGCAAATACTCTTCCTCTCTCTCCCAAGATTGAAGCCCCGCACGCACGGGGCTTCTTCATTTCACAGCGCGTTAACAATCTGCTCACATTCCATGCGCGTTTCGGTTACATCCTTCGGGTACAATGGCGCGGACTACGAAGGCCCAGGGGGCGCCGAAGGCGACTCCCCCTGGGTCAGATCCCCGGGGGGGT
>Ga0194131_10003928_pt1 | contig 22914 bp, 15 predicted proteins | sample TA2KigO120mmetaG_FD_148631 | JGI IMG/M metagenome (GOLD analysis project Ga0194131, IMG submission 148631) | Freshwater microbial communities from Lake Tanganyika, Tanzania - TA2015053 Kigoma Offshore 120m | ecosystem: Environmental > Aquatic > Freshwater > Lake | place: Tanzania: Lake... | reverse complement strand
GACCAGCGAGGCCGGCACCGCGGAGCGACCCGGTGCCACGCCGGGCTCGCGCCACAGCAGCGGCACGCGCATGGTCGGGTCGAACAGGAACTGCCCGTGCGTCTCCTCGCGCCCGTCGCCGAGCCCCTCGCCGTGGTCCGACGTGACGACGATGATGGTGCGCTGCAGTCCGCCGTGCCGCTGCAGTTCGCCGAACAGCCGGCCGATCTCGGCGTCGGTCTCGCGCAGTTCCTGCTCGTACAGCGCCTTCAGCACCGCGGTGCGCTGCAGCGCGGCGCTGGCGTGGATCTCGGGCCGGCTGCGCGGCTCGTAGGGCGCGTGGCAGTCGTAGAGATGGAGCCAGTAGAAGAACGGCGGCCGCTCGCCGGCGCGCGCCAGCTTCGACAGGTCGGAGAGCGCGACGTCGACCATCTTCGCCGCCGGCAGCTCGGTGAAATGGAGCGAGCGGTTGCTCGACACGCCGCGCGGCGGCGCGCGGTAGACGTCGAAGCCCTGCTCCAGGCCGAAGACCGGGTCGAGCACGAACGCCGCCACCGCAGCGCCGGTGGCATAGCCGGCGGACTTGAGTTGCTCGGCCAGCGTCGGGATCGGCGCGGCCAGCGAGTAGAGCGAGTTGTCGTGGATGCCGTGGCGGGTCGGATAGAGGCCGGTCAGGAGCGATGCGTGCGCCGGCAGCGTCAGCGGCGCCACGGTGTAGGCGTCGTCGAACACCATGGACTGCCCCGCCAGCAGGTCGAGCGCGGGCGTCGGCGAGGGCGTGCGGCCGTGGCAGCCGAGGAAGTCGCGCCGCACCGTGTCGAGCGTGATCAGCAGGACGTCAGGACGCGGTTCGTCGGCGGTACGACGCGTCGCCGGCTCCGCCGCCGCACGGGGCGGCGCGAGGCCGGCCAGCGCCGCCAGCGCGGCGATGCCGCCGATCGCCGCGATCGTTCCGCTCCGCGCGCGCCTCATCGCGGCCTCCCGGTGACGTATCCCGCGAACTCGCCGATCGCCCACGTCGTCGACAGCAGGAGCAGGAGCGGCAGCGCCGCGACGGTGCGGCCGACCAGGCGCCGCTTCTGCAGCACGCCGCGCAGCAGTCGCCAGGTCAGCACGAACGGCAGCAGCGGCGTCAGCGCCGCCAGCACCAGGCGCTTGCCAGCCCCGGCGCCGGCGACGCGGCTGCCGGCGTAACTGCGGCCCCAGACCCGCCGCTCGCGCAGCGCCTCGCCGAGCGTCAGCCCGGAGCGCGTCTGCCAGACGACGACCTTCGAGGTGAGCCGCAGTTCGTGCCCCCGCGCGGCGATGGCGCCATGCACCAGCGTCTCGTGGTAGTCGCCGCGCCAGGCGTCGGCGACCTCTTCGAGCACCTCCCGGCGGTAGGCGACGTTGCTGTCACTCACGTACCAGGCGGGGCCGTCGGCGAGCGGGTTCATGTAGCGGCCGAAGTCGCACAGCCAGACGGCGAAGGCCAGCATCCCCTGCCCGCCGCATTCGACCGCGCCGCCGATGCAGCCGGCGCGCGGATGGTCGGCCAGCCCCTGCAACAGTCCGGCGCACCAGCGCGGCTCGGCGTGGGCGTGGTCCTCGGTCAGGATCACGACACGGCCGCGGGCGCGGCGCAGGCCGAGGGTGCGCAGCGTGTCGTGATGCTCGCGGCTGCCGCCGGCCCGGGCGGCGGCCGTGTCGACGCCCTCGAGCGGCACGAACTGCACGTCGGGGAAGCGGGCGGCCAGCGTGCGCACGCCGGCGCACGGCGCGTCGAACGGCACGATGGCCTCGAAGGGCGGCGCACCCTGTTGTGCCGCCAGCGCGACGAGGCAGCGCTCCAGATCGGCGACCTTGCCGGAGATCAGGCCGACGACGACCGAAAGTTCCGGCGCGGCGGCGCTCGCAGAGACGAACGAAGCCACGCTACTCCACCTCCTCGAGCGCGTTCCCGAACCCGAATGCGTAGCCGCACCACTCACCAAAGACGTAGACGAAGGCGACCGGCAGCAGCATCGGCAGGGTCAGCAGGTACTGCCCCTTGTACGGGGTCCGCAATGCGCGCGCGCTGGTGCGCGCCAGCCAGAGGAACGGGAAGAGCGGTGCCGCGAGCAGGTAGATCAGCCGCTTCAGCGCGCTGCCCGACTGTCGTTGCATCGCGCCCCAGACGCGCGCCAGCAGGTAGCGCTGCCGCAGGTAGTAGGGGTACTCGAACGGGCCGGTGGTGGGGTTGCCGAGGCGGTTCAGTCCGCGCAGCTTCCCGTCGGCCGGCAGCAGCGGATGGAGCACCGCTTCCCAGTAGCCGGTGGTCAGGCGCCCGGCGTGCTTCTGCAGCAGCGTGCGCCGGTAGGCGATGTTGGCGCCGTTCAGCAGCCAGCGCTCGCCGTCCCGCCACGGCGGCAGGTAGGCCTGGTACTCGCTGAACAGCACGACCCAGTCGCAGCGGTTCTCGTAGGCGTCATGCAGGATCGGGCCGCCGATCGCCGCATCGTCCGCTCGCCACTCCTCGCGCACCGCGCGCAACCAGTGCGGCGTCGGCCGGCAGTGCTCCTCCATGACCGCGACCACGTCGCCGGTCGCCTGCGCCACCGCGGTCGCGCGCAGGAGCGGCACGGACGGCTTGCGGCCATCCGCGCCGGGCGCCACGGCGATGCGGCGCACCCACGGATAGTCGCGATCGAGTCGCGCCGCAGTGGCGCCGCCGACGCGATCGGCCACCAGCACTTGCGCCTGCTCGGCCTGCGCCTGCTCGCGCAGCGCGTCGAGCAACCGGAACAGGAACTCGCCGCCGGCGCCGGAGGCGATGACGACGGAAAGGGAGGGGAGCGCCATGGGGCGGGAGCCTACCTCGGCTGCCGCCGGCGCCTCCGCGCGGGAACGCCTTTCCGTTGGCGGCCGCGCCGCCGCCGCGGCGGCGCCCGTGCTACGTTGCTGGCACCGTCCTCGCCCCGCTCCCGCGCGCGTTCGCCGCCTGACCCGTTCGAGGGCACCTCCGATGCTGATCGCCGCGCTCGCCCTCGTCGCCGCACAGGAGACGGCGCCGGCCGCGCCGCCGCCGCGGATCCGCCGCGACGTGCTGGTGCTGACGCTCGACACCACGCGGCGCGACTACCTTGGCTGCTACGGCCGCGAGCCGTCGCGCACGCTGGTGCTCGACTACCTCGCCGCGCGCTCGGTGGTCTTCGCCGACGCGATCACGACGGTGCCGGTCACGCTGCCGGCCCACGCCTCGCTGTTCACCGGCCTCTACCCGACGACGCACGGCGTCCGCTACAACTCGGGCTTCCGCCTCCCCGACGAGGCGCGGACGCTGGCCGAGATGCTGCGCGACGCCGGCTACGCGACGCGCGCCGAAGTCGCGGCGTTCGTGCTCGATCCGCTGTTCGGGCTGGCGCAGGGGTTCGACCGCTACCGCGCGCCGCCGCGCGAGCTGTCGAAGCCGGGCCAGCCGGCGAAGGAGGGCGAGCTGCCGGCCGCCACCATCGTCGACCGCGTGCTCCAGGACGTCGACGAGCTGGTGCCGGGCGGCGGGCCGCCCGATGGCGTGCGCAAGCCGTTCTTCGTCTGGGCGCACTTCTACGACCCGCACCTTCCCTACGCCCCGAAGCGACCGCCGCAACTCACCCCCGAGCAGGCCGCCGATCCGGTCGTGCTGCAGAAGGCGCTCTACGAGCAGGAGCTCGCCGAGCTCGACACCGAGCTCGGGCGCCTGTTCCGCGGGCTCGCCGACAAGAAGGTGATGGACCAGCTCGTCGTCGTCATCGCCGCCGACCACGGCGAGAGCCTCGGCGACTCGATCGAGCAGGCGCACGGCTTCTTCCTGTTCGACACCACGGTCAAGGTGCCGCTGATCCTGCGCCATCCGGCGCTGCCGCCGCAGCAGGTCGACTTGCCGGTGTCGCTGATCGACGTCGCGCCGACCCTGCTGACGACGCTCGGGATCGACCACGGCGCGGAGACCTTCGACGGCATCGACCTCGTGCCGTGGCTGGCCGATCCCGGGCTGGCGCCACCTGAGCGCGCGCTGCAGATCGAGACGCTCTACGCGTGGCTCAACTTCGGCTGGGCGCCGCAGTTCGGCTGCTGCCAGGGGCCGCTCAAGTACCTGCGCTCGACGCGCGAGGAGCTCTACGACCGCGCCGCCGATCCCACCGAGTCCGTCAACCTCTTCGTGCCGGGCGAGGCGCGCGCGCAGGGGCTCGCCCGCCGCGTCGCCGACCACCTGGCGCAGGCGCGGCCGCTGGCGCGCGCCACCGCGACGCTGTCGGAGGCGGAGAAGCGGCAGCTCGAGGCGCTCGGTTACGCGACGGGCGGCGGCACCGGCGTCGAACTTCCCGACGACTGGACGCAGCTCCCCGACCCCTACCTGAAGATCGCCGCCTACGAGCAGATGAACGCCGCGCTCGCCGCCGCCGCGCAGCAGGGGGTCGAGGCGACGCTGGTCGCGCTGCGGGCGGCGATCGCTGCCGATCCCGCCAGCGCGCCGCTGCACGAACAGCTCGGCCTGTTCGCGCTGGCCGGCGGGCCGACGCACGTGGCCGAGGCGGCCGGCGCGTTCGACGCCGCGCTGAAGATCGACGGCGAGCGCGCGCGCAGCTGGTTCGGCCGCGCCCAGTGCTCCCAGGTCGAGTTGCTGCAGGCGCGCCAGCGGGCGCAGGCGGCGCGCCAGGGCGGCGACGTCGCCGCGGTGCGGTCGCACGTCGAGGCCGAACGGGCCCACGTCGAGCGGCTCGAGGCGGCACTGCGCCGCGCGCTCGACTGCGATCCGGCCTATCCCGACGCGCTGTCGCTGCTCGCCCGCCTGCTGGTGCAGGAGGGCGAGCGGGCGCTGCAGCGCAAGGAGCCGGCGGCGGCGCTGCCGCGCCTGCGCGAGGCGCAGGGGCTGTTCGCGCGGTTGCAGGAGGCGGTGCCGCCGAACTCGGTCGAGTGGACCGAGGCCGCCACGAAACGCATCCAGCTCGAGCGCGTGGTGAAGCAGCTCGAGACGGGCGCGCCCGCCGGCGGCTGATCCGCCCGGCGCGGCGCGCCGCGGCTCAGCCCGCCGGTGCGACCGGCAGGCGGCGCCCCTTCGGGTCGTCGAGGTAGGCGATCGCCTCGGGCGGCAACTTGGTCCGGTCCCACGGGTCGCCGACCGGCACGCGCTCGTGCGGCTCGAGCGGGCGCGGGTAGTTCCACGCGCGCGCGCCGACGAACGACTGGAGCAACGGCTTCGGCTGGAACACCACGCTCGGCCAGAGGAACACCTCGTTGGTGCAGAAGCACTCCTTGCGCGCGATCGACTCGCGCAGCGCTCTCGCCTCCGGGCCGTGCCAGATCTCGGGGAAACTCTTCCTGCGGATGTTGCCGATCGGCGGATGCTGCTCGCACAGCGAGACGTCGCCATTGGCGTAGACGACGCCGGAGAGGACGCCGGCCTTGCACGGCGCGTACTGCGCCTGCATCTCGGCGGTCTTCACCTTGGCGAAGTGCAGCATCGGGTCGACCACGCTGCCGTGCCGCCCCTCCTCGCGCGCGCTCCAGAGGCGGCGCGAGTAGTCGACCAGTGCCTGGTACTTCTGCAGCTCGACGCCCATCAGCGTCGGCCGCTTGCGCTCGCCGCGGATCATGGCGAGGTTGTGGTGCGTCATCGCCGGGCAGCGCTCGAACAGGTACGTGGTGAGGCGCTGGATCTCCTCGACGTTCTCGCCGGTCACCGTCGAGATCGAGTGGATCTCGAGGCGCGGCTCGCGCTTCTTCAGCTCGGCCAGCGCCTCGTAGGTCTCCATCGCCTTCTCGAACGAACGGCGATCGCGCCGGAACCAGTTGTGGTACGGCGGCATGCCGTCGAGCGAGATCTCGGCGGCGAAGAGCTCAAGCTGCTGATTCTTGAACAGCTCGGTCAGCGCGGCGATCGTCTTGTCGGCGTAGTAGCCGTTGGTCGGGCAGTAGATCCGCTTCACGCCGTTGTTGCGGACGAAGAAGTCGCAGATCTCGGCGTACTCCTTGCGCAGGAAGGGCTCGCCGCCCGAGAGGTTCAGGTTCTCGATCGGGCCGAGGCTGCGCGCCAGCGCGAAGATCTCGTCCTTCGACAGGTCGTCGCGGCTGTTCAGCTCCTTCCAGTAGAAGCAGTGGTCGCACGCCAGGTTGCAGATCGAGTTGATGAACAGGATCAGGAACGGCGGCGTGGTCGTCGGCTGCCGCTCTGCGGCGCGCCGGATCATGCGGACGTGGCGGGCGACTCGCGACGGGAGGCTCAAGGGCGCGTTTCCGGGTGGGGTGCGGTCGGGCGCGGACGATAGCCCGCGCGGCGGCGGCGGCGCCGCGGTTTCGGTCGAGCTTCGGGCAGCGCGCACCGCGCGCTTGAGCCGCCGGCGTCGGCACCACGCCGGCCGCAGCCGGCTTCGGGCAAGTTCCTCCGATCGTGTCGCGTCGCCGGCGGTGTCCGCGAGGTGACCGGGCGGCGCGGTCGATCCTCGCGCCGGGAGCGTGGGGGGCGGCGGCTACCATGGGCGCGACGATCGTCCGGAAACCAGGCAGAGACGGAGCGCGGCGCGTTGGCGGCGAAGGCACAGGGCGAAGGCGACGACGGCCGGGACGACACGGCGCGGCGGCTCGAGGCGCTCAAGGAGCGGCGTCGGGAAGCGATCCGGCGCACCTTCCGGCAGCTCCACGCGCTGGCGCTCGGCTGCGCGATCGGGGCGACGGCCGGACTCGCGGTCGCGCTGGCGACGCTCCTACTCTGGTGGCGTGGCGGGCCGAAGGTGGGCGAGAACCTGAAGGTGCTCGCCAGCTACTTCCCGGGCTACAGCGTCGACCTGGCGGGAGCCATGGTCGGAGCGGTGTACGGCTTCGCGGCGGGCTTCCTCGGCGGCTTCGCCGTGGCGGCCTTCCGCAACGCCGCGTTGCGCGTGGTGCTGGCCTGGCTGCGCTCCAGCGCGGAACGCTGGCGGCGGCGCCACCTGCTGGACGAGGTCTGAGAGGACGGCGAACGGTGAAGGCGGCGATCGACACCATCTCGGAACAGGTCGAGTCGGAGCGGCTCCTCGAGGAGACGCTCACGCGGCTGAACGCGCGCGTGCTGGGGGTGACCCTCGGCGCGTTGTGCGCGTCGGGGCTGTTCGGCGCCACCCTGGTGCTGCTGCTGCGCGGCGGTCCGCAGGTCGGGAAGCACCTGCGGCTGCTGCGCCATTTCCTGCCGGGATACGACGTGACGTGGGGCGGCTTGCTGCTGGCGATTCCCTACGGCGCGGCGGTCGGCTTCATCGCCGGCTGGCTGATCTCGCGCATCTACAACTGGGTCGCCCGCCCTGTGAGCGGGCCGGCCGGGGGCTTGTGATCGCCATGGCGGACCGGAATCGACACGTGATCGTGCTGGGCGCCGGGCCGGGCGGGCTCGCCTGCGCCCACAAGCTGGCCGAGTACGGCTACAAGGTGACCGTCATCGAGAAGGAGTCGTTCGTCGGCGGCCTCTCGCGCACCGTCCGTCACGGCGATTTCCGCTTCGATTTCGGCGGCCATCGCTGGTTCACCAAGAACAAGCACCTCCACGACTGGTTCCTGCGCCTGATGGAGGGGCAACTGGTCGAGGTCGAGCGGATCAGCCGGATCCTGTTCAACGGCAAGTACTTCGACTACCCGATCTCGATCAAGAACGTGCTGCAGACGGCGGGGCTCTGGACCTCGTTCCTGTGCGTGGTCGACTACAGCTTGAACACGCTGTCGAACGCTCTCAAGAAGCGTCCGATCCACACGATGGAGGACGCCTTCGTCTCGCAGTTCGGGCGGCGCCTGTTCGACATGTTCTTCCGCCGCTACAGCGAGAAGGTGTGGGGCCGCCCCTGCAGCCAGATGTCGAGCGACTGGGTGTCGCAGCGCAGCAAGGGCCTGTCGATCTGGACCGCCATCACCAACGCGCTGCTCAAGCCCAAGGACAAGAAGGCGAAGACGCTGATCGAGACCTTCGTCTACCCGCGCTGGGGCTACCAGGAGATCCCGGAGACGATGGCGCGCGTCGTGCGCGCGGCCGGCAACGAGGTCATCCTCGAGGCGTTCGCGAAGAAGGTCGACACCAGCGACCCGAAGAAGGTCGTCGTCACCTACGAGAAGGACGGCCGCTCGCACCAGGTCGAGGGCGACTACCTCGTCTCGACGGTGCCGCTCACGTCGCTGCTCATGTATGCGATGGAGCCGAAGCCGCCGCAGGCGGTGATCGACGCGGCGAAGAGCCTCGAGTTCCGCTCGGTCATCACCGTCAACCTGATGCTCGACCTGCCGCAGATGACCAAGGACACCTGGATCTACTGCCACGACGAGGGGCTCGGCTTCGCCCGCCTGCACGAGCCGCGCAACTGGTCGCCCGACATGGCGCCGAAGGGCAAGACCTCGGTGGTGCTCGAGTACTTCTGCAGCAAGGACGACGCGGTCTGGAAGATGTCCGAGGCCGCGATGGTGGAGTGGGGCAAGAAGGACCTGTGCCGGCTCGGCTTCGTCAAGCCGGAGCAGATCCTCGGCGGGTTCACCGTCCGCGCCGCCAACGCCTACCCGGTCTACGGGCAGGGTTACCTCGAGAAGCTGAAGCGGATGCGCGACTACATCGAGGCGCAGGAGCGCGTCGCGATCGTCGGCCGCGGCGGCACCTTCCGCTACAACAACGCCGACCACTCGGTGGAGATGGGGCTCGTCACCGCGCAGATGATCAACGGCGAAGTGACCAAGGCGGCGGTGCTCGACATCAACACCGACCTCGAGTACCACGAGAAGGACATGGTCGAGGCGAGCCTCGGCGCCGACGCGGAACTGGTGCGGCCGGCGGCCGGAGGCGGGACGAAGATCTGATCGGCGCGGCGCGCGGCCGGCGCTGCGCGCGCGCCCTGGCGGCGAGGGGGAGCACGCGACGATGCGCTGGCTTCGTTCCGTGCGGCTGCGGCTGTTCCTCGCCGTCCTCGCGACCTGCGCGCCGTTCTTCGCCACCAACGTGGTGCGCGAGCACTACCCGGCGCTGGCGCTGGCACGCGGCGCGGGGCTCCGCTGCGACGCCTTCGTCGTCGACCGCGCCGATCCCGCCGCCCCGGGCGGGGTGCGGGCCGAGCCGCTCATCTCCGACCTGTTCCGCCACCACGACGGCCATTGGTACGCCAACAACCAGGTCGGCGCGTCGCTGGTCGCGGCGCCGGTCCTGCTGGCGGCGACCCCGCTGCTCGATGCCGTCGAGGCGATCGGGCGGCGCCAGGCGGCGGCGGCCGCGGAGCGCGGCGACGTGCCGCAGCTCGACAGCGCCTATCCGCGCCGCGCGCAGTTCTTCGCCGACGTCTTCGCGCGCGGCTGGCACCTGCTGCTGCCGGCGGTGGCGGCGCTGACCGCGTTGCTGGTGATGGCCCCGGCGGCGGCGTGGCTGGCCCTGCGCTTCCATGACGAGCTCGTCCGCCGCGGCGTCGCGCCTGGCCGCGCGGCGGCGCTGGCACTGCTGCTGCCGGTGGCGACCCCGCTGCTGTTCCGCAGCGCGATCCTGAACCACAACCAGCTGGTGGCGCTGCTCGCCTTCGCGGCATTCGTGGTCCTGCGGCCGGGCGCGCCCGCCGGGGCGACGGCGACGCGGGGACGGCTGCTCGTCGGCGGCGCCTGCGCCGGCGCGACGCTGCTGTTCGACTACTCGGGAGTCGTCGTGGCAGCGGCGTTCGGGCTCGCCGCCCTCGTCGACGGCGCGCGGGGCGGCGGCGCGCGCGAGGCGGCGCGACGCGGGGCGCTGCTGCTGCTCGGCGCCCTGCCGCCGGTCGCGCTGCTGCTGTTCACGCAGTGGTGGCAGTTCGGCGCTGCGCTGCGTCCGGCCCAGCACTGGATGCCCGACGCCCACTGGAGCGTCGCCGGCTATCGCGGCATCGACTGGCCCGATCCGGGCCTGCTCGTGCGCAACCTGTTCGACCCGAGCTTCGGTCTGTTCGCCTTCGCGCCGCTGCTCCTGCTCGCGCTCGTCCCGCCGCGGCGCGACGACGTCGTGCGGGTGGCTCCCGGCGAACGGCGCTTCATCCTGCTGTTCAGCGCCGCCTTCGCGCTGTTCTGCGCCATGAACCGCTTCACCGACCTGCAGTGGAACACCGGCTTCCGCTGCCTCGCGCCGGTGGCGCCGCTCCTGATGGTGCTCGCCGCCGGTCCGCTCGCGCGGCTCTCCGGTCGCGGCCTGCTGCTGCTGTGCGCCCCGTTCGCGCTGCACGCACTGGTCCTGGCCATGTTCCGCTTCACTTCGCCGTTCCGGCCGGCGTCGTTCGCCGAGTCGACGATCGCGCGCTCGTGGGGAGCGTTCCTCGAGCGCGGGATCCAGCTGCCGTGGCTCACCTCGTGGCGGCAGTCGCAGGGCGGCGGGCCGTGGTGGGCCGGCTTCGCGGCCACGCTGGTGCTGGCGCTGGCGGCGATCGTGTCGCTGCTGCTGTGGCGTGCCGGCGCGCGCGCGGCGGCCGCGGCGGAGGCGGCGCGATGAGCCTGCGCTTCGCGATGGTCACGACCTTCTATCCGCCGTTCAACTTCGGCGGCGACGGCATCGGCATCGAGCGCTTCTGCCACGCGCTCCTGCGCCGCGGCCACCACGTGACCGTGATCCACGACGAGGACGCCTGGCGCAACCTCGCGCCCGGCCGCGAGCCGCCGCCGAAGGCGCACCCGCCCGGCCTCGAGGTGGTGCGCCTGCGCTCCCGCCACGGGCTGCTGTCGAACCTGCTCACCCAGCAGATCGGCCGGCCGGTGGTGCACGGGCGGCGCATCGCGCAGTTGCTGCGCGACGGCCGCTTCGACGTGATCAACTTCCACAACGTCTCGCTGGTCGGCGGGCCGGGGATCCTGAAGCACGGCGACGCGCTCAAGCTCCACATGGCGCACGAGCACTGGCTGGTCTGTCCGTCGCACGTCTTGTGGCGCCACAACAAGGAGCTCTGCACCGGTCGGGAGTGCCTGAAGTGCGTGCTCTCCTACAAGCGCCCGCCGCAGCTGTGGCGCGCCACCGGCTACCTCGAGCGTGAACTCCGCCACGTCGACGCCTTCATCGCGATGAGCGAGTTCAGCCGCGCCAAGCACCGCGAGTTCGGCTTCCCGCGCGACATGGAGGTGGTGAACTACTTCCTCCCCGACCCGCCGTCCGGGCAGTCGGCTCCCCCGACGCCCGAAGGCGCGCCGCCGCATCCGCGCCCCTATGTCCTGTTCGTCGGCCGCCTCGAGAAGATCAAGGGGCTCGACGACGTGATCCCGCTCTTCCGCGAGCGGATCACCGACTGCGACCTCGTCATCGCGGGCGACGGCGACTACGCCGCGCCGCTGAAGCAGCTCTCCGCCGGCTGCGAGCGGGTGCGCTTCCTCGGTCGCGTCCCGCTCGAGCAGCTCGCCTCGTGGTACCGCCACGCGCAGGCGCTGGTCGTGCCGAGCGTCTGCTTCGAGACCTTCGGGATCATCCTGATCGAGGCGTTCCAGCAAGGGACGCCGGTGCTGGCGCGGCGCCTCGGCCCCTTCCCCGAGATCGTCGAGAAGGCGCGCGCCGGCGAACTGTTCACCACCGCGGACGAACTGGTGGCCGGCCTCGCGCGGCTGCGCGATCCGGCGCGCCGCGCCGAGCTCGGCGCCAACGGCTGGCGCGCCTACGTCGACCACTGGAGCGAGGCGGCGGTGGTGCCGAAGTACCTCGACGTCATCCGGCGCGCGGCGCTCGCCACCGGCCGGAGCGAGCTGGCGGCGCGCGTCGCGGCGGCCGGCGCGGAGGCGATCCGGTGAGGCGCCTGCTGCTCTTCACGCTGATGATCGCGGCGCTGTGGGCCGCGCTGTTCGCGCTGGTGCGGCGCGACAGCCTGCGTACGCGGATCTCGGCGCACGGGCTGCTCCACGTCGCCATCGTCGAGCAGTGCTCGGCACGCGCCGACGTCGCGCCGCTGCCGCCGCGTCCGCCCGAGAACCCGCTGTTCGCGGGCACGCCGCTGCCGTACTACTGGTTCTTCCACGAGCTCGCGGCCGACGTGGCCGCCGTGACCGGACTCTCCCCGCTGCAGGCGCTCGAGTGGCTCGACCTCGCGGCCGCCGCCGCCGCCGCCGGCACGGGCTGCGCGCTCGGCCTGCTGCTGCTGCGCAGTCGCGCGGCCGGCGCGACGCTCGCCACCCTGCTCTTCTGCGGCGCCCATCCGCAGGGGCCGCTGGTCCTGCTCGCGCGCTGGCTCAAGCACGGCGAACGGCTCTTCACCCGCGCGGGCTTCGCCGCCGACGGCGACTACCTCTGGGGCCTCTGCCACCCGGCGCTCGGCGCGCTGCGCATCGGCGACCCCTACGCGACGCTCGGGCCGCTGGCGAGCTACTTCGTCAACCTCACCGCGCGGCCGCTGGCGCTCGCAGCGCTGCTGGTGCTGGTGCTGATGGCGGCGCTGGCGGTGCTGCGACCGTCGCGCCTCGCGCTGCTCAGCGTGGCGGCCGGCGCGGCGCTGTGCACGCTGTTCAGCCCGATCACCGGGCTCGCCGGCGGGCTGGCGCTGGCGGGGGGACTGGTCGCAGCGGCATGGCTGCAGCGCCGCGCCGCCGAGCCGCGTCTTCCGCCGCGCCAGGCGCTGGAGCTCGCGCTCGCCATCGCGGCCGGCATCGTCGCCTCGCTGCCGTGGTGGCACCACCTGCTCGGGCGCGGCGACGCCGGTCCGCGCTTCGGGCTGCAGCCGACGCGCGCCGTCGGCGTCGTCGCCGCCGGCTGGTTGATGGCGGCGCTGGCATGGTGCGGACTGGCGCGTTTCGGCGGCCTGCCGCGCACGCTCGCGCTGGCGTGCCTGGTGGCGGCGCTGCCGCTCCTCGGCGCCACGATGCTGGTGGCGCTCCCGGTCGGCAACGAGGACAACTTCTTCCATGCGGCGCTGGTGCTGCTGTCGGTCCCCGCCTGCGGCGCGGTGCTGCCGCGGCCGAGCGGGGTGATGGATGCGCGGCGGGTGCCGACGCAGGTCCGTCGGCGCACGCTGCTGCTGCATCTCGCGGTGCTGCCGACGGCGTTGATCGTGCTGGCGAGCTATCTCGGCCGGCCGGCGGTGACGCTGGCGCTCGACGCCGACGGCGCGCTGGTGCGCACGCCCGCCGATTCGGCCGAGGCGTCGCTGCTGCGCTGGCTGCGTGCGGAGGCGCCGGTCGACGCGATCGTCGTCCGCGATCCGGGTCCGCGCGGCCGCACCAGCACCGGGAACACCTCCGAGCTGCCGGCGCTGACCGGTCGGCCGCTCTTCACCGACTACGCCGACCACTACCTGGTCGCGGTCGAGCGCGATGCGCCGTTGCGGGCTCGCCTCACGCGCGAACTCCTCGCTGCGGCGCCGCTCGCGCCCGCCGATGCGGGCTATCTTGCGGCACTCTCGCGCCCGCTGCTGCTGGTGGCCGACGACGTCGACGTTGCCCGCGCCGCGGCGCTGGCCGAACGCCATGGGCCGGCCCGGTTCGCCGCCGGTTCGATCCGCGTCCACGCCTGGAGTGACCGTCCGTGAGCGAGGCGTCCGCCGCTGCCGCCCCGAAGGTCCCCGCCGGCGCCGCGGGCTGCGGACGCCGCGCCCTGCTCGGTCGCCTGCTGCTGGTGGCGATCTGGCTCGGCGCCACGATCGGCGTCGCCGACGTCCTGCTCCATGCGCGCGACCTGTCGCCGGCGGAGGCGACGGCGGCCGTCGGGATCTACGCCCTGTTCGCGGCAGTCGGCGTGCTGGCGGCGACGCCGCTGCTGCTGCTGCTCCTCGCGCTGCCGCCCGTCCGCGTCCGACCCGGGCGGCCGGTGCTCGCCGTGGCCTGGTCGGGGGCGGTCGCGACGGCGCTGCTCCTGCCGGAACTCGGCCGTTTCACCATCGTGCACGCGGCGGTGCTGATCGCCGGCGCCAGCGCGCTCACGCTGCGCGCCTGGCAGGCGGACCGGTTCGCCACGACTGCGCCCTGGCGGCTGCGCTGGGGCGCGACGCTCGTGCTGGCGATCGGTCTCGCCGCCGCGCCGCCGCTGCTCGAGCGAGCCGACCACGTCGCCGCCGCCGCGCTGCCGCCGCGCGACGCCGGACGGCCCGACCTCGTGCTGATCGTGCTCGACACGCAGCGCGCCGACTTCCTCGGGGCCTATGGCCATGCGGGCGGCCTCTCGCCGGCATTCGACGCCTTCGCGGCGGCGGGGCGGCTCTATGCGCGTTGCCACTCCCCGGCGCCGTGGACGGTGCCGGCGCATGCCTCGCTCTTCACCGGCCATTTCCCGAAGAGTCACGGCGCCAGCTTCGAGCACCATCGCTGGCTCGATGCGCGCTTCACCACGCTGGCCGAGGCGCTGCGCGATCAGGGCGGCTACCAGACCGCGGCTTTCGTCGCCAACGACTACCTCGAGGAGACCCAACTGCTGCAGGGCTTCGACGTGGTGCGGCCGCTCGGCGATGCCGGGCGCCGCCTCGCGCTGCAGCCGCTGTTCGAGCTGCTCGGCTGGCCGGCGCGACGCGCCGACCATGGCGCCGCCGAAGCGGTCACCGCGATCGGCCGTTTCCTCGAGCGCGAACGCGACGGCGACCGCCCGCTGTTCCTGTTCGTCAACCTGATGGAGGCGCACTGGCGCTTCCTGCCGGCACTGCGCGAGCGCCTCGCGCAGACCGGCGGCGCGGCGCCCGGCGTCGTCCCGGCCACGCTGGCGTCGAGCCGCTACTACGGACCGACGCTGATGGCGCGTGGAGCTGCGCCGCCGGCGACGGTGGCATCGATCCGCGCGCTCTACGCCGCGGCCGTGCAGTACCAGGACCGCGCGCTCGGGCAGCTGCTCGACCAGGTCGACGCGCGCCTCGGCCGCGAGCGGACGCTGGTGGCGATCACCGCCGACCATGGCGAGAACCTCGGCGACGGCGGCCGTTTCGACCATGTCTTCGCCCTGAACGACGTGTTGTTGCACGTGCCGCTGGCGATCCGCTGGCCGCAGGGGATCCGTGCGGGCGGGACCGAGCCCGGCCTGTGCCAGCTGGTCGACGTCGCGCCGACGCTGCTGGCTGCGGCGAAGATCGATGCGATGGCGCTCGGCGAGGAGTGCGCGGGGCGGAGCCTGCTGCCGGAGGGATTCGCGCCGCGTGAGGTGGTGCTCGGCTTCGGCGATCCCTACCTCGGCCACCTCGAGCGCGTGACCGCGGCGCGCGGACTGAACCGCGACGTGGTCGACCTCGCCGCGGTGCTCCGCTCGATCAGCGACGGTCGCTTCAAGCTGCTGCGGCGGCTGCAGCATGGCGTCGTGCGCGAGCAGTTCTTCCGCCTCGGCGACGCCGGCGACGCCGCCGAGACGCAGGACCTTTCGGCGAGCGAGCCGGCGGAGCGGGCGCGCCTCTCCGCGCGGCTCGATGTCGAGCTTCAGGCTTTGCCGGCCTACTCGGGGCCGCCGTTCGCGCCACCCGAGGATGCGGATGCCCCCGCGTTCGACGCCGAGGGGCTGTCCGGACTGGGCTACGCCAATGGCCGCTGACCGGCAACCGCCGCTGCAGCCGACTCCGGCGCGCGGTGAGCGCGCCGTCGATGCGCTCGCCGTCGGCGCGGCGTTCGGGCTGCTCGCCGGCCTCGGCGAAGGCGCCGGGCTGCTCGCGATCCAGTCGGCGCGGCGGTCGCAGTGGCCGATCACCTTCTCCTGCGGCAGCGAGGTGCTGTGGGTCGCGCCGCTGCTCGACCTGCTGCTGTTCGCGGCGCTCGCGCTGCTCGGGTTCCTGCTCTGCCGGCTGGTACGGATTGCTGCGCCGACGCGCTTCGTCGCGGCGGGCGCAGGGCTGCTGCTGGCCTTCGACTGGGCGCGACTCTCCGGCGCAATGGGGCGGTCGCTCGCGGCGGCGCTCGCCGGCGCCGCCGGTCTCCTGCTGCTGGCGGTGGCGTGGCGGCGCGCGGCGACGGTGGCGACCGCGGCGCGGCGATCGCTGCCGGTCCTGCTGCTGCTCGCGCTGGTCGCTGCCGGTCTCGACGGATGGCGCCGGCGCGAGCCGGCGCCGGCGGTCGCGGCGCCGAGCGGGGCGCCCGACGTCCTGGTGGTGATCCTCGACACGGTGCGCGCCGACCGCCTCTCCTGCTACGGCGCGGAGCGCCAGACCACGCCGCGCATCGACGCGCTGGCCGCGGAGGGGCTGCGGTTCACCGCGTGCTTCTCGACCTCGTCCTGGACGCTGCCAGCGCACGCGTCGCTGCTGACCGGCCGCTTCCCGTGGGAGCACGGCGCCCACCTCGCGCCGCTCGACGACTGCTGGCCGGTGCTGCCCGAGGCGTTCCGCGCCGCGGGTTGGCGCACCGGTGCGGTCTCGGCCAACCTCTGCTTCTTCCACACCGGCTTCGGCTTCGGCCGCGGGTTCGATCGCTTCGACGACTTCGGCTGGTCGTGGCCGTCCCGTTTCGCCGGCACGCTCGCCGGCCGCGAAGTGCTCACCCGGCTCGACGCCGATTCGAGCGCGTCGTTCCTGCGCAAGCCCGCGGCGGCGGTGGTCGACCGCCATCTCGCCTGGATCGACGCGGCACCGGAACGGCCGGCGTTCGCCGTGCTGAACTTCTTCGACGCGCACGATCCGTACCAGCCGCCGGCGGCGACGGCCGGCCGCTTCGTCGGCGACGGCATCGCGCCCGCGCCGATGCCGTCACCGGCGGCCGGCGAGTCGCGGCCGTGGAGCGACGCCACGCTGGCCGACGAGCTGCGCCGCTACGACGAATGCCTGTTGGCGATCGACCAGCAGGTGGGGCGGCTGTGCGACGAACTGGAGCGGCGCGGCCGCCTCGATCGCACCTGGCTCGTGATCACCAGCGACCATGGCGAGTCGTTCGGCGAACGCGGCGCGCGGCTGCACCGCGGCTCGCTGCATCGGGATCAGCTGCACGTCCCGCTGATCGTGCGCGCGCCGGGCGGTGCGGCGCGCGGCCACACGGTGGCGACGCCGGTGTCGCTGCAGGCGCTCGCGGCGACGCTGGTCGAGCTGGCGGGCGTCGCGGGAGCCTCCTTCCCGGGACCGTCGCTCGGCCCGCTGCTGCGCGCGCTCGCGAGCGAGGACACAGGCGGGGCGGTCGACGCGGCGACGGCGGCGCTGGCCGAGGCGGCGGTGCTGGCCGAACTGGCGCGCCACCCTTGACCGGAGTACCGCCGCCGTCCGTGCCACGACGGCGCGATGCGCTCGCTGGTCCGCGGCCGCTGGCACTACCTCCACCACGCGACGCGCGGCCATGAACTCTACGACTGGATCGCCGATCCGCGTGAGGAGCGCGATCTGGCCGAGGCGATGCCGGACGTCGTCGCGACGCTCGATGCAGAACTGAGGCGCCTGCTCGAGGAGCAGTTGCCGCATCCAGCAACGCTGGACGAGAGCGACTTCTCCGCCCGACCCGAACTCGCCGGCATCGGCTACGCCGGCGGCGGGTGAGCGGCGCGACGCGCGCGCGGAGCGCTTCGCCCGCCAAGTCGGCGTCCCGGGTCGGGACGGCGGCAGGTCACTGGTAGCCGATGGCGCCCATCGCGCGGATCTCGGCGGAACTCGGCGTCACCGCTCCGTCGCGGCGGCGCGGCGCCGCGAGGTCGGCGTTCTCGGCGCGCCGCTCGTCGAGCCGGCGGGAGAGCGCCTCGACGATGGCGGGCTGCAGGGCGGCGACGTTGGTCCGTTCGCCCGGATCCTCGGCGAGGTCGAAGAGCTGCACGGCCTCGCCCTGCCGGATGAGCTTGTAGCGGCCGAAGCGGACCGCCTCCTCGTCGGGTTCGCCGCCGAAGAAGAGCGGCGGCGGCTCGTCGTCCGGCGCGTCGAGCGCGACCAGCAGCGAGCGCCCCTGCACCGGCGGCAGCGTGACGCCGGCGATCTCCGCCAGCGTCGGCGCGACGTCGATCAGGCCGGCCGGAGACGGCACCACGCGGCCGCCCGAGCTGCCGCCCGGGAGGCGCAGCAGCAGCGGCACGTGCACGCTCTCGACGTGGAGCTGCGTGTCGTGCATGAAGCGGCCGTGCTCGCGGAACTCCTCGCCGTGGTCGGAGGTGATCGCGACTGCGCCGTGGTCGTGGAAGCCGGCGGCGCGCAGCAGCTCGAGCGTCGCGCCGATCCGCCGGTCGACCGACCGGATCCCTTCGTCGTAGAGGTCGGAGATGTGCCGGACCAGTTCGTCGGGGAGCGCGACCGCGTCGTCGTTGAAGCGGCGCAGCAGCTTCGACGCGCAGGTGGCGGGATCGTTCGGATCGCAGCCGTCGAACGAACCGGAATAGCCGCCGGTCCAGAGACCGGCATCTTCCGGCGCACGGTCGTACGGGAGGCGCTTGTTGTCGGAATGGGCGTCGAACACGTGGAAGAAGACGAAGGCCGGCCGGCCGCGCAGGTCGCGCAGGATCGTCGCCAGCTCCGCATGCTTGCGGGTGGCGTCCCCCGGGACGTTGCGCCACAGCATGAAGCCGCGCTCGAGGCCGTAGCCCGGCTGCATCCAGAGGCAGGTGTCGACGACGCCGATCGTCACCCAGCCGGCGGCGCGGAACGCCTCCGCCACCCGCGGCACGTCGGCGAAGAGCGGAAGGCGCTGGTCGACCCGCTGGCCGAGCAGCGTCGCGCCGTGCGCCGCGGGATCGAGACCGGTCAGCAGCGTGCCGTGGGACGTGAGCGTGAACGGGAACGGAGCGCTGACGTCGGCGAAGCGAACCGCGCCGGCGGCGAAGGCGTCGAGCGCCGGCGTCGTCTCGCGCGCGTAGCCGTAGCAACCGAGCCGATCGGCCCGCAGCGTGTCGATCGAGATCAGGGCGATCGGCCGCGCCGCGCCGGCGCGCGCCGGCTGCAGCTCCAGGTCGGTGAGCCCGATCGCGGTGGCCACCAGCCACGCGACCGTCGCCAGCGCGCCGCGCAGCGCCCCTCCCGGCGCGAGCAGCCCGTGCAGGATCGCGGTGGCGACGAACAGTCCGGCGCCGAGCGCCCCGTAGACCAGCAGCGCGCTGCGCCCTTCGAGAGCGGGGGTCACCTCGTCCGGCGCGATCAGCGCTCCGGTCAGTGCGAGGAGACCGCCCGCCGCCAGCGGCGCGACCCGCAGCACCGCCCGCTGCCATCCCCGCAGCAGCGGGGCGCTCGCGAGATGGACCAGCGCGCCGAGCAGCGCCAGCGCCGCGCTGGCGGCATGCAGGCGGGGTGTCGCCAGGCGGCGCGCGAGCGCGTGCCACGCCAGGTCGAGCAGCCCGTCCGCGAAGTAGCCGTCGCGGCGCGCACCCAGCAACGCGTACCCGATCGTCGCCGCGGCGCCGACGGCAGCGCCGACCCGCACGCCCGACCATGCCGCGTCGCTCAAGGCACCTCGCCGCGCCGCTACCGCCTGTCGCCGGTGCTCCATCGTTCGCGTGCTCTCCCGCCAGTCCCGGGTCCCTTCGGCAGAAACTAGCCCGGAGGTGTCGGATTCACGGGGCGCCGTCGGCGCCAAACGCGCAGTCGCCGAGCGCGGGAACCGGCGCGGCGAGCGGCGACACTGCCGGGCATCGCCCGCCGGGGACGCCGATCGTTGCCGCGCGAAGTGACGGCGCCGCGCGCCGCGCGCTGATCCAGACGAAGGCACCTCCGACGCGCTCTCGCCGCGGCGAACGGCCGCGACGGGCGCGAGCGGTTGGCTGGCGCGGTCTTGCGGGGGCGCGACCGCGCGCGAGGAGGCAGGTCATGGCGAACCACGGACGGATCGCGGCGGCGGTGCTCTGGCTGACCGGCGCGGCGGCGGACGGGACGGCGGCGCAGCTCCTCCATCACGAGAAGGCTGGCGTCAAGCTCGACGGTCGCCACGGCGCGGGGCTCGCGACGGTGGGCGACGTCGATGGCGACGGCGCGGACGACCTGCTGATCGCCGCGCCCGAGGCGCCGGGCTCGCTCGGCATCCTCGCGCGTCGGCGTGCTGGTGATCGGCGAGGAGCCGCTCGACCAGCCGTTCGGGCGCGCGGCGCGACTGCTGGTGGCGCCGAGCGCAGTCGAATGGATCGCGGTGCCGGCGGAGGGCCTCGCGGTCGACGCCACCATCCCCGACGATCCGGCGCTGCCGTTCAGCGATTGGTTCGTCCAGGTGCTGCTGCTCGAGCCGACCGCGGTCGGCGGCATCTCGGCCACCGCCGGACTCGAGCTCGTGATCGGGTACCAACTCTGAGCGCGGTGCGAGTGACGGCAACGCGGTCCGCGCGAGCCCGGCGGCTGCGGCGTGACGGGGCATTCCGGCCGGGAGGCGGCGGTACGATCCGCCGGCTCCCGGCTTCCCTGGAATCGCGATGAACGACCGTCCGACGACCGCTGGCCGGAGGTCCATGGTCGTCGCCGGGTCGCGCCGATCCCGGTTCGTGCCGTGGCTCGCCGCGGCGGCAGCACTGCTGGCGATGGCGGCGCTGGTCGTGGTCGGCGAGGAGCCGCCGGAGCGGGGGACGGCGCGCGACGGCTGGCGGCTCGCCGGGTTGTGGGGCGGCGCGATCGTGTTCTCGCTGGCGTTCGCGGCGGCGGTCGGCGGCGGTCGGCGGCGCGTGGTCGGTCGCGCCGGCGCGATGCTCGCTCCGGTGGGTGTGACGCTCCTGCTGCTCGAACTGCCGGTGCTGTTCGCGGGCCACGACTGGCGGCGCGTCCTGCCGCCCGCCGGCGATGATGTCTTCGTCCGCCTGCGCCGCGCCGCCGACCTCACGCGCGACGGCGATCCGGTGCTGCTCCACACCCGGCCGCCGTCGGGGCGGGTGACCGGCACCACCTTCGGCGACTGCGTCAGCTGGCTTGGCGCACCCCCGGGCGAGGCGTACCCCTACGACGTCCGCTACGACACGCGTGGCTACCGCAACGCGCGCGAGCTCGCCAAGGCCGACATCGTCGTGATCGGCGACTCGTTCATCGAGGCGGCGCTGGTCGCCACGGACGACCTCCTCACCGAGCGCATGGGACGGTCGCTCGGGCGCGACGTCGCCAATCTCGGCGTCGGCGGCTACGGGCCGCAGCAGGAGCTCGAGGTGCTGCGCCGGCATGGACTGCCGCTCGCGCCGCGGCTGGTCTATTGGTGCCTGTTCGAGGGCAACGACCTGCTCGATGCCGCGCGCTACGAGGAGCGGCGCGCCCAGCTGGCGCAGAGCCACGCGAAGCAGTCGGGCTTCCTGATCCGCAGCTTCGGCGCCAACGCGCTGGCCGCGCTGCGCGGGGCGCTGCGGCCGCGGCCGGCTGGCGACGCTCGGCGCGCGCTCGACCATTCAGGCGTCGTGGCCAGCGGCCCGGCCGCCGGGACGCGCCTCTACTTCCCCTATCCCGCCGGCCCGCTCGGCGAGACGGCGCGCGCGGGACTGGAGCGGATCGAGGAGGCGCTGGCCGCGGCACGCGAGCAGTGCCGGGCCGCGGGCGCCGAGCTGGTGGCGGTCTTCATCCCGGAGAAGTTCCGCGTCTATCGCGACCTCTGCCGCTTCGACGCGGGCAGCGCCGCCGCGAGCTGGACGCTGTCCGACCTGCCGGAGCGGTGGGGCGCGCTGCTCGGGCGGCTCGGGGTGCCGGGGATCGATCTGACCGAGCCGCTGCGGCGGAGCGCCGCGAGCGGACCGCTGCTCCATTTCGCCGATGACGGCCACTGGAACGCGGCGGCGCACGCGCAGGTCGCTGCACGACTCGGCGCCGACGCCGCCGCGCGGCTGCGGTGAGCCGGCGCCCGGTCCGATCGCCGCGTCAGTTGCCGTAGCCGAGCTGCCGCAGCTGCTCGGCGATGTCGGCGGCCACCTCGGCATTGGCGCCGGCGGCGAGGCAGCGCTGGTAGTACGCGTCCAGGTCGCGTCGCCACTCCTCGAGATCGAGTCCTTCCGGCACCGCGCCGGCGGCGAGCAGGTCGCGCGTCTCGCCCGGATCGGCGACGAGGTCGTAGAGCTCGTCCTGCGGCGGGATCACGCGGTTGGCGCTGCCATCCCAGTCGGCAGCGCGGTGCACCAGCTTGTGGCGGCCGTCGCTGACGCTGATCAGGTGGTAGACGTAGCCCGAATCGAAGGCGCTCTGGCAGTAGAGGCGCCGCGGCGGGATCGCGCCGCGCTCGATGGCGCCGACCAGGCTCGCCCCCGGCAGCTCGGCGGCGGCGCCGATCAGCTGCGCTGCGGTCGCCGCGAGGTCGGCGAGCTGCGCCGGTCCGGTCACGCGGCTGCCCGCCGCGGCGCCGCCCGGCAGCTTGAGCAGCGCCGGGACGTGGATCTCGGCGTGCCACGGCGCCACGTGCTCGTACCAGATCCCGTGCTCGCCGAGGCTCTCGCCGTGGTCGGCGGTCACGACGATCAACGTGTCGTCGTAGCGTCCCGCCGCCTTCAGCGCGGCGACCAGTCGCGCCACCTGCGCATCGACGAAGCGGACCTCGCCGTCGTAGAGCCGCTCGAGGTGGGCGCGCTCGGCCGGATCGGCCACCAGCGCGATGCGCTCGAGGTCCGAGTGCGCCTGGAAGAAGCGCGAGCGCGCGACGCCCGGCTCGTGCGGGACGTACTCGCCGTGGACGTCGTAGAGATGGACGAAGAGGAAGAAGGGCGCGGTCGCCGGCGTCTTGTCGTCGAGCCATTCGAGCGTGCGGTCGACGGTGCGGTCGCCCGGTCGCTCGACCGGGTCGCGCCAGCGGCGGAAGTGGCGCCACGTCCGGAGCGCGACGCCGCCGAGCGGCGTGGCGCGCGTCCCCTCGGCCCACGGCACCGACGGGTCGAACTCGTCGTCGTACCAGTGGAACTGCTCGCCCCAGTGGCTCGAGCGATGGAACAGCGGGAAACCGCTGACGAAGCCGGCAGTCGCGTAGCCCTCCTGCGCCAGCAGCCGCGGCAGCATCGGCACGTCCGGCCGCATCGGCACGCCGTTCTGGGTCACGCCGCTCTCGTGCGGGGCGAGGCCCGACAGCATTGCCGTGTGCGACGGTGCGGTGAGCGGCATCGGCGAGGTGAGCATCTCGAACACGACGCCCTCGCGCGCCAGCGCGTCGAGGTTCGGCGTGAGTCCGCCCGGGTGGCCGTAGCAGCCCAGTCGATCCGCGCGCAGCGTGTCGAGCGAGATCCAGACGACG
>Ga0194131_10003923_pt1 | contig 22929 bp, 18 predicted proteins | sample TA2KigO120mmetaG_FD_148631 | JGI IMG/M metagenome (GOLD analysis project Ga0194131, IMG submission 148631) | Freshwater microbial communities from Lake Tanganyika, Tanzania - TA2015053 Kigoma Offshore 120m | ecosystem: Environmental > Aquatic > Freshwater > Lake | place: Tanzania: Lake... | reverse complement strand
TTGATGATCTCGTCGTCCACGGTGTCGGCCGTGATCGGGTCGAGGCCCGTGGTGGCCTCGTCGTAGAGCAGGATGCGCGGCTTGTACGACATCGCCCGCGCGATCGCCACGCGCCGGCGCTGGCCGCCCGAGAGCTCCGACGGCATGCGATCGATGAACTCGCGCAGGCCGATGAAGCCGAGCACCTCTTCGACCCGGCCCCATACCTGGTGGTCGGGCACGCCTTCCTCGATCAGCTTGTAGCCGACGTTCTCCGCCACGGTCAGCGAGTCGAAGAGCGCGCCCTCCTGGAAGACCATGCCGAGGTCCGTGCGCACGCGCATCAACTCCGGCTCGCTCATGCCGTCCACCCGCTCGCCGTTCACCCAGATGACGCCCTCGTCCGGCTTCAGCAGACCCACGATCAGCTTGAGGATCGTGGACTTGCCGGAACCGCTGGCCCCCAGGAAGATCTTCGTGTGGCCCTTGATCAGCGTGAAGCTGATCTCGCGCAGCACCACCTTGTCGTCGAACGCCAGCGACACCTTGTCGAAGACGACGATCGGCGACCCGGGGCCGAGCGCCTCCTCGAGTTCCGGCGACCGCTGGGCGACGAGCGTCATCGCCCTAGTACAACACTTCCATCAGCAGCGGCGTCAGGAAGAAGTCCACCGCAATCACCAGCACGGACGCCACGACGACGGCGTTGGTCGTGGACCGGCCGACGCCCTGGGTGCCGCCGCGCGTGCCGAGACCCACGTGGCATCCCACCGACCCGATGACGAAGCCGAGCACGAACGGCTTGATGAGTCCCTGCCAGGCATCGCCGAGATACAGGCCTTCGAGCACCGCGTTCCAGTAGGTGCTCGACCCGACGCCGAGACTCGTCACCGAGATCAGGAACCCCGCAAAGATGGCGAACGCATCCGCAATGACGGTCAGCACCGGGGCCATCATCGTCGCCGCCAGCACGCGCGGGACGACCAGCTTCCGGATGGGGTCGGTGCCGAGCGCCCGCAGCGCGTTGATCTGATCCGTCACGGCCATCGATCCGAGCTCGGCGGCGATGCCCGACCCGACGCGGCCCGCGAGCATGAGCGCCGTCAGGACGGGCCCCAGCTCGCGGATCATCGACGCGCTCACGAGCTGGCCGACCAGCGTCCGCGCGCCGAACCGGTCCAGTGTCTGTCCCGTCTGCAGCGCCAGCGCGGCGCCCGTGAAGAACCCGGTGAGCGACACGACGGTCAGCGAGCCGATGCCGATGGCGTCGAACTGCATGATGATGTCGCGGCGGTAATACGGCCGGCTGAAGAGCGCGCGCACGAAGGCGACGAGGAGCTGGACGTACTCCTGCACCTCCTGCAGCGCCGACTTCACCCAGGCGACGATCATCCGCGGCCGGCCGGGAGGCCGGAGAAGCCGAGGTCGCGGCTGCGCAGCGCCTTCAGCCGGTCGCGCACGGCCGCGGCGCGCTCGAAGTCGAGGTTGGCGGCCGCCGCCTTCATCTCCAGCTCCAGCCGCGCAATCTCGGCGTCGAGCTCGGCCTGCGTCCGGAACGTCTCGCCCCGTGCCGGCGGCGTGACGTAGTCGCGCTCGTAGACGCTCGACATGACCTCGTCGATGTCGCGGACGACGGATTCGGGGGTGATGCCGTGCTCCTCGTTATAGGCGGCCTGCAGCGCGCGCCGCCGTTCCGTCTCGGCCATGGCCGACTTCATCGACGCCGTCATCGTGTCCGCATACATGATGACGCGTCCGTGGACGTTCCGCGCCGCGCGCCCAGACGTCTGGATGAGCGACCCGGCCGAGCGGAGGAAGCCTTCCTTGTCGGCGTCGAGGATGGCGACGAGGGAGACTTCCGGCAGGTCGAGCCCTTCGCGCAGCAGGTTGATGCCCACCAGGACGTCGAAGACGCCGCGCCGCAGATCGCGCAGGATCTCGATGCGCTCGAGCGTCTCGATGTCCGAGTGGAGGTAGCGCACGCGGACGCCAAGCTCCTGATAGTACGCGGTCAGGTCCTCGGCCATCCGCTTGGTCAGCGTCGTCACGAGCACCCGCTCGCGGCGCCCGGCGCGATCGCGGATCTCCTTCAGCAGGTCGTCCACCTGGCCGCGCACGGGCCGGACCTCGATGGGCGGGTCCATGAGCCCCGTCGGCCGGATCACCTGCTCCACCACCACGCCGCCGGCCTTGGAGAGCTCGTAGGGTCCCGGCGTCGCCGACACGAACACCACCTGCCGCACGCGCTGCTCCCACTCCTCGAAGTCGAGCGGACGGTTGTCGAGCGCCGACGGCAGGCGGAACCCGTAGGCGACCAGGATCTCCTTGCGCGACCGGTCGCCGTGATACATGCCGCGGATCTGCGGCACCGTCTGGTGGCTCTCGTCCACGATGACGAGGGCGTCCTCCGGGAGGTAGTCGAGCAGCGTCGGCGGCGGCTGTCCCGGCGCGCGCCCGGTCAGGTGGCGCGCGTAGTTCTCGATGCCGTGGCAGTACCCGATCTCGCGGATCATCTCCAGGTCGAACATCGTCCGCTGATGCAGGCGCTGGGCCTCGAGCAGCTTGCCCTCGGCCTCGAGCTGCCCGCGGTACCAGGCGAGCTCCTCCTTGATCGTCTCGACGGCCTGCTTCGTCCGGTCGCGCGAGGTGACGAAGTGCGACTTGGGGTACACGGCCACCTTGTCGAGCCGCCGGATCACCTTGCCGGTGAGCGCGTCGAACCAGGCGAGCTCGTCCACCTCGTCGCCGAAGAGGCCGATCCGCAGCGCGTGCTCCTCGTACGACGGCACCACTTCGACGATGTCGCCGCGCACCCGGAAGGCGCCGCGGCCGAACTCGGTGTCGTTGCGCTCGTACTGGATCTCGACGAGCTTGCGCAGGATCTGGTCGCGGCCGATCTTCTGCCCCAGCTCCAGCGGCAGGAGCATCCCGTAGTAGGCCTCCGGCGAGCCGAGGCCGTAGATGCACGAGACGCTGGCGACGATGATGACGTCGCGCCGCTCGAAGAGCGAGCGCGTGGCCGACAGCCGCATGCGATCGATCTCGTCGTTGATCGTCGCCTCCTTCTCGATGTACGAGTCGGTGGCGGGCACGTAGGCCTCGGGCTGGTAGTAGTCGTAATAGCTGACGAAGTACTCGACGGCGTTGCCGGGGAAGAAGCGCCTGAACTCCTGGCAGAGCTGCGCGGCGAGCGTCTTGTTGTGCGCCATCACCAGCGTCGGGCGGTTCACGGCCGCCACGACCTGCGCCATCGTGTAGGTCTTGCCGGATCCGGTGACGCCGAGGAGGACCTGGTGCTGATCGCCCTGGTTCAGCCCCTCAACGAGCTCCGGAATCGCGCGGACCTGATCGCCGCGCACCTCGAAGTCGCTGACAAGCGTGAAGCGGTCGTGAACGGACGGCAAAACACTCCATCTTACTTTTCTTCGCGGAACGGCGCGAAATACCCCCTCCGGCTCTGGACGCGGACGTCGGGGCGCTTGACCCGGATCTCGACCTTGCGCCACGCGCCGTCCGGCTTCGTGTGGGTGGAGCTGTAGCCAAGGCTGTACTGCGCGCGGATCTGCGCGACGACCTTGTCGTAGGCCGCCTCGATGTCCTTCATCGCCGACGGGAAGAACGCCTGCCCGCCGGTCGCCTCCGCCATCTGCGCGAGCCGCGCGCGCTGCACCGCCTTGACGCTGCTCGACTGGTTGTCGAGGAAACCCACCGTGTGGATGGTCACGTCCGACGCGCGAATCAGCGTCATCACGTCGCCGAACGTGAGCGTGCTGCGCGTGTCGCCGCCGTCGGTGTAGAGCACGAGGATCGTCCGCCCCTCGTCCTCGGCGGCCCCATCCAGGTACACGCCCAGGGCGTCGTAGAGCGCCGTCCAGCCGTCCGGCTTCCGGTTGCGGATGCGCTCGACGATGCGCGGGAACTCGCGCTGGCTGTAGCGGGCGACGCGGACCTCGGTGTCGAAGTCCACGAGCGTCATGTCCTCCGCGTCGCTGAGCGTGTTGAGGAAGCGTACGGCCGCCGAGCGCGCGAGCTTGATGTCCTCCCCCATGCTGCCGCTGGTGTCGAAGAGCAGGCCGACGTGCAGCTCCGGCGCGGCCTCGACCTCGTCGCCGCGCGCGAAGTAGGTGACGGTCTGCCGCTGCCCCTCCTCGACGATCTCGAAGTCGGCGGCGGTGAGGTCGTTGAGGAAGTTGCCCCGCCGGTCCGTGACGGTGACGCCGAAGTTCACCAGCTCGACGCCGGCGCGGAAGGTGGGCTGCTGACCCCCCATCCCCGCGACCGACAGAACGATGAGCGCCGCCAGTATCCCCGCCCGTCCCATCCCTGCCTCCCGGGAGGATCCGATGTTACCGGTAAACCGTCGAGCCGATAAGAATCGTATAATCAATAGTTCGCGCCCATGAGTCGCAGTCGATGAGGTGCCTCGCCGTCTGCCAGTCCGAGCTGGTCATCAGGATGCTCGACGAGATCCTGCTGCCCAGCTTCGAGGTCGACTTCATCGTCGAAAGCAAGCCGCTGGCGCGCCGCCTCCACGAGGCCGGCACGGCCGTCGTCGCCGCCGACCCCCGCCGGACCGACACCTATCTCAAAGCCGACGTCACGCCCGGGACCTGCGTCATCATCGAGGACAGCGGCCGCCGGAGCCTGAAGAAGATCATCGAGGCCATCGGCGACGCCGGCGGGACGCTGATCTACGTGCTCGGGGTCGGCAGCCTGACCGACTTCCGCAAGCGCGAGGAGGAGCTGAAGTCGCAGTTCCGCGAGCTCAACTACCTGGCGCTCTCGGAGCTCTTCGGCGGGCCGCTCCTCACCGAGTTCAGCCGCTCGATCACCCGTCTCAAGGTGCAGCAGTACCAGCGCCTGTTCCAGGACGCCGACCGCGTGCTCATCCTGCTCCACAACGATCCGGATCCGGACGCGCTGGCCAGCGGGCTCGCGCTGCGCAACGTGCTGCGCCGGACGAAGCAGACGGCCATCATCGCCGCCATCCAGGGCGTGACGCGGCCCGAGAACCTGCGCATGGTGAACCTGCTCGACATCCAGGTCGAGAGCATCGCCGCGGCGCAGGTCAACGAGTTCGAGCGCGTCGCGATGGTGGACGTGCAGCCGCACTATTTCATGGGGGCGATCAATCACGTGGACCTCGTCATCGATCACCATCCGGAGCAGCCGGGCTACAGCGCGGTCTACAAGGACATCCGGCCGGACTACGGCTCGACGTCCACGATCCTGACCGAGCACCTGCGCGCGGTGGACGCGAACATCTCGGAGCGCACCGCCACCGCGATGCTCTACGCCATCAAGTCCGACACGCTCTTCTTCAACCGGCAGGCGAACCGCGTGGACATCGAGGCGTTCTCGTATCTCTACCCGCTCGCCGACGCGGCGCTGATCCGGAAGATGGAAGGCGCGGAAATCACGATGGACCGCCTGGAGTACGTGCTCACGGCGAAGCAGAACGGGCGCCTGTCCGAGCAGGTGTTCTGCGCGTTCCTCGGCACCTCGCCGCGCGAGGACTTCATCCCCTACGTCGCCGACTTCTACCTGCAGCTCGAGAACGTGAAATGGACGATCATCGCGGGGATCGTCAACGACTCGATCGTGATGTCGGTCCGCAACCTCGGCTACCAGCGCAACGCCGGCGAGTTCGTCCGCAAGTATTTCGCCGACATCGGCAGCGCAGGCGGCCACCGCGCGATGGCCAAGGCCGTCGTTCCCCTCGCCGCGTTCCGCCAGAAGTTCGGCAACCTGCAGGCGGAAGGCTTCACCGAGCGCGTCCTCTCCATGGCGATCGAGTTCCTGCACGAGCACCAGCCCGGCGACCGCAAGCTCGTCAAGGCTTAGAGTTCCTCGGGTGCGAATGTCGCGTACGTAGTGTCCGGCTTTAGCCGGACCAAGCTGGTCTGTTTCTTGCCTCATCCGCGGTGTGTGGACAGGCAGGCCTCGACATCTCAAGACGTTCGACTACGTCGGACTACACAGGTATTTCCTCACATTCTGCGTCGAACACAGGCGCCGCGTCTTCGTGACGGCAGATCGGGTCGACGTCGTACGTACGCAGATTCTGCGTACGTTGCGGGAGGAGAAGTTTGTACTGATCGTCTACTGCTATATGCCGGACCACTTGCACTTGCTGGTGGAGGCACTCGCCGATGATTGCGACGGCCGCCGATTCATCGCGTCTGGGAAACAGTACTCCGGGTACTACTACACGCAAGAATTCGGCGAGCGACTGTGGCAGCGATACGGCTTCGAGCGAACGCTGCGCAGCGGCGAGGCGACTGTGAGCGTCGCGCGATACATAGTCGAGAACCCGGTCCGAGCGAAGCTCGTGAGAAGTCCGAAGGATCCCATTCACCGGCTCAGAGGTGTACTCGATCGATGAGATCCTCGAAGCGATTCAGTTGCCGAGCGACTGGCTGAAGAGATCGCGATGAGCGTGGTCCGGCTAAAGCCGGACACTACACGTACGGACCTTCGTCCGGCTAAAGCCGGACACTACACGTACGGATCTTCGTCCGGCTAAAGCCGGACACTACGCGTACCGATCTTCGCCCGGCTGAAGCCGGGCACTACGCGTACCGATCTTCGTCCGGCTGAAGCCGGACACTACGCAGAACAGCCGCAGTCGCGTCGCGTACGTAGTGTCCGCCTTCAGGCGGACCACACCCTGAGAGTCATCAACTCGTCGGGGCGGATGGCGGGCTCGAAGCCGCACTGCGCGTAGAGGCCGTGGGCGTCGCGGGTGCGCAGGAGCACCGCGGGCAGGCCGCGGACGTCGGGATGGTCCAGCATGGCGCGCACCAGCGCCTTGCCGAGGCCGCGGCCGCGATACCCGGGCAGGACGAAGATGTCGGCGAGATACGCGAAGATGGCGCGGTCGGTCACGATGCGGCCGAAGCCCACCTGCGCGCCGTCCTTGTAGATCCCGAAGCAGATGGAATTGGCGAGCGCGCGCTCGACGGTCTCGCGCGTGCGCCCCTGTCCCCAGTACGACGTCGTCAGGAATCCATGGACGACGTCGAGATCGATTCGCGACCGATCGGTTGATATCTCGAAATCAGGCACCGCGTGCCGCGTCGAGCGCCTGCTGGACATCGGCGCGAACGTCCTCGACGGCCTCGCAGCCGACGCTGAAGCGGATGAAGCCCTCGCTGATGGCGTCGCCGCCCCACCGGGCGCGGCGCTCCGCCATGGAGTGCACGCCCCCGAAGCTCGTGGCCTCGCGCACGAGCGTCAGCGCCGCCAGGAATGACTCGGCGCGCACACGGGTCCGCAGGTCGAAGCTGAGCACGCTGCCGAAGCCCTGCATCTGCGCCCTGGCCACGGCATGCCCGGGATGCTGCGGCAAGCCCGGGTAGAAGACGCCATCCACGTCGGGGCGCGAGGCCAGGAACTCGGCGATCGCCTGCGCCGACGCGCACTGCCGCGTCATCCGCAGCGGCAGCGTCGGCAGCGAGCGATGCGCCAGCCACACCTCCATGGGGCCGGGAATGGCGCCGTGCTGCGTGCGCCACGTGCGCAGCGCCTCAACCTTCGCGAGGTCCTTCGTCGCCACGTGGCCGAGGATCAGATCGCTGTGCCCGGAAATGCCCTTCGTGTCCGAGGCGACGACGAAATCGGCGCCAAGGGCCAGCGGCTGCTGCAGATACGGCGTCGCGGTACTGTTGTCCACGGCGACGAGCGTCCCCTGCTCGTGCGCCGCCGCCGCCAGCGCCCGAACGTCGGTGACGTTCAACTGCGGGTTCGACGGCGTCTCGATCCAGAGCAGCGTGGCGCCCTCGAGCATCGACAGCTCCTGCCCCGGCTGCGCGATGCGCGCGGTCACACCCATGCTGTCGAGCCAGCCTGCGCCGAGGCGGCGGACCGTGTAGTAGCAGTCCGCCGGCAGCACGACGACGTTGCCGGGCCGCAGCGTGACGCCGAGCAGCGCGCTGACCGCCGCCATGCCCGACGCGTACGCCACGACCTCCCCGCCCTCGAGCGATCCGAGCGCGCTCTCCCAGGCCGTCCAGGTGGGGTTATGGAAACGGCCGTACGTCAGCGCGTTCGACGCGGGGTCGCCCGGTGACGTGAAGGTGGACGAGAACTGCGGGCCGGTGAGGAAGGGGCCGGGCTCCCGGTTGGTGTGGAAGCCGGCGTGCACAACGCGCGTGTCACGGTGCATCGTCCAGAATGCTCGGGTATTCACGCACCGGCTTCGCCGCGAGGCGGGCGAGGTGCTCGCCGCTGGCGCCCACCACGGGCTCGATGAACTGACGGTACGCGTCGTCGTAGGCGCGATCCATCAGCTCCAGCAGCTCCTGCCGCCGGTCGGAGGCATCATCATACGCGCCGTGGAAGTCGAATGGGCCGACGGGATTGTGTGCCGGACAAATCAGGTAGACGGAGTCGAAGCGCAGGCGCGCCATCTCCATCGCATCGCGCAGCGCGGAGCACTCCGCCGCCGCGACGAAGTCGCCCAGCCGGCGGCGCAGATCGAGCGGCGACGCCGTCAGCCGGTGCGGCGCCAGGTGCGCGGACACGGCGCTGACGATGATCGCCTGCGAGACGCCGGCGCCGGCCAGCTCCTCCAGCAGGCGCGAGGAGGCGCCGGGGCGATCGCAGAGACGGTGCGTTTCGCCGCGCCAATAGCCGTCGGCGGCAAAGGTCAGCAGGTACGGGTCGCAGGCCACCGGCGGCGTCATGGCGGCGGCCATGAGATCGAGTGCATGCTCGCGGCCGGCGCCCGCCAGGTCGATGGCCTCGGCGCGGCGCTCGCGCTCGGTGCGCGGCGTCATGAAGTCGCGTGCGTACGGCTCGCGCAGCAGCGCGCCCACCACGTCGCGGCGTGAATCCAGATCCGCCGCCACGATCATCAGCTCGCGGAACCCGGGCTGCCCGAGGCTGTCGTTCAGCACCTCGGAATACGCGCGGCTGACGAGCTGCGCGATGGCCTTCCGGAACTGCTCGCGCGGATTGGACGCGTCGAGCGGCGCGCCAAGGACACGCCACCACCAGCGGCCCCGGCCCCGCCGCTTCGGAGGCGTGCCCCACTGTTGGACGACCGGCGCGCCCGCCAGCACCAGGAGCAGCGCCACGGCGAGCAGCGCCGGCACCCACGGGACGAATGCCGGCCGCACGCCGGCGGGAACGAGCACGGCGGCAAGGGCGGCGATCGCGAGCGCCACCACGAGCCACGCGGCCAGGCGGAGCGGCCGCTTCCAGTCGTACGATCTGGCGATCTCCGCGCTGCGCCAGACGCCACCCTCGTCCCAGAGCCTGGCCCCGCCGTCGATCGCCGCCAGCGCCGCCGCGCCCGCACCGATGCCGTGGCCGGCCATGACGTCGATTTTGACGCCTGCCTCCTGCAGCGCCCGGAGCGCACCCGCGTGATAGGCGCCGTGCGCGCCGGTGCCGGACAGCACGAGCGCGGTGCGGCGTTCAGGCGAGTAGGGCTGCACTACTCTTCGTCGTGAATGGTGGTGAGCTTGACCAGCTCGAACTGGAGGGTGCCGGCCGGTGTGGTGAGCTTGACCTCGTCACCCTCTTCCTTATTGAGAATGGCCCGGCCGATCGGCGAGGAGGCGGAGATCATCCCCTTCTCCGCGTCGACGTCCTCCGGCATCACCAGCTGGTAGATGACCGTGTCGCCGTTACGCGCGCGCAGGTGAACGGTCGAGCCGAAACCCGCCTTGTCGCGCGGGATGCGATCGAGATTGATCAACGAGATCTCGGAAACGCGCTTCTTCAGCATCGCGATGCGCGCGTTGACGATCTCCTGCCGCTCCTTCGCCGCCTTGTACTCGGCGTTCTCGCGCAGGTCGCCGTGCTCGCGCGCCCGCTGGATCTCCTTCGGCAGCTCGAACTTCAGCTCACGCTCGAGCGCCGCAATTTCGTCGCCGAATCGTTTAAGTATGCGATCCTTCACGTTGAGTGGACTCTAGCATAGCTGATGAAGAGCATCTCGAGCCGCCAGCATCCCCTCGTCAAAGCCTTCCGCGCGCTCGCCGCGGACAGCGATCCGAAGGGCGCGCGCCTGCTCCTCGACGGCGTGCACCAGGTGCGCGACGCGATCGCCGCCGGTGTCGCGCTCGACACGATCGCCGTCGCCGCGTCGCGGCTCAGCGACGACTCCGAGGAGGGACGCGTCGCGCGCGAGGCCGAGCGGTTCGGGACGAAGGTCGTCTCGGTGACCGCAGCCGCGCTGTCGGCGGTGAGCCCGGTGCGGAGCCCGTCGGGCATCGTGGCCATTGCCACGCGCGAGCCCGTGACGGCGGCGGCCGTCTGCGGGATCGACAACGGCTTCGTCGTCGCGGCCGTCGACGTCCAGGACCCCGGCAACGTCGGGTCGCTCATCCGGGCGGCGGAGGCGGGCGGCGCCAGCGGCGTCCTCGTGTGCGGCGCGTCCGCCAATCCGTTCTCGTGGAAGGCGCTGCGCGGCAGCATGGGCAGCGCGCTGCGCTTCCCCGTGGTCCACGGCCTCAGCGCGCACGATGCGCTCGGATGCGCGAAACGCTTCGGCGCGCGCACGGTGGCCGCGGTGCCCGCGTGCGGGAAGAACCCCGATGACATCGACTGGACCGGCCGCGTGGTGCTGATGCTGGGAGGCGAGGGTGGCGGCCTGGATGCGTCCACCATCGCGCACTGCGAGGAGCGCGTGACGATTCCCATGGCCGCTCCCGTGGAATCGCTCAACGTGGCGGTGGCCGGCGGCATCCTCGTCTACGCGGCCCGGCGGCAACGGACATGAGCCTCTTCGATCCCCCGTCGCTCGATCCGCCCCCTCCGCGCTCGACTCGAGCTCCGGGGGACAAGTCGACCCCGCTTGCCGAACGCATGCGCCCGCGCACGCTCGACGAGGTCGTCGGCCAGGAGAAGATCCTCGCACCTGGCAAGCCCTTGCGCGAGGCGATCGAGCGCGACCGGCTGCAGTCGATCATCTTCTGGGGCCCGCCCGGCACCGGCAAGACGACGCTCGCGCGCATCATCGCGGAGATGACGAAGGCGACCTTCGTCCCCTTCAGCGCGGTGCTGGCCGGCATCAAGGAGATCAAGGAGGTCATGGCCGCCGCCGAGGTCCGGCGCCGCGCGACCGGACGCCGCACCATCGTCTTCGTCGACGAGATCCACCGCTTCAACAAGGCGCAGCAGGACGCGTTCCTGCCGCGCGTCGAGGCCGGCGACATCGTGCTGATCGGCGCGACGACGGAGAACCCGTCGTTCGAGGTGAACGCGGCGCTGCTCTCGCGGTCGAAGGTGTTCGTGCTCGAGCCGCTGACCGCGGACGGCGTGCAGGCGATCCTGCGGCGCACGCTCACCGACCGCGATCGCGGCCTGGGCGCGGAGCGCGTCACCGTGACGGACGAGGCCGTGGCGGCGATCGCGAGCTTCGCCAACGGCGACGCGCGCGTGGCGCTCAACCTGCTGGAGTTCTCGGTCGCCTCAGCGCCCGCCGACCCGGCGACCGGCGACCGGCGCCTCGATCTCGCGCAGCTCGACCACTCCATCCAGCGCCGCGCGCTGCTCTACGACAAGAGCGGCGAGGAGCACTACAACCTCATCTCGGCGCTGCACAAGTCGATGCGCAACAGCGACCCGGACGCCGCCGTCTACTGGGTGGCGCGCATGCTCGAGGCCGGCGAAGACCCCCTCTACATCGCGCGGCGGCTGATCCGCTTCGCGTCGGAGGACGTCGGCAACGCGGATCCGCAGGCGCTCACCGTGGCCGTGGCGGCCAGGGACGCGGCGCACTTCATCGGCATGCCGGAGGGAAACACCGCGCTGGCGCAGGCGGCGATCTACCTGGCGACGGCTCCGAAGAGCAACGCCGTCTACACCGCCTACGGCGCCGCCGCCGCCGACGCGCATACGCAGGCGGCGGACCCCGTCCCGCTGCACCTGCGGAACGCGCCGACCAGGCTGATGAAGGATCTCGAGTACGGGAAGGGCTACGAGTACGCCCACGACGAGGCCGAGGGCGTCACCGGCATGGACTGCCTGCCGGAGTCACTGGCCGGCCGGAGGTACTACCAGCCGACCGACCGCGGGTTCGAGAAAGAGATCAAGCGCCGGCTCGACGGCTGGGAAAAGATCAAGGCTAGTCGGCGGCAGTCGCCGTCTCGATCAGACCAGGAACCTTCCTGAACATTTCCGCGCGCACCGGCAGGATGAACGAGAAGCGGTAGTCGCCCTGCATCCGGCCGATCGGAATGCCCACGAGATCGCCTTCCTGGTTCAGCACGCCGCCGCCGGACACGCCCGGATGGCCGTCGGTCAGGCACGTCACGAGGCCGTTCGACGTCCGCTGCCCGACGTAGCCGGTGCCGAGGATGATCCCCTTCGAGTAGTCGTTGCCGAGGCGGAAGATCGGCTCGGCGAACTCGTAGCCGTAGGACGTGTCGATGCGGAGCGCCGGCAGGTCGAGGTTCTCGCGGACCCTGATGATGGCCCAGTCGCCCGAGTGCACCTCGACCTGTGCGTCGCCGCTGTCGACCACGCGCGCGGCCACGTCGCGGCCGCGGTACCGGATCTTCACCGACACGATGCGGCGCGCCTCGCGGCCCTCGGAGGCGTCGTCGAGCGCGATGACGCCGTGCTTCACGGTGATGAAGTAGCCGTTGCCGAGGTAGCCGGCGGTCCCGTAGCTCGTCTTGCCGAAGTTGTCCACCGCGTTCAGCTCGACGAAGCTCTCACGCCGCTCGCGCAGCAGGCGCACCGGCATCAGCCCCATCTCGCTCTGCAGCTGCCGCTTGATCTCGTCCACGAGCGCGCTCTGGCCAGACCCCGACGCCGTCACCACCTCGGGCTGGCGCCGGCCGTCGGTGCCCGACGGCCCGGCCTGCGCTTCGCGCGTCTCGAGGATGCCGCGCGCCACCTCGTGCTGGAGCGCGATCAGCCGCGCGTCGTTGTCCGCCAGTTGCTCCTGCATGGAGCGCTGTGCCGTCCAGCTGCCGAGGCTGAACGCCAGTGAGGCGAGCGAAAACGTCAGACCGGCGTAGAGAAGGGAGCGGCGAACAGACACGACGGGCTCCTCCGGAAAATGCCAAACCACTCCGGGAACCCGGTCCGCGGGAACGGTTGAGCTAAAAGCTTAGTTGTCAGTGAATTACGAGCGGAGTCAACAATAGCAGCCGCGGCTCAGGGGTGTTAAACAAGTTCGGGTTATGAAATCAGATTCGCTGGAAGTTCTTCTCGACCTCGCGGCGCGTGAGCCGGAGCATGACGGGCCGGCCGTGGGGGCAAATCGTCGAGTACGCCGTCGCCCGCAGCTCTTCGAGGATGTGGGCCATTTTTTCGGGGGTCAGCGGGTAGTTGGCCTTCACGGCGGCGTGGCAGGCCATGGTGGCGGCGATCTTCTTGATGGCCTCCTCCACACGCGCGCCGCGATCCAGCCCCTCCAGATCCTCGGCCAGCGCCCGCACCGCGGCCTCGCATGCCTCGCGCCCCAGGATCGCCGGGAACGCCGCCACGCGCACGGTGTCGCCGCCGAAATCGTCGAACTCGAAGCCCAGGCGCTCGAGATCGGCCCCATGGCTTGCCAGCGCCTGGCGGCCGGCGGGCGACATCTCGACCAGCAGCGGCACGAGCAGCCGCTGGCTCTCGAGGCGCCCTTGCGTCAGCCGCTCGGTGATCCGCTCGAACAGCACCCGCTCGTGCGCGACATGCTGGTCGATGATCGCGATCCCCTCCTCGTCAACAGCGACGATGAACGTGTCCCTGAACTGACCGAGCGCCATCATGGGCTTGATGGTGGGCGGGCTTTCGCGGCGCTCGCCCTCGAGCCGGCTGCCCTCGGGCCGACTGAAGTCGGCCCCTACGATGCTTCCGGGCCGACTGAAGTCGGCCCCTACGATGCCTTCGGGCCGACCGGCCCCACCCGCCTTACCCGCCTCACCCGCCCCACCCGCCCCACCCGCCCATCTGCTCGGGAACGTCGCGCCATAGGACGTCGGCAGCGGGAGCGTCGTCGGCGAGGGCGCGAAGGCGGCCGGCGCCTGGAGCTGGAGCTCGGGCGCGGGGCCGCGTCCGAGCGCGTCGCCGAGCGCGCGGCGAATGACCTCGTGCACGTGCGACTGGTCGCGGAAGCGCACCTCCGCTTTCGTCGGGTGCACGTTGACGTCAACCGCGGTGTGCGGCATCGAGATGAAGAGGTGCACCTCCGGGCTGCGCTCCTTGATCGACGCCACGCTGTAGGCGTCGATGATGGCGTGCGCGATCGTCCGGTCCTTGACGATGCGCCGGTTGACGAAGACGTTCTGGGGGCCGCGAGTGGGTCCTTGCTCGGCCTGCCCCGAGCCCAGTCGAGGGGCCAGTGCGGCCACGTAGCCCACGACGGCGATGCCGCCGTCGCGCCGGACTTCGATGAGATCGTCGCGCTCGCCGTACAGCTGGTACAGCCGGTCGCGCAGCGACGTCACCGGCGGGCACTGCAGCACCTTGCGCCCGGCGCTGGTGAGCGTGAAGCCGACCTCCGGATAGCAGAGCGCCAGCTGCGTCACCACGCGTGAGACCTGCGCGGACTCGGCGCCATCGGATTTCAGGAACTTGCGCCGCGCCGGCAGGTTGTAGAACAGGTCGGCGACGTCGATCGCCGTCCCCTCGGGCATGCCGACCTCGGTGACCGCTGCCAGCGCGCCGCCGTTGATGCGGACCTCCGTGCCGGACGCCGCGCCCCGCGCGCGCGTCCGCAGCACGAAGTGCGACACCGAGGCGATGCTCGGCAGCGCCTCGCCGCGGAAGCCGAGCGTGGCGATGCCGTCGAGGTCCTCCGCCCGCCGAATCTTGCTCGTCGCGTGGCGCTCCACGGCGAGCCGCGCATCCTCCGGCTCCATCCCCTCCCCGTCGTCCTCGACGCGAATCAGCTTCTTGCCGCCCAGCTCCACGGCGATGGCCACCCGCCGCGCGCCTGCGTCGATCGAGTTCTCGACGAGCTCCTTGATGACCGACGCCGGACGCTCGACGACCTCGCCGGCGGCAATCTGGTTCGCGAGGTCGACCGGCAGGCGGTGAATGCGGCCCACGGGGTCAGATCCAGTCGTTGCGCCGGAACAGGGCGAGCATGACGCCGGCGATGGCCAGCATCAGGCCGCCGATCCACCAGAACTGCGCGTCGCTGCTTCCGGGGAAATGCGGCAGCGGGACGTTCATGCCCCACATGCCGGTGAGCACGGTCAGCGGAAGAAAGATCGTGGACATGACGGTCAGCACCTTCATGACCACGTTCAGGCGGTTGGAGATGGTGGACAGATGCGCCTCGAGGACGCCCGTGATCCGCTCCTGGAACAGCATGGCTTCCTCCGCCAGGCGCACGAGCTGATCGTGCACGTCGCGGAAGCGGTAGGTCATCTCGTCGTTGATCTGAGGAAACTCCCGCCGCGCGAGGCGCCCCACCGCGTCGCGCTGCGGCAGCACGACGCGCCGCAGCGAGGACAGATCGCGCTTCAGGGCGAGGATCTGCCTGATGAGGTTCGCGCCCGTGTCGAGGACGGCCTCTTCCTCGAGGAGGTCGATCTTCTCCTCGAGCGCGTCGATCTCGGGGCGGTAGTTGTCCACCATCGTGTCCACGATGCGGTGCAGCACGCCGACGGGCCCTTCCGCCAGCGCGTGCTCATGGCGGTCGCAGATGTCGCGCCAACGCGCGATGCTGCGGGAATGCCCGTCGTGCACCGTGACGAGGTAGGTCGCCCCGAGGAAGAAGTCGACGTCGCGGGTGCCGAAGCCGTGTTCCCGCTCGCGAAGGTCGATGCCGTGCAGGATCAGGTACAGGTAATCGCGATAGGGCTCGATCTTCGGGTGGTGAATCGCGCTGAGCGCGTCTTCCACCGACAGCGGATGGAACGCGAAGACGTCGGACAGGATGCGGTGGCCCTCCTCCGGCGAGGGCGCCGCCATGTCCACCCACAGCGTGACGCCCGAGGACGGATGCAGCCAGCGGGGCTCGATCCGTTCCTCGCGGCGCGTGTCGCCGTTCTCGTGGACGAAAATGCTGATCAACGACTCAGTGCGGCCTGCGCGGCCGCCAGCCGTGCCACCGGCACGCGGTACGGCGAGCAGCTCACGTAGTCGAGCCCGACCTTCTCGAAGAAATGGATCGAGGCCGGGTCGCCGCCGTGCTCGCCGCAGATCCCGAGCTTGATGTCCTTCCTCGTGCTGCGCCCCTTCTTCACGGCAATGTCGACGAGCTGCCCCACGCCAGCCGCGTCGATGGTGGCGAACGGGTTGCGCGTCATGATCTCGAGCTCCTGATACGTCGGGAGGAACGAACCGGAGTCGTCGCGCGACATCCCGAGCCCCGTCTGCGTCAGGTCGTTGGTGCCGAAGCTGAAGAACTCCGCCGCCTCCGCGATCTCGTCGGCGGTCAGCGCGCCGCGCGGAATCTCGATCATGGTGCCGACCAGGTAATTGAGCTTCACCTTCCGCTCCGCCTGCACCTGGCGGGCGACGCGGTGCACGATCTCGACCTGCAGCTCCAGCTCCTTCCGGAACCCGACCAGCGGAATCATGATCTCGGGCCGGACCTTGATGCCTTCCGTCTGCACCTGGGCCGCCGCCTCGAACACGGCGCGCGCCTGCATCTCGGAAATCTCCGGGTAGCCGATGCCCAGCCGGCAGCCGCGGAACCCGAGCATGGGGTTGAACTCGTGCAGCTGGTGGACGCGGGTCACGATGGTCTCGAGCGGCACGCCGAGCTTGCGCGCGAGGTCGCCCTGCTGCTCCGAGGTGTGCGGCAGGAACTCGTGCAGCGGCGGGTCGAGAAAGCGGATCGTCGCCGGGTAGCCGTTGAGGGCGCGGAAGATGCCGGCGAAGTCCTCGCGCTGGTAGGGCAGCAGCTTGTCGAGCGCGTCCCGGCGCATCTCGGGCGTGCCCGCCAGGATCATCTCCCGCATCGCGTCGATGCGATCGCCCTCGAAGAACATGTGCTCCGTGCGGCACAGCCCGATGCCGACCGCGCCGAACGCGATGGCGTTGGCCGCCTGCTCGGGCGTGTCCGCGTTCGTGCGCACGCGCATGCGCGTCGCCTCGTCGCACCACCTCATGAGCTGCTGGAAGTTGCGGAACTTCTCGGTCCTGCGGGCGGCCGCGTTCCCCTCGAGCAGTCCGGCCACGATCTCCGACGGCGCCGTCTTCACCTTGCCCGGGTAGACCTTCCCGGCCGTGCCGTCGATCGACATCCAGTCGCCCTCGGCGAAGCGCCGGCCGTCCACCGTGGCCGCCCGCGCCTCGTAGTCCACGAGCACGGCCGACGCGCCGCACACGCAGACCTTGCCCATCTGGCGCGCCACGAGCGCGGCGTGCGACGACACGCCGCCGCGCGCCGTCAGAATCCCCTGCGCGGCGATCATGCCGCGGAGATCCTCCGGCGACGTCTCGACGCGCACGAGCAGCACCTGCTCGCCCTTCTCCGCCGCCTCCACCGCGCGCTCCGCGTTCAGGTAGATCTTCCCCGACGCCGCGCCGGGACCGGCGGGCAGGCCGGTGGCAATCGCGTCCGCGCTCCTCACCTCGCCGGCGTCGAAGACCGGCGCCAGCAGCTGATCGAGCTGATCGGCGGGGTTGCGCATGACCGCCGTCTTCCAGTCGATCAGCTTCTCGCGGTGCATGTCCACCGAGAACTTCAACGCCGCCATCGCCGTGCGCTTCCCGTTCCGCGTCTGCAGCATGTAGACGACGTCGTCCTCGATGGTGAACTCGAAGTCCTGGACGTCCGTGAAGTGCTTCTCGAGCGTCTGGCGGATGCGCTCGAGCTCGTGATACGCCTTCGGCATCTGTTTCTTCAGCTCGAGCACCGGCTCCGGCGTGCGGACGCCGGCCACGACGTCCTCGCCCTGCGCGTTGATCAGGAACTCGCCGTAGAACTCCTTCACGCCGTTGGCGGGGTTGCGCGTGAACGCCACGCCCGATCCCGACCGGTCGCCGGTGTTGCCGTACACCATCGCCTGCACGTTGACGGCGGTGCCCCACTCGGTCGGGATGTGGTACTTGCGCCGGTAGACGATGGCGCGGTCGTTCATCCAGGAGCCGAACACGGCGCCGACGGCGCCCATGAGCTGATCCCAGGGATCGGCGGGAAACGCCTTCCCCGCGCGGGCCTTGACCAGCGCCTTGAAGCGGACCACCAGCTCCCGCAGATCGTCCACGGTGAGCGCCGTGTCCTCGATGTGCGCGTGATGGCGCTCGTGCTTGAGCTGCTCGATGACCGTCTCGAACGGCTCGTGATCCTCGCCGGGCGCCTTCTGCACGCCGAGCACGACGTCGCCGTACATCTGCACGAAGCGGCGGTAGCAGTCCCAGGCGAACCGCGGGTTGTTCGTCTTCGTCGCCAGCGCCTCGACCGTCTGGTCGTTGAGACCGAGGTTGAGGATCGTGTCCATCATCCCGGGCATCGAATCGCGCGCGCCCGAGCGCACGGACACGAGCAGCGGGTCCTTGAGGTCGCCGAACGTCTTGCGCGTCTGCCGCTCGATGGAGGCGACGCCGGCCTGCATCTGCGCGCGCAGCGAGGCAGGATAGCTCCGCTTGTGCGCGTAGTAATAGGTGCAGACCTCGGTGGTGATGGTGAACCCCGGCGGCACCGGCAGGCCGATGCGGCACATCTCGGCGAGGTTCGCCCCCTTGCCGCCCAGCAGCGGCTTCATCGAGCCGTTGCCGTCCGTCTTCCGGCCGAACAGGTAGACGAACTTCCCCGCCTTCGCGCTGTCGCGCTTCGGCGGGGCAGGCCTTCTCTTTGTCGCCGCCTTCTTCTTCGCCATGTCGAGTAGATCTCCTGCGCCTATCGCTTACGCCTACTTACTTAAAGCCCTTCCGGGACGATTTCGGAGAAATCACCAAGTTGCAGAAGCAGCTGCTCAAGCCGTCGCAAGAGGCGTAGACGAGCGCGCGTGAGCCCTTCGTTGTCCGTCTTAACGCGAACCTCGTTGAAGAATCGGTCGACAGCTGGCTTGAACCGCGAGGCTTCAGTGAGTGCGCGTTTGTAACTACTGCCCAACGCAATTGCAGCCTCGATCGTCGGCTTACGTTGATCAATCTCATCCAACAACGCTAGTTCCGCCGGATGCTCCAGTCGACCACGAAGATCAGGAGCAGTTAGCTCCTGCATCCGGAACTCAACCAAATCAAGGTCTTTCGCAAGATTCTTGACGCGTTTGAACGCTATCGCCAGCTCCTGGAACTCCGGTTGATCGACGAATTCACTCAGCGCACCTAGCAACTGAAGTGTGCTGCTGGGACTTACGTGACCGAAGGTATGTTCTTGAATAACCGCGCGGACATTCCTGATGTCATATCCTCTCTGCTCAAGCACAAACTGATAGCGTTCCTGCACGAACATGCTTAGAGCGATCACATTGGCGGTGTCCCACTTCTCGATCTCCCCAAACGGCTCCCTAGCTGCTTCAAGAAGCGTCTGAAGCTTGGGAGCCACCTCAAGACCCGTTAATGCAGGAAGATCGACCAGAGCCTTAATGAAACCGTTGCCCAATCGTCGAACGCCTAGCGGATCGCGCGATCCCGTCGGCCTTTCGCCGGCCCAAAACATACCCACGACGGAATCCAGCTTGTCGGCTAGGGTCACCGTCGCCCACGTGATCGCCGCGTTGCCGAGCTGCTGACGCGAAGGAGGTGCGTCCACTTCTACTCCTACTGGCAGATAGTGGAAGTAAATCGCCTTCCAGACTTCCTCCGGCAATCCCTCTTCACGAGCATAGATTCCACCCATCGTCCCTTGGAGTTCGGTGAGCTCCCGCACCATGTCTGAAGCCAAGTCGGCTTTACAAAGGCGTCCGGCGAGACCAGCCTGATCGACCGCAGCTTCGCGTAGACCAAAGACATCCTTAGCAATCCATCGAGCGAGCCTTTCTACGCGGTCTGCCTTCCTTCGATATGTTCCCAACTTCTTGTGAAAGAGGATGGACGACAATTGCTCTAGACGGGACGCGAGTGGTGTCTTGCGGTCCTCGTCCCAGAAGAACCGCGCGTCGCGCAGCCGCGCGGTCAGCACGCGCTCCGAGTTGCGCGCGATGACCTCGGGCTTGTCCACTTGCATGTTGATGACGGCGAGGAACGCCGGCTTGAGCTTCCCTTCCTCGTCCACCACCGGAAAGTAATGCTGGTGATGAATCATCGTCGTCGTCAGCACTTCCTCGGGGAGCTCGAGGAACTCCACGGGGTAGTGGCCGGCGACGACGGACGGGTACTCGACGAGGTCCGGCACTTCCTGCAGCAGTGAGGACTGCGCGGCCACCTGGCTGCTGACACGCCCGCCGAGCCTGCGTGCGTGCGTCTCCAGCTCACGGCGGATTCTCGACTCGCGCTCCGCGCGGTCGAGGATGACGAAGTTCTCCAGCAGCCGCGCCTGGTAGTCCTCGAACGTCTTGATCTTGATCGCCCGGCCGGCCCTGCCGCTGGTCGTCAGGAACCGGTGCCCGTAGGTGTTGGAGCCGGAGCGGATGTCCTGCACCGTCGGGCTCGCCGATACTTCGGTGCGCCGGATCACGAACGGCACCACGCGCCCGCCGTACATCAGCACGAGCCAGCGGATGGGCCTCGCGAACACGAGGTCGCCCTTGCCGTCCTCGAGGTATGCGTCCCAGCGCATCTGCTTCGGGAAGGTGAGGTCGCGGAGCAGGCCGGCGAGGATGTCGCCGAGGACGTCCACCGTCGCCTTGCCGCGCTGACGCACCGTGTAGGCGAGGTAGGCGCCCTTCGGCGTCTGGTGCTTCTCGAGCGCCGCCACGTCGACCCCGTATTTCTTCGCGAATCCGATGGCCGCGGGCGTCGGCTCGCTGTTCTTGTAGGCCGCCGAGAGCGGCGGACCCGTGACCAGCTCCTCGAAGTCGGTCTGCCGCTCGGCGAGCCTGGCCACGCGCGCGGTCAGCCGGCGCGGCGAGCTGTAACTCTCCGCGGGAGACTCGCTCGTCAGCCGCGCGTCCTGGAGGCGCGCGTCCAGGTGCTGCGCCATCTGCCTCGTCAGGCCGGGCAGCCAGCTCGCGGGAATCTCCTCGCAGCCAATCTCGATCAGCAGCTCTCGATCCATCAGAGTCCCGGGCCGGCCTGGAGGTCCGCGCCTGCACTGTTCTGGTCGGCCTCGACGTAGGCGCGCGTGATCCTCACGGCAAGCTGCCGGACGCGCAGGATGTAGGCCGTGCGTTCCGTGACGCCGATGCTGCCGCTCGAATCGAGGATGTTGAACAGGTGGGAGCACTTGAGCGCGTGCTCGAGCGCCGGCCATGCGAGCCCCGATGCCAGCAGCGTCTCCGCGAAGCCATAGTTCTTGTCGAAGAGCTCCCGGTGCAGCGCGGCGAACTGCTCCGCCGGCATGTCCACCTGGCCGAAGGCGTACTTCGACTGCTCGATCTCCTCCTGCAGGCGGACCTCCGCATACTTCACGCCGCCGCCCCACTCGAGGTCGAAGACGTTGTCCACGCGCTGCAGGAACATCGCGATCCGTTCGAGCCCGTAGGTGATCTCACAGGTGATCGGCGACAGGTCCATGCCGCCCACCTGCTGGAAATAGGTGAACTGCGTGATCTCCAGCCCGTCGAGCAGCACCTGCCAGCCGATGCCCCACGCGCCGAGCGTGGGCGATTCCCAGTTGTCTTCCTCGAACCGGATGTCGTGCTGCCGCGGATTGATGCCGCAGGCCTCGAGGCTGTCGAGGTAGAGCTGCTGCACTTCATCAGGCGACGGCTTGAGGATCACCTGGTACTGGTGATGTTTGAACAGCCGGTTCGGGTTCTGGCCGAACCGCCCGTCATCCGGCCGCCGCGACGGCTGCACGTAGGCCACGCTCCACGGCTTCGGGCCGAGGACGCGGAAGAGCGTCTCCGGGTGCGACGTGCCCGCGCCGACCTCGAGATCGAGCGGCTGCTGCAGCAGGCATCCGTGCGACGCCCAGAAGGCCGAGAGTTTGAGGATGAGGTCCTGAAACGTCACGCGGTACTTGTATTTCTGGGCGGGCGGCGCAGGTCGCGAAGCACGCGGTCGGATTTCAACGTCTTCTCCAGGTGCGTCGCAATCAGCGTGCGATGCACGTTTTCGAGCTCGGTGAGCGCGCGCGGCTCGACGGCGAGCTCGCCCACCCGGTCGGGCCCGACGCTCCGCGACGCGGTCAGGAACGCCACCGCACCCGGCGAGAGCGTGCCACGCGACTCGGGATAGACCCCCTGCAGCCGCAGCAGCCAGTACTCGAAGTAGCGCGCCAGCGGCTCCACCGGTGCGCCGGCCGCCATCGCGTCGAGCATCGAGGCGCCCAGGCGATACAGCCGATCGTCGGCGTCCGCCTCCTGCGCCCACTCGTCGAGCAGCTCGGCGAAGTAGCCGACATACCCGATCGCATCCGTCACGTGGGCCAGCGGCGACCGGACCGTCTCCGCGTAGTTCAGGCCGACGAGCTCGCGCGTTTCCTTCTCGAAGTAGGCCACGCGCACCTCGGTGAGCGGCTCCAGCGCGCCGACGAACCGCGAGCGCGCCCGCCGCGCCCCCTTGGCCACGCCGCGTTTCTTCCCGCGATCGCGCGTCAGGAAGACGACAATCCGATCGGCCTCACCGAGCTTGTACGTGCGGAGAATCAGCGCGTCGGCGGTGTAGAGCGGCACGAATGCCGCTATTTTAGCGTTTCTTCGTCACCCCGCGGGAACCAGGAACCGCGCGAACACGGTGGCGAGGCCGAGGAACGAGAAGAAGCCGAAGACGTCGGTGAGCGTGGTGATGAATACCGACGAGGCCAGCGCCGGGTCGATGTTGGCCGCGCGCAGCCCCAGCGGCACCAGGGTGCCTGCGGTGGCGGCGACGAACATGTTGATGATCATGGCGGCGCACAGCACCAGCCCGAGCACGGGATTGCCGCGGGTGATCCACGCCACGACGGCCGCCACCAGCCCGAGCACGACCCCGTTGCCCACGCCCACCGCCGCCTCTTTGAGCAGCGCCTTGCGCGAGTTGCTCCACGTCAGCTCGCCGAGCGCGATGCCG
>Ga0194131_10003919_pt1 | contig 22944 bp, 23 predicted proteins | sample TA2KigO120mmetaG_FD_148631 | JGI IMG/M metagenome (GOLD analysis project Ga0194131, IMG submission 148631) | Freshwater microbial communities from Lake Tanganyika, Tanzania - TA2015053 Kigoma Offshore 120m | ecosystem: Environmental > Aquatic > Freshwater > Lake | place: Tanzania: Lake... | reverse complement strand
GTCGGCAGAAACGCGCTGCGAGTGCCGGCTGAGGCACCCACACTGGCTGCCGATCTCGGATCGGGAACGACCTTGTCGGCTTTTCCCTGTTCGAATGAAACCACAGCCTCTTTCAATTTTCCAAGTCGCTGAATCTCCTCTTCCTGGACGGCCTGCTGGATTTCCTGTAGAAAGCGTGTCCATGAGGTGCCATTGTGCAGACCGTAGATAACGATAAGAGCGAAGACTGAGACCAGGCCAGCGAGTGTCCTGTCAGAGACCAGCATTCTCCATTCATGTTTCATGATCCGCGTCAACATAGGTGTTTATCCCTGTCAGTCTGTTCGTATACGATTCGACGCAACCACCAGTGCGACAATCCCGGCAATGGCCCATACACCAATCAGGAGGACACTCGTGATCTGGTTTCCAAGAACCCACCGCACATCCGGCAGGGTATACTCGAAGGTCGGAACGGTTTTCCAGACTTCGGCGTTCACCATGTACGCGAAGTCCTGTTTCCCCGCGTTGTCAATCATGTGATCATTCATCTTTTTGACCAGCATCCGCCGATAGGATTCAGCCGCGCTGGCAAAATGGCTGTGCTGTTCAAAATCGGTTCCCGCCAGCCCCATCGACAGAGCGCGTACGGAAAGAACCGGCGCGACAAGCCCGGCAAGCTGGTAGGCGGCGTTCTGGTTCGTATACGTCTGCCAGAGCGTTCCATAGGCTCTGTCGAAGACTTCATTGCCGTACTCCTCATCCGCCTGCAACGCGATGCCGGCGAAATTGACCGGTAAATCTTCGATCCGACTTACCCCGTACTGCTTCAGTGTTTGTACCTTGAGCGCTTCATTGCGTTTGTCACGCGGGTTATGCCCGTCTACGCCGTTAGCGAGCGCTTTTTGCACGTCGGTGGCGAAAGCGAAGGCAGAAGGAGTGGGATAGAGTCTTTTGGCGATGTCCGTCACCGCTTTGGGCGCCAGAAGGCCATTGACGATCCAGAAGCCAAGCAGGATCAAGAGCGCCATGCGCGATGAAGCCGCTTGCGCCGAGACAGCAAGAGACACAACAATGAACACCGCAAAGTAGGTCAGATAAAGAAACCCCATCAACGCCATGCGGGTCCAACTGCCTGCCAACGCGCCCGTATCATCCGTCAGCGCAAGAGCCATAACCCCTAACACCGTTGCGGGAACAAGGATCGCCCCGAGCGCTCCAGCTACCCCAAGCGCCTTGCCGAGGGCCAGTACCCGCTTCCGGACGCCTAAGCTGAGAAGCTGTCTCAGGACGCCCTGTTCCCGCTCTCCCGCCAGCGAAGAAAAAGTCAGAAGGATGATCAGCAATGGCATCAGGAGTTGCAGCGCCATCGCGGCAGTCAGCTCACCGAATCGCCGCACGGCGGTCGCATCCTGTGCAGGTCGGAATTTGAACTCATTCTGCTTATGCGCTTCAAGCCAGACAGAAACACCGGTAAACGCGTCCACGCCCTGATCCACCAGCGACAGCGGGGTTCGCGGTTTAAAGGCGTACAGGCCGTAGTGCGCCGCCGAATGAGGACTTTTCTCTCCCTGGTTCAACCAGAACGCTCGCATGGCCTCCTGAGCCGTCCGATGCTGAGCGCTGACTTCCCGGTAGTTTTTCCAGCCCATCCCAACGGACGCCATCAACAATAACAGAACAAAAACTGCCGACCACCGGAACCGACCATCTCGAACCAATTCGGTAAACTCTTTACGAGCAATTCGCCACAGCATGACAACCTCCTTTAATTCGATGGTCTCCCTGTGTTCGATGACCCGGAAACACAGCGACCAGTTTTCAATCAGTCGTGCATGTGTTCCAGATAAATTCGTTCCAGATCTGTGTGGTTCAGGTTCTCCGTCTTCAACTGATCGACTAATCGGCCCTGTTTCATAATGCCTACCCGGGAGCCGGACTCTTTGGCGCGGAACAGATCATGGGTAGCCATCAGAACAGCTACATTTCCTGCACTCATGGTTCTCAAAAGTTCGGAGAACTCACTGGAGGCTTTGGGATCCAACCCGGATGTTGGCTCATCAAGCAGGAGCGCTTTCGCGTTTTTCGCCAGGGCAATCGCAATGCCGACTTTCTGGCGCATCCCTTTGGAGTAAGTAGAGACCCGGTTGTGCGAAACGGACGGGGACAACCCTACTCGGCTGAACAGGTCGATGAGTTGCGCCGGAGTATGGGCTGTGCCCGCCAGTCCGCTGAAATAGTCCAGGTTTTCCAGTCCCGACAGATTCCGATAGAGCATCACCTGTTCCGGGATATAAGCGATGTATTTTTTTGTTTCGATGGGATGCTGGCGCACCTCCAGACCGTTGATCTTTGCTGATCCGGAGGTGGGTTGCACAAAATCCAAGAACAGGTTGATCGTTGTTGTCTTGCCGGCCCCATTGGCCCCAAGCAGACAGAAAACTTCGCCGGGTTCTATTTTCAGATTCAGCCCATCCAGGGCTGTTGCACCTTCATACCGTTTGGTCAGGTTGATTGCTTCGAGCATAGTCGATCCTCCTCACGGACCATCACAGGTGAGTTAATAATGCTAAAAAACATATTTTGCAATTATTAACTGATGTTATGCAGGAGATTCTTCAAAGTCGGTTATGGCTGCGAACGCCATACTGTTCGTCATAACGACCTTTGCCGTGGTGATGAACAGTGACGTTGAACGCACACCCGGATATAGGAAGGGATTGGCGTCAACGTTATTCACGTAACATCAGTGTGAAAATTTGAGATGAACAACAAAGAACAGTTCAAAGTCAGGATGTCCGTTCAGATGGACGAAATCATCCTGAATCCTTTGTAGCAAACCTGAAGAAAAGCAATTAAGCGGCGGGTGGGGCGCGGTTCTGAAAGGAGAAAGAAAGTGGAAAACTCTGATAGAAAGCTGGTAGCAACTCAACCTTTTCAGGCTGAATACAGACCGGATTGACGGTCTGAACTTGTTCACCCAATCCTGTAGGGGCATGTGCCAACCGGCAGGCGACACACTGGCCCTGATGATCCCCGCCAGTCGCTAAGTCATGGTAATGATCCAGCGGCAATGCTGTCAGAAGTGTGTAAAGGAACACGCTGAACAATGCCAAACGCTTACAGAAAGTCATAAAGCTCTGAGAGAAAAGGGGTTATAATATTTTTCGAGAATACGCTCAAGTGTATTTCTCCGGCAAATGGATGTCCTTGTAAAAGGACTATAGTATCAAGAAATGTCAAGTGGTTTTTTGACAACACGGCTTTTCTTTATGGGATCACTGTAGTCGTCTAATCATTAGCGTTCATCGAGTTCGCCAATACGGGCGACTCAACGGCGGACTCCGTGTTTGTGGACAACGTGGGGGTGTACGCATCCACAGGGCAACCCGGGGCGCTTTTGACCTACGACCGTGAGGGCCGCATCCGTCTGAGAAATCGCAGACCGTCGAAGGCCTTGCCGCCAAACCGTCCAGTACGCCTACGACCCTGCTGGCCGGGGCACTCGCATCATCTACACCGACGCCACCGAGGCGCGGTACGCCCTCGCGCCCGACGGCAACCTTGCCACGCACGTCGTGGGCAACAGCGTCGTCACCTGCAGCCACACCTACACCCTGCGCGACTGGCTGAGCAAGGCGAACTTAAGACTCCGGAAAATCGGTCTGGTAATCATCGGCCATGCGCTGGCGCCAGAAAAGAACCGATCAAAATTCAAACACAGCGGGCAATCCGATATGACGCCAGCGCCGATGGTTCCGTCAAGCCTGACGATAAGCGTTAAGGAACTCGTCCCGCCCGATAGCCGCCTGACTGCAAATATGCCGTAACGTCGATCCTTTGATGTAGCGGTGGTTGGGCATCGTCAACGGAGTCCGGGTTCCATCCGGATTATCTCGTACCATCGCGATATGGTTGCCTTCGCGTACAACCCGAAATCCGAGACGCTCGAAGGCCCGGATCACCTGTGATCGCGGCGCGTCTATCGGAAACCGGTCCATCAGAACGGAACTCCGGTCTCTGCCACATAGACCTCAAGTACAGGCGGCTCGGTGTCCAGAGCTTCAACGCCAAAAACCTCCAGATGAAACAGCAGAGCAGACCGGGCATCGGCCAGAGCGTCGTCGAACGTATCGCCCTGACCGACGACAATACCTTCGATACCAAGCGGATAGGCGATATAGCCGTCGGGATGTTTTTCGACAATGATTTTAACCGAACGCATAGCTACCCTCTTCCAGTTCCAAAGGATCAAGCGGTTCGATTCGTCCCTGCGAATAACGGGCCTTGATCGTCTGAGACGTACCCACGTTCTGCCTCCTGATTTAACAGGTCTTATCGGGTTGATTCCCCATAGCCTAATACCCATTCTGTGACGATCTGTTTTATCGGCAATCCTATAGGCTGAATCCTACGATACGTTCCGGATTGGCGCAAGTGGAAAGTCGCGGATCACAGCAGCGGCGGGAGACAACCAGACCGGCGGTACGGGGATCTCGTACAACCCGTACTACGCGGGTCAGCGGTCGGTGCAGATGAGATCGTCGTCGGTGCTCCTTTCCGGTGTGGTCCGTGCGGGTTATGTGGCGCGGGCGGATTTTAACAAAGACGGGGCAAGTGGCACGCCACAACCGTTCTTCGTTTGACGATGGCCATACGGGCAAGGTCAACTACAACGTCTCGGCGAGCCAGCCACCTACAACCGAATGAGTCAGCCCGGAGGGTTATGTGTATGCCGGGGTCGGGTCGGGACAGACGTCGGGTAATCGATTCACTTCTCCCATACGCGCTCCAACGCCGCAAAATGTTCTCGGTATCCCTTTTCGTCGATCTGAAGCCCCCAGCCCGCCAACGGCGCAATCCGGTACGCGCCTTGAAAAAAGGAAAACCCGACGGGATGATACACGTCGGGTATATACGCCGGCACTTCGGCGGACAGAAAGTTGGGTATGGCTTTGCCCAAATGCAGACTGGCGTACAGCGCAAACCGGGAGGACCAGGTATGCGGCGCGCAAAGCACACCAAATTCCTCGCAAAACGCCGCCAGTCTGCGCCATGAGCTGAGTCCGATCTGGTTCATGTCCAACTGCGCCACATCGATCAGATGTGGTTCGATAAACGGATATAGCCCTTCCGGCGCCGACAGGGTTTCCCCGTCGGCGATCAGTGTATGCAGCTCTTTACGTGTCAGAAAATCACGCAAACGCACATAGTCGTCTATGGTTTCGGGAAACAGTTTTTCGGCCCAGCAGATATCCTGATCACCTATCGCCTCGAAAAGCCGCTCAGCACCGGCCCGGTCAAATCCGTTGTTGCCGTCCACCATGAGCAGTACGTCCGGCCCGACGACCGTCCGCACCCGTCGTATCGCCGCGACATCGCGCGCAAAACCTTCCTCCGCAGACATCCATCTATAGCCACGCCCGATTTTCATCTTGATCGCCCGATGCCCCGCGTCCACACTCTCCTGCGCCTCCTGCGCCACACGGTCCAACCCTTTTTCCGGCGCTACCAGATCGCAAAAGTACAATCCGCCGTCATACGCCTCGATCCGTTCGCGTCGGGACGGTCCGAGAAACGTCCACACCGGTCTGTCTGAGATCTGTCCGACCAAATCCCATAGCGCGTGTTCCAGTCCCCGCGACCGTATCCCTTCCGCCGGATCGAGAAACTCGGAAACAGGTTGGCCAAGCGCCTGTTCCGCCTCTTGGCCGATCTCGTCGGCCGATGCACGGGTCACCCCAAACCCTTCCTGACCGGTATCGGTAAAAACACGTACCAATCGTTCGCGCGTCGTCGCCCCGTGATCGTCCTTTACCGCGTTTTTGCCGATCATTTTGGGACTTTCACCGGAAATTTCCACGTATGCAATGCGTCGAACCCTTATATTGGAAGAGAGAAACGGAAAATCGAACATGGTGAACTCCTTTAACAAAACGGAGGCGGTCATGGCGGACATTCTTGAAAGCGCGGTCCGGGGGCAACTGGTCGAACGCCACGATAAACTGACGGGTGCGCTGTCCGTATTTCCGGACAATACGGAACTCCTGACGCTTTTGCACGACGTAGACGCAGCGTTACACCGTCTCGACGTCCATACCTTCGGAAAATGCGCGGTGTGCGGCGACCCGGTCGAAACCGATCGTCTGCTGGCCAACCCGCTCTAACAGTTCTGTATCGACCACCTGACCGATGTCCAGCAGAGGGCCATCGAACAGGACATCGACCTGGCCGCTCTTATCCAGCGCAGTCTGCTGCCCGAAGCGTTGCAAACTTGCGGATCATGGTCGGTTGCTTATACCTATCTTCCCGCCGGTCCGGTCAGCGGCGACTACTGCGATTATCTCGTGCAAGACGACGGTAGCCTGGTTTTTGTCATTGGCGATGTATCGGGAAAAGGCATCGCCGCGTCGCTTTTGATGTCCAATCTACAGGCCATGTTTCGGGCGCTTGCTCCGCGCCGACTTCCGTTGCTCGACCTGATGTCCCGGATCAGCCATCTTTTCTGTAACGTCACCCTGCCCACCCACTTTGCCACGCTCATCTGTGGATATGCTCGTCCGACGGGCGAGATGGAGCTTTGCAACGCGGGGCATCTGCCCGCCATGGTATTTCATGGTAGAGGGTTCGGCCTGCTTCCCTCCACCGGTCTTCCGGTGGGCATGTTCTGCGACGCGATTTTTCACAGCCAACCGATACGTCTCCACCCCGGCGATACGCTGTTTCTGTATACCGACGGTGTAACCGAGGCGCTCAACAGCGACGGTCAAGAGTACGGCGCAGAGCGTCTGGCAGACGACGGCGCGCGCTGGAAATCGTCCGCGCCTGACCATCTGATCCGGTCCTGCATAGCCTCTCTGCACCGCCACACGGCTCCGGCGCGCCCCGCCGACGATATCGCCATCATGGCGATACGCTACGCACCCGGCGTTTGAGGCGATACACGCCTTTTCCTCTGCCCGATACGACACTCCGCTGTGCCCCGTTTATTATACACCCTGCCCGGCCACCGGGCAACGACGGCGCGGCGGGAAATTTTTTGAAAACATACCAAACGCAACAGACGTCCACGGTGTTATAGAATATCGCCGGGCCGCCGCGCCCTGCTATACCGATCTTTCACCCTTTCACGTCTGCATGGAGTGTTGCGTATGAGCCGGGACAGAGATTACATACTGGGAACACACGACGAAGAACTCGCCCGTTTGGGACTTCAACACCGGGTGTGGAGACCACGGGCACTGGACGCTTGGCGTCGCGGCGGGTTTACTGCCGGACAGACACTGCTCGACGTAGGATGCGGCCCCGGCTCGTGCGGCGCTCGATCTTGCCGAAATCGTCGGCTCATCGGGGCATATTCATGCCATCGACCGGTCGCGCCGGTTTCTCGACGAGCTCGACGCCGCACGAGCCATACGCGGTATGGACCACCTCACTCCCCTAGAGCGCGATCTCGACGACGACCTGCCGATGCCAAAGGCGGACGGCGCATGGGCGCGCTGGGTATTCGCCTTCGTAAAACACCCCCGCCGTCTATTGGAGCGGGTGCATGACACCCTAAACAAAAACGGCATCCTTGTTATCCATGATTACATGGACTATTCTACTTGGCGCGTCGCCCCTCGATCGGAAGAGATCGAGGATTTTGTACGTATCGTAATGGAAAGCTGGCGTGCCGATGGCGGCGAACCGGACATAGGTCTCGATATCCCGGATTGGCTCCGCGAACTCGATTTTGAGATCAAGACCCTTACCCCCCTTATCGATGTCGTGCCGGCTTCAAACTTCGTATGGCTGTGGCCAAGCGCCTTTCTGCGTGTCGGTGCACACCGGCTGTCTGAATTGGGACGTATCACCTCCGAAAAAGCAAAAGCCGTGGAGCGTGCGTTCGAAGCCTGTGAAACACGCCCCGGAACACTCATGATCACGCCCGCCGTGCTGGAAATCATCGCCGTGCGACGATAGCAAAATCGGCGAGATTTCGCTTGCCGTTACCGCTCCCGATGAGTATCGTGAAGGCCGACACAATCCCTTTTTTGCCCTGTCTGTCACCCGGAGGAAACCATGCCGCTTCATCGCGGACTCTCGCCATCCAACCGGCCGGACTGGTGTGACGTCACCAGCGTGGGCATCTTCAAGGTCGCTCGTGACGGGCGTTTTGATCGACATTATCACGATTTTGACGAATACTGGCTTGTCTTCAAAGGCCGAGCAAAGGTGATGACCGAAAACCACGAGTTTGTCGTCGAAAAAGGCGACATCGTATGCACCAAAGCCGGAGACGAACACGACGTACTCGAAGTATACAAAGACCTCGAAGCTTTCTGGTTCGAAGGCCCATGCCCGCCGGGCGGACGCATGGGGCACCTGCACCGGAGTCCGGAACTGGCGCAGGGTCACCCCGTACCGGGGGCGTAAGGACAACCGACCGGTCGCCTGTTGATGACGGAATCATCGCCAGAAACATTATCGCAGGGAGGGGCCATGATCATCTGGATTCGCGTCGAAACGATGGAAAACTACGAAGCCGGCGATGGCGACTTCAAACTCAAACGCCGGTTCGAGGCGCTGTCCGGGGAACCATGTCTCGTGTTGCACATGTCCCAGGCGACGCCGGAGCTTGTCGCACCGCTCAAACCGCGCGCGCTACTGCTCAGCGGTTGCGGAACCTGGTTCAAGCGTTTTCCTGTGGAAGCCTTTTTCCCATTTGAAGATACGCTCAACGCCTTGCCCGAAGTGCCTACAATCGGTTTTTGCGGGAGTCATCAGCTTATCGGATTTATGTTCAACCACGGATTACGGAATCTGTCGATCGTCGAAGACGAACCCCTGCGTCCGCTACGACCCGGCGAACCCGACCAACCCAACCCGGAGGCGATCGGATACTTTGCCGAAATCGGATTTTATCCTATCTCCAAAATCGGTAACGATCCGCTTTTTGATGGTCTGCCGGACCCGTTTGTCGTGCGGGAATCGCACTACGCCGAAATCAAGCGGATGCCACCTGGATTCGATCTGATTGCCACCAACGACAATTGCCGCATACAGGCGATAAAACATAGGGACCGGATTCTGTACGGTACTCAGTTTCATCCGGAAGCCTATGTAGACGGGTATCCGCACGGTCGGAAGATTCTTGAAAACTTTTTTCGCATCGCCGGGATACGGTAAAGGAGGCGTATCGTTGGTCGAAGCGTCGTGGGGATATCTGCCTACCGCCTTTCTGCTGGGCGCTCTTCATTCTTTCGAACCGGCACATGGCAAAGCCGTACTCGCCGCGTATCTGACCGGTGGCAAGCGCCGTCTGGTCGATGCGGTGTTGTTCGGACTGCTCGTGGCGGTGGCGCATACGCTGAGCATCATGGCGCTTGGCGTATGCGCTTGGATCGCCGCTGATTATTATCGACTGGAAGTCACGAGACCGGTCGTGTCGCTGATCGGTGGACTTTTGGTGCTCGGCGTGGGTTTTTGGATGTTGGTTCGATGGCGCACAGGCAGTTGCGACCATCCGGGGCACGGTCATCATGATCATGGAACGTCCGGCGCGCAGGCCGGACGCAACGGCGCTTCGGGCAAGTCGCTCGGTCAGCTTGCGCTGATCGGTTTTGGCGGCGGTCTCGTACCCTGTCCCGCCGGTGTGGCCATGCTTATGACCGCCGTCGCGTCGGGCGATCTGACCCAAGGACTGAGTCTTGCCGCCGCCTTTAGTTCCGGCGCGGGTGGCGTCGTCGTCCTGCTGAGCGTCCTCATTCAGCGTGCTTCCGGTCTTGCCACCCGTTATGCGGTTCCCCAAAGCCGTCTCGTCGAATACCTGCCGCTTGCCGCCAGTCTGGTCGTCATCACTGTCGGGATGTGGCTTGGCGCTACCGCGTTTTTGGACGTAGTCGGCGAAGATTCGTTCTGATCATTTTTCTGCATTTTGTCAAGAGGTGGGTCGAAAACCGTCATCCGAAAAAGGAACGCCGCATGACCGTCACCGTCTTTGGGGCGGAAGAACAGACGCAGTTTTTCGAGCAGGGCTACCTGCGTCTGGGGCAAGTCGTTTCGAACGACGCCATAGACGCCCTGCGCTGTCGCGTCGACGACATCATGTTGGGAAAAATCCGCTACGACGGACTGACGATGCAGTTGGACTCGGCCACCGGCGTCTACGGGGACATACCGGAAAATACCGCTTCCTTTAAAGGCGCGACGCTCAACTACCGCCGCATCGACCGCCTTGATCTCGATCCGCTTTTTTTAACGTATATGCGGCATCCGTTGTTTCGGGAAATCACCCTGACACTGATCGGGCCGGACGTATCCATGTTTCGGGCGATGTTTATGAACAAACCCGCGGGGCGCGGTACACCGCTTCCCTGGCATCAGGATATCGGCATCGGGTGGGGGTTGGATCGTAATCCCATTTGCACGATCTGGACCGCGCTCGACAAGGCGAGACCCGAAAGCGGCTGTATGCAGGTCGTTCCCGGCAGCCACCGGTCCGGTTTTCTCAACGAACAGCATTTTGTTTCGGAAGAAGATCAAAAGAAATATGCGCTCGACGAACGCTGTATCCACCTCGAAGCGGAGACCGGAGAGGCCGTTCTGCTACACAACTGGCTGTTACACCGGTCGGGGGTAAACCCGACGGGGGCGCCTCGCAGGGCCTTCAGTGTAGCGTATATGGATGCGGACACGCGCAACGCGAAAACCGGCGAGACTTTTCCCATGGTCTTTGGCAAAGGGGTATAAGCACCGTATGAAGCTAAAAGACAAGGTAGCCATCGTCACAGGTGGAGGAACAGGCATCGGCGCGGCGACCGCGCGGCTGTTTGCCACCGAGGGCGCGAGCGTGTGTGTTTTCGGACGACGCCCCGAACCGCTTGCCAAAACCGTCGAGACCATACGCGCCGATGGCGGAAATGCCATGCAGGTCGTGGGCAACGTAACCCTTGCCGAGGATGGTCAGCGACTGGTAGAGGAAACCACCGCCGCCTTCGGACGGGTGGACATTCTGATCAACAGCGCAGGAACCGCCATCCTGATGGAACTTACCCAAACAAGCGAAGAACTCTGGGACAGCATCCTTGACACCAATCTGAAAGGCACGTTTCTGACCATCCGTGCCGTGCTGCCGGTCATGACGGCACAGGGAAGCGGGGTCATCGTCAATGTCAGCTCGATTCTGGGTCAGGTGGGGTTTGCACGAGCCGGTGCGTACTGTGCCTCCAAAGGCGGTCTCGACCAGTTGACCCGCGCCGTAGCGCTCGAATACGCCGACAAGGGCATACGCGCGAACGCCGTAGCACCGGCTTGGGTCGAAACCCCTATGACCGAAACGGTCCAAACGCATCCGAAGCTGTTCGAGTTTTTGCGGTCCCGTCACCCGACAGGCCGGTTTGGCACGCCAGACGAGGTCGCGCAGGCTATCTTGTATCTCGCCTCGGACGACGCCCGATGGGTCACCGGAACCATACTGACCATCGACGGCGGATGGACCGCCCAGTAGGGCGCGGCGTGCCGCTACCTCGTTGATCTTTTCAAATGGGATTCAGATGGCAACCCTTTCTACAGAAAATACCCATCAGATTTAGACGGCGGTTATCCATGCCTAATCCGTTTTAATGCCATGCACCACTTAACCCAACGGCTTCTAATGGCTGTATTATCGAAAGACCGGAGGTAATTTTCAATGCCACTACGCACCGCAGAAGAGTATTTGGAAGGATTGCGCGACGGACGTACCGTGTATTTTCGAGGCGAGCTCGTACCCGACATCCTTGCGCATCCTGACCTTTGTGTCGGCGCCGAACATACCGCCATCGATTATCGTCTCGCGGAAGAGCCGGAACACCGGGAACTATTTACCGCCTTGTGCCCGGAAACCGGCGAGCGCATCAGCCGGTATTTCCTGACGCCACGCAATACCGATGACCTGCTCAAACGTCGGGAGATGATCGAGACCAGCACCCGCGAAGGCGGCGGCGTGGTGTTGCTGATCAAGGAAATCGGTACCGATGCGATCTTTGCCATGACGCTTGTCGCCCGCCAGATCGACGCTCGGTACGGCACAAACTATCTGGAACGGATCAAAACCTACCATGCCGCCTGCCGTGACCGCGACGCAAGTCTTGCCGTCGCCCAAACCGATGTCAAGGGAGACCGCAGCCTGCTGCCCTCCCAGCAGACGCACCCGGACTACTATGTGCGGATCGTGGAACACCGCCCGGACGGCATCGTCGTGTGCGGCGCTAAAGCCCACACCACGGGCACGGCGTTTGTAGACGATGTGATCGTGCTTCCGACACGCGCCATATCCGGGGAAGATAAAGACTATGCCGTCGCGTTTTCCATCCCCGTAAACACGCCGGGTGTCAAACTCATCGCCAGCCCGTTCGGGTTTACCGGTCACAGCCAGTACCATCATCCCGTCAGTTCACGTCATCATCTCGTCGAAACGCTGACCATTTTTGATAACGTGTTTGTCCCCAACGACCGGGTGTTTATGGCCGGTGAGTGGGAATTTGCCGGAGTTCTGGCCAATACCTTTGTCGAGTTCCACCGGTTTACCGCCGTGTCGTACAAGCCGCCGCTGTTGGACCTGCTTATCGGTGCGGCGTCGCTTATCGCCGTATACAACGGCATCGAAAAGGCGAGCCATGTGCGTGACAAAGCCACACGGCTGATCACCTACGTCGAAACGGTGCGCGCCCTCACCCGCGCCGCCGCGATGGACTGCCACGTAATCGACGGGATCGCCGTGCCTGATACGATGACGACCAACATCGCCAAACACTATTTTGCGAACCACTACCACGAGGCCGTACGTGACGTGCAGGACATCGCCGGCGGGCTGGTGGTCACCGGTCCGTCCGAGGCGGACTGGCACAACCCGGAAACGCGCGACGATCTGGACCGCTACTTAGGCGGTCGCAAAGGCATACCCACGATGGACCGCATGAAGGCGATCAACCTGATCCGCGACCTGACCGCCTCGGACTTCGGCGGTTATCACGAACTGCTTGCCATCCACGCGGAAGGATCGCTCGAAGCCCAGAAAATCACTATCTTCCGGGGTTATGATCTGGTACGGTGCATAAATCTCGCCAAAAAAGCGGCAGGAATCGAAGGGGGAGTATAATTATAAATTATGAACAGAACAGCGAGTGCATACCTTGCAGCAAACTGCAAGAGCAACTACACCTTGCAGCAAGCTGCAAGACCAAATACTCTCCGTAGGTAGAAGCGTGAAGAGGCTTCGATTGCTGCGCAATGGCTGCGGGGTAAACGAGCGAACTCCAAACCATCCACATATCTTGCGGCAGAACACCCGCAAGAGCGCCTACTCCTTACTGTCGAAGCCTCCCCGCAGCCTGCTGCGTGGGAGGCTTCAATTATGAATAGGTTAACCTATCCAACTGATAAAGGGGAGATGACATGATCATCAAACATTGGAAAGACTGTCCGGTGGTGACCACGCACGGGCGGTTGCGGGAATGGCAGATATTTACAAAACGGGTAGGCGACGGCCCAAACGCCGAGACCGGCGCGGTCTGCTTTGATTACACCTGTTACGGACGGGCGGCGCTTCTGGCCGGTGTGACGACCGAACCGACCGCCCATGCCGACGAGGTTGAAGGCATGTTTATCTCGCGGGGTCAGGCGCGGATCGAAGCACAGGGACAGCGCAAGGACGTATCCCAGGGATGGTCGGTGTTTATGCCCGCAGGTACCGAACACCGCATCACCAACACAGGGACGGACGAGTTGGAGATCATTTTTTCACGCCGCCCGCCGTCGCGTGCCGAGGTGGGCGCTCCGTTCTCGGCGCGACACTGGTCCGAAGACCGCGACCGGGCCGTGTGGGGGACGTCTTTTCAGGGACACTGGTATCACATGTGGCGCGGCCCTGCCGCCGGGGACGTTCATATCGCCGACATCCCGCCGCGCAAGTTTGCGCATCCGCACAGCCATACCGAAATCCTCGACGAAATCTGGTATGTACACAGCGGTAAGGGCTGGCACTGGATGGGGCGCGAATACCACGAACACAGCCCCGGCTGGGCGATATGGCTCGACCCGGGGGAACTGCACTCGCTGATGAACCCGACCGAGGAAACGCTCGAATACGTTTACAGCGCTTCTTGGCCGCTGGTGCGTGACCGCGAAGAAGACGCGGCGGCGCGTGCGGGCGAGCCGGAGACAACCGACCCGACGGAACTGCTGGGTAGGTTGCAAAAACGTTTTGACGCGCTGGTCGCCGGGTATCGCAAAACCGATATCAACATTCACCGGGTCGACGCCAACATCAGCGGCATATATGCTCAAATCGAGGCGCTGAGAAAGGCGATTGGGAAATAGGGGAAGGGATAAAACAGTCGCACCATTTCACTGCGGTTATCGAACGTAAAAGTGAGGGGTTTGTTTCCCTTTGCCCTGAACTTGACATTGCAAGCCAAGGCGACACGATCGAGGAAGCGCGTCAGAATCTTCAGGCGGCGTTTTGAAGCAGCGGATACTGAAGAGGTTTAGCGACGGTTTCACAACGAGGTTTTTGTGACACGTCTTGAGGTAACCGTTGGGTAAGTTGCAAATTCTGTCCGGTCAAATGGTATGCGCTGTCCTCGCCCAACATGGCTTTGCCGAGGTCCGGCGACGTTCAAGCCATATTGTGATGCAGAAAAAGTGGGCGGAAGCACGATTACCGAGCCCGTTCCGGGTCACAAAGAATTGAAAATCGGAATGCTTCAGTCCATTATCCGCCAGTCCGGCCTTCCCCGAACGCTGTTCGAAGCGTGAACAGAACAGCGCGTGCATACCTTGCAGCAAACTGCGGGGTAAACGAGCTAACTCCAAACCATCCACATATCTTGCGGCAGAACGGCCGCAAGAGCGCCTACTCCTTACTGTCGAAGATCGCTTGCGGTACTACTGGCAAGCGTACTCCCCGCAGGTGGAAGGCGTAAAGCTTCCTTCGGATGGCTGTGGGGAGGCTTCAATCATGAATGCGATGGACGCAATCGCGGGAAATCGAACAGGCGCGCCAGCGTCTGCTGGACCTGTCCCTGCGAAACCGGTTGCTGAATTTTCGGCTCACCAAGCGCCGAACCGTACGCCCAGACGCCGGAACTGTTTTTCGAAGAAGGCATTGTAGGTCAGGTGCCGTACGCGGGTTCGATTTATGATAAGCTGCCGGTGATTATCCAGATGATCAAATCCGGGTTGGCTACCGGCGGCTGTCGGACGATCGATGAGTTGCATCAGGAGGCCCACCTGGAGCTGCAATCTCCGAGTGCCCTTCAGGACGCGGGCATTCATGACATGATCCCCACACAGTCGGCACAGGAACTCTGATGGGCAAACCCAACGGTTCGGCCGGTTTGACACCCGGCTCGACGTTCACCGTGACGCTCTCAGCCGACCCGCGCAAGCCGTCGGATCGCGAGCCCGCCGATCAGCACCGTGACACCGACGAGCACGGCTCCCGCGATTGCCGGTGGGATGAAGCTGAACTGTTTGACGCCCGCAAGACCAAGCGCGAGCTGGTTCAGGTGAAACGCCGGCCAGATCACGACCCAGCGTTCGAGGGAATCCGGCAACGGAATGAACAGTCCGGACAGCCACATCATCGGCAAGAAAACGAGATTGCCGTAAGCGGGCGCGGCAGAGCCAGAGGAGAGCGTGCCGATCAGGAGCCCCATCGCGCAGAACGGGATCGTACCGACGATCAGCACCGCCCAGATGATCGCCACTTGCGCGAAGGAGATCGTGATCTTCGCGGCAATGAGTGCTGCGATGACAACGAGCGTCACTGCGATGGCGGCCACGCCCATCGACATCAGGACTTTCGCAACGATGGTTGCACCGGCTGGCTGAGGCAGCGAGCGCTTCAATTTCAGCAGATTTCCGTCGCGCTCGGTCGCGAGTATCACACCGCTGAAAATACCGGGCATCACGACGGCGATCACTGAGAAGCCTGAGAAAAGGTAGTCGGCGATACCGGGTCCATATTCACTGTTGCTGCCAGCGTTGCCGTTGATCACAACGCCGAAAAGCAGGTAGATCGCGAGGGGAACAACGATAAACGGAATGGCGAACCCCGTTGTGCGCAGTGCGCCGATTGTCTCGAACTTCGCTTCTTTGAGATAAGCACGCAGAATTCTGCTGATCGGCAACGGCTCGCGCTCGCGAGCCAAGTTCGCTGCCGATGTCGTTGCGGTAACCGGGTGCGTGGTGTTCATGCTACCTCCCTGGTGAGCTCTGTGAATACGTCGGCGAGGCTGGCTTGCCTGACTTCGAGGTGACTCAAGGTCTGATCCGCCGCGAGCAGCCGACGTACGACCCCTTCGGCATTGAACGCGGTGATGTGCACGAAGTCGTCCTCGCGGGTTACTTCGATAACATCTGACCAGCCTTTGATGTCATCGATCTCAATCGCGCAGGTGCAACTGATCTGCTTGCGCGTAACGAGCGAGCGCATCTCGGCGACGCTGCCCTCGGCGATCAGCCTTCCTTTCGCAATCACGGCCACGCGATCGGCGAGGGCTTCGACTTCTTCGAGATAGTGTGTCGTCAGCACAATCGAGCACCCTTCGTTGAGCAGACGGCGAATGTTTTGCCACATCGTCTTGCGGGCTTCAACGTCGAGCCCGACGGTCGGTTCGTCAAGAAACAGCAGATGCGGACGACCACAGACTGCGGTCGCGAACTGCACCTGGCGCTTCTGACCGGTGGAAAGTTTACCGTAGCGCTTGCTCGCGAACGACTCGATCCCGGTGAGCGCGATCGTTTCTTCAACGGTAAGCGGGTTGCGGTAGTAGCTCGCCGTAAGCTCGATGTGCTCACGTGCATGAAGCTCCGGTGCAAGGTTGACCTCCTGCAGCATGACCCCGACCCCGAGTCGGCTGTTCACGTCGAGCGGTGAGCCGCCCATTACGCTGGCGAGGCCGTCGTCTGGCTCGATCGTCCCAAGCCAGAGACCGATTGCGGTCGTCTTGCCAGCACCGTTCGGTCCGAGCAGGGCGAGCAGTTCGCCGGGCTGAACGGCAAGGCTCACGCCATCAAGCGCGGTCGTCTTGCCGTACCGCTTCGTGACGTCAGTGAGCAGTGCTACGGGCGCAAGGGCCGCATCGACGCGCAAGCAGTCGGCACCGGGCAAGGCACCCGGGCCATGCGTCGCAAGGCTGCGTCTACTGCCATCCTGCCGTCCACTCGCGCGTGAATCCACCAAAGGCCTGCGGCGTGGATACTTCCGACCATTCAAAATCTCGCCGGCAAACGTCGGACGGACGAGATAGTGGTAGCTCACAAGCAGCACTGCGAGCGTGATCGCGACGATCAGCGGAAACTTGACCGTCCAGTGCAGTGGCACGCTCATCAGGAGTACTTGCAGCCCGAAGACAATCGGTGTGTGCGCGAGATAAAGCCAGTACGAGGCGTCGGCAAGATAGCGGCGCAGGGCGTTCTCATCCGCACAGAAGCGCAGGGCCGCGCCGATCAACCCGAATATCCAGTACCAGATGGCCAGTGTATAGCAAGCGGTATAGACGAGCCGCATCATGGCCCCACCTTCGATCACTGTTGCTGTGGTCAAATTTGGTACCGGGCCGACGATGGCAAGACACACGACCGTTAGGCCAACGGCAAACACGAGATTAGCCAGCCACTGCCGCTCGAGCAGACCGGGCAGTGCCGCTTGCCGATGCAGCACCCAGCCGAGCGCGAACGCCGTGCCGAAGGCGACGAGTGCCGGAAGCTTCGGCATGAACCCTGCGTCGGGCGTGGGGATGCCGAACCAGACCGGCCAGGCCAAATCGAGATAGAGGATTGTGAATGTTGGCGCGGCGAGTATAAACGGCGAAAGGTAACTCACAAGCCCGGCACCGACCACGGCATCGATCCGCGTCCGCAGTGCCCCGCTCCTGTCGATGAACGTGACAAAACCGGCACGCAGCCCGAGCGCGAGCACATAGAAGAGGCAGAGATAGTAAAGAAACCAAAGGTGGATCAGCGGGAACCCCTGAGACGCGACAGCCGCTGTACCCTCCGGAGGGCCATCAGGAAACGACCGCGAAAGTCCCCAGGCTACGGCCGCGATCGTCGGAGGCGCGAGGATCACCCAGCCGGCCGTCATCGGCACGAGGATGCGCTTTGCGCGGTCCCTGACGAACGTCCGCAGACCATGGCGGTGGAAAACCAGGTGCGCGAAAAAGCCCGCAATCAGATAAAACAGGCTCATCCGGAAAAGATGAATGACGTAGAAGGTGACGGCAAGCGTCGTGCTCTGTGAGACGTCCTGCGCCGGGACGAACATGAAGAACGACATCGTCGCATGCAGTACGATTCCGAGCAGCAGGGCGAAGCCGCGTGCGGCATCAAGAGCGTGAAGGCGGTCCGGCGTGTTCATGTCAAGGCTCCTCAAACAAAGTCTTAGGACTGGACGCAGAGGTCTGGTGTCATCCTCACCCTACGCTCTGCTGTCGGAACTTCATCAATGACCGCGCACGCTAATCCGTGCGCTTTACGCTGAATACAGGCCTGGCACCTGGTAGAACGCCTGCTTCACCGGGTAGCTGTCGCGTCCCACTGAAAAACCTCCTCCAGTGGCACATTGAAGACCTGGGCGATACGGAACGCAGCCTCTAAGGACGGCGAGTATTTTCCCGCCTCGATCGCCGCAATCGTCTGCCGGGTGACGCCGATATGCTCACCAAGCTCAGCCTGCGACATTTCGCCGTTAAGGAAACGAAGGACGCGGATCCGATTGGTAAGTGCGCTTTCCATCAGGACTGCCTGCGATAGCTGAATACGACGACACCGTAGCGAACCATCTCTGCGGCAACAATCATGAAAATTGCCGTATTGACGATCTTCCATCCGTTGGAATAGAAGGGCATGATACAACCCACCTGGATCATGCCGAGGATAAGAATGTAATAACCGTAAGTCGTCGAGCGGCGCATGATGGCCTGATCCCGTTCATCCGGTGGCAGGCGCACTTCCTGGGGGGATTGGCGGCGGAGATACAGATGGCCGACACCCAGGATAACCATCTGCACAAACGCAACCACGGCATACAGGCCCATCTGGCGTAGGTTAGGCAAGGCCTCCTCGGGAAGGATGCCAGCCGCAACAATCGTAAAGTACGGGCCAAAGGTGACCGTCATTGCGATCAGCGATAGCCAAGCTATTTTCTCTCTGTACGACATATTCGTCTCCTTGATGAAGGATAAAAGATGTACCATAGGTTGAAGGTAAGAAACAGTGACTATTGTGTTATAAATTCTTTATCAAATGTAAAGAAAACTATGCATGATGTAAATGATTTTTTTCATCATATCAAAAATAAACCTGTCTGTTAACAAGGCAATGGTCCTAAATAGGGGACCAGCGATGGAGCCTACATGCCCTACGATCTTGAATTCGAGCGGTGGCTTCGCTATCTGATCCCGCTTCCGCATGAAATCTCATGGGAAGGTATGACGGTGCGCCCTCCAGACGAGGTCGGCATCCGGTTGCGCGAAGGGGCGGGAGCCATAGAGCGTCAGGCGGTGCTCGAACTGGAACGGCTTTTTGTCGAAAAAACGGGCGTCTCTCCGACGGGGCAGGGGTTTACTCTTCTCATCGGGGTGGTGGACGAAAAAGGACGGCTTGATGGGATTCCGGTCGATGCGGGGCGTCTCCGGGCGCTTCCGCACCCGGAGCAGGCGTATCTGATCCGCTCCGAAGGTCCGGATCGGCTTTTGCTGGCGGGATTGGACGAACGCGGGGTGTATTACGCCGTCCGCACGCTGTGTCAACTGCTCGAACCGGCGCTGTTTCCCGCACAGGTTACGATTCCGCGGGTCCGGGTTATCGACTGGCCGGACATGGACGAACGCGGGTTGTGGAATTTTCCCGAACCGGCGAAGTGGATTCCGTGGATGGCATCGCTCAAACTAAACTATGGCAAAATGTCCTCCACCTGTCTACACCCTGTCGAACGCGGCAGACGCAACCGCGCGGAGATAGATACGACGCTGTACGAGGAGGCGCGACGCAAAGCGTTCCGGTACGCGCCTTATATCATCCACCTCAATTTTCTCCACGACATCGGGTTATTCCAAGCGTATCCCGAACTGGCCGGCAAAGGGGACGGGGCGCTCAGCGGACGATATGTCGCGCACAAACAGGGCAATCAGCACCGGGTTCCGTGCGCCTCCCAGCCGCTGCTTGTCACCATCCTCTCCGAATGGCTGGAAGACATCGCCGGTCAGGGGGTGGACGAGGCGAGCTGTTGGCTCAGCGAACGCCCCGCCGAATGTGGATGTTCCCGTTGCCCCGCCACAGGACAGTTTGTGCTCGAATCCCGCGCTTTTGTAGCCGCATGGCAGCAGGTACGGCGGACCTATCCGGATTTTCGAATCCGCGTCTTTATCTCCACGACGACCGAGGAACGCGACTATCGCGTCATCGCTGAACTGCCGTCGGAGGTAAAAGTGGAACGCGCCTGTGCCGACGAACTGGAACGGGTGCTTTACCTTCCCCGCGATCTGAGAGTCAATCCGCTGTTGGACTACGAGGCCGCGCGTGGCCGATGGATCGCCAGTTATGACATACCCATAAGCGCAAATGGACGGGTGGATACCCCTGAGTTCAAGGTGCCGCACCGGTCGGCGCATCGGATACGCGACTATGTCGGCCAACTGGTACGTCGCCGGTACGCGGGCGCGTACGGCATGATGGCGTGGACCGAACACGGTCAGACGATATGCGGATTCAATATCGAGGCGCTGGCCGAATGGTCGTGGAATTTTCACGGACGCACCGAAAAGGAATTTGCGATCGCCTGGGCCACACGGGAAGGATATCGGAGCCCTGAAGCGGTGGGCGAATGGGCGGAACTTATGGGGCCGGTGGAGTTTGACGTATACGACTCGGATTTTCCGATTTGCTATTCATGGGGCAAAGCGATCGATATGGTACGCGATCGGCGACGACCCTATTTTGGCGAGGGCATGTTTCGGTATTATGCGGCCCCGGAGGATTTTGACCGGAGGCGGGGGATTTGCGACCAAGCGCTTGAGATCGCCACGACTTGCAAATACGACGATTTAGCTCGCGAGACCATTGTGGTGCGGTCGTATGTCGAGCTATCCCGGTGGATATACGTGGTGGCGGAACAGAGCGCCACGCTCGACCTGGCGGAGCCAGCGCATCAGACCGTGCTGTGGGCGTCGGTTGAGCGGTTGCGGCAGGCCGGCACGGACAATGCGGAGGCCGTCCGGACGTGGCGCGCCAGCTTGGGACCGGAGCCATGGCATCAGCGGGTATACGACGCTATCGAAGCGGTTGAAATCACCATCCGGGAGATCGGTCGCTTGGTCGAAGAGCAGGATATGTATTAGCCCACCAACCGTAGCGCATTGCCCGAAAATATTTTTGTCGCCACTTCCACCGGAAGATCGAGTGTGGAAAGAAATTCGTACAGCCGGTTGCCTCGGTCGTCGCGTCCGTACATCAGCCGGTCGACGTAGCGGATCAGAAACTGCCGTCCGTGCACGGGATCGCGTTTTAACGCACCCAACCCTGACCCGGCGGATAGATCGGCCCATAGATTTGGATATTGTTCCAGCAAACGGATCACCTCGCCGCCGGGCGTAACAGGACCGGTAGGGTATATGGCCGAGTCGCGGTCCGCATCCCCGCTGATATGCCGCCAGAATCCGGGCGCATGTCCTACGAAAATCGTATCCGGACACGCCTGTAGCGCCCGCTCCAATGCCCCCATACCGCCCCCGTACCAGTTTTTCTGATAGGCCATCTTTCCCTGAGCGTCCGGTAGATACGGCGCGTCGATGTGGAGCACGACCGGTGCGCCCAATTCGCCTGCCTTGCGAAAAAGCTCGATGCTGCGGGGATCGTCGAGTAACATGCGATAGCTCCATTCTCCGCAGATACGTACGCCGTGCATACGAAAGGCGGTTTCGAACAGCACCGGCGCGCTTCCTTCCGACGGACACGGGCAGTAGCCGGCGACAAAACGGTCGGGATAGCGGTGGCAGGCATACACCACATCGCGGAGCAGTATCCCGCCGTGTGTACCGTCGGGACGAAAATTGAACGGATTAAACGCACCGTGCGTGCCGGGCACGTCTTCACCCGGTGGCAGATACCATGTCAACAACCACGCCCGGTCGATACCAAAGGTGTTCATCTCGGCAATGACGCCGTCTTCGTCAAGTCCCTGATAGTACGGATGCTGGTGAGCGTCGATACGCATGGGCAAACCCTGTCGTTAAAAAGTGTATGACAAAAGCCGGAAAGGGGATAGGGGATTGAAGCCTCCCACGCAGCAAGCTGCAAGGTATGCAATTGCTGTTCTGTTCAACTTTCTGTCTGGCAACGGGCTATAGGTATGAACCCTGAAAAACAGGTACCCGGAATCGGCTGTCTATCGAGGCGTGGCCAGTTTGTATGTAATTCAACACTACATCTTTATTTTGTATTAAAAAATATACTTTTATTTATCCTATTGCAAGACAAGGCGGTTTTTTTCCTATTTCAAAACCTGTAGTATTCGGGCATACAAAATCGTTTTTCAAAAATCGCTCTTCGGTTTTTTCAGAGACATCCCCAATACACATAACCGGCTGTCATACGGAGCGTTACACACGCCACCTCCGGAAAGACGAGGCGGTGGCACGCATCGTGCAAGATGTACGGGCCATAGAAAGTCATGCCCCCTATGTCTGTCTTACTATAAAGGAACATGCTTATCAACTACCCCGTAGCAAGCAACGGGGTTTGTAGTTCAACACCCAAGGCGTTGTCCACGATGGGCCGGTTGATAGCGGCCCTGCGGATGTTCTGCGCACCGATGCTGTCGGCAAGTCCAGCGTGACCGCACGACACACAGAGAAATTGCGCTTGAGATCGACGATTGGCCTTCTCACAATGCCCACACACAGGACACGTCCGGCTGGTGTTGCGCGGATCGACGGC
>Ga0194131_10003916_pt1 | contig 22953 bp, 23 predicted proteins | sample TA2KigO120mmetaG_FD_148631 | JGI IMG/M metagenome (GOLD analysis project Ga0194131, IMG submission 148631) | Freshwater microbial communities from Lake Tanganyika, Tanzania - TA2015053 Kigoma Offshore 120m | ecosystem: Environmental > Aquatic > Freshwater > Lake | place: Tanzania: Lake... | reverse complement strand
TGGCGTTCGACGAGACCTTGCATAAAGAAAAGGTCCTGTCCAGCCGGGAGCGCTTTCTGGCCGGGTTGGAGCGGATGCAGCCCCTGACAGCGGAGCAGCGAGCGGCGCTGGACCGCGAGTGGGCGAATTATTATCTGGGGCGCGGCGGGGTCGCAGAGCAAAGGGGGAGGCGCACCGAGGCCCGAACCTTCTATGGGCAAGCGATCCGGTACGAGCCGCTCCGGCTCCGGGCCTATACGCGGTGGCTACGAGCACTGGTTGGTATGAGCTCGCTCGCAATGCTCTGAGGTGGCTCGTTGAGGGGTATCCGACAATCCATGCCGTCTCGCTGTCAAGCCGTCCGTTGCTTTTCTCGGATGGGTAATGAGGTCCAAGCATGACCATCTCATCCATTATGATAAACAGGCCTAGCAGGGGGACGAACATGTCGTCCCAGCTTTCCAGAGGATGTCCCGCATGCGGTTTGCGTGCCTCTAGGTATCGTTTTGTTGAGTCCTGCCAAGCACAGGTCAATAGCCAGATCCTTAGCTATTCCCTTTACGAGTGCGGGGAATGCGGGACGCAGTTTGCAGCCCCTGCTAAAGCGGCGCCCCCAGATTGGTACGCTCATTGGGGGGAATATTACGGATGGCGCTGGGAATTTGATCGCCTCCTTGAAGACCTGGAATGTCTCCCGGCCTTGCACAAGCCATTGAAGATTCTTGAAGTTGGCTGCGGCCAGGGTGTGCTCTTGGAGCGGCTCAACCAGCGGCACGATGGCTGGGGGTTAGAGTTCAACTTAGAGGCAGCACGGAGGGGGGAGGCTAAAGGACTGCGGATTTTCCCGACCACGGTGGAGGCCTTCCGGGCAAATAATCAGCAACTAACCTTTGATGTGGTTGCGTTCTTTCAAGTCCTTGAACATTTGGAAGACCCGGAGGCATTCTTAAATCAAATCACAAAACTGCTTAATCCTGGCGGATACGTATTCCTGTCAATTCCAAACCCGGAGAGATGTCGACCCATGCTGGAAAGAGAAATCTGCGACTATCCGCCGCATCATCTTACCCGCTTCAGCAAGAAAGGGGTCATGAGGCTTCTCAATAGGGCTGGACTTCAAGTAGTGAAGAGTCTCGACGAGCCTGTTCCGACGGACCTCGTTCAAATAGTAAGAAGCATCATTTACAGAAAGCTGCCTCTCTGGAAAGTTGTTAAGGGAGTGTTCAAGTTGCCGTTGGATGTGATCCTTTTCCCGGTTGCCCTTTTCTACGCGTCTCGTCTAAGGAAGGTTTGCACGGGAGACACGCTTTATCTCATGACGAGGTGGGAGCATTAGACTGTTCGTAAACCTGGGTTGGTCTTTGTGGAGAATGCGTCTGTATGTCCAAGGTTAGCGTCGTTATTCCCGTCTATAACACGGAACAGTTTATCGCTGAAACCATCCGGAGTGTGTTGGAGCAGACCTACTCGGACTTGGAGGCGATCGTTGTTGATGATGGCTCCACCGATGAGACGCCACAGATTGTGGCGTCGTTCGGAAGGGCCGTCCGGTACCTGAGGCAGGACAACAGCGGTCAGGCGGTGGCAAGGAACCGCGGGGTCTCCGTTGCCCGGGGAGAATACATCGGCTTCTTAGACAGCGACGATGTTTGCCTCCGTCGCAGGTTCGAAAAGCAAGCAGTGGTCCTGGATCAGCGCCCGGAAGTGGGTGTAGTCACCTGCGACATGCAATACTATTCCGAGCAGGGCGAAGTGGAGCCGGAATTGGTCAAAGGGTACTGTCCAGATGACCCTTTCAGCAGAATCTTTAGGTCAGGGTATGTGTTTATGCCATCATCGCTTCTTGTTCGCAAGGAAGCGTTCGAGCGTTCCGGCGGCTTCGATGAGCGGCAAAGAGGATGGGAGGATTTCGAATGGCCCACCAGGATCTTGCAAATCACCCAGGTTCATTATCTTGAAGAAGCTTTGACGCTGTATCGTCGTCACCCCGTCCGCTACTCTAATAGTAGCAGGGTTGTCGGGGTTCAGTTTCTTTTGGATACCCTCTGGGAACGATTCAAGGATGATCCACGGAAGCGACGCTATCTGATGGGCTGGAAGGCCTCCTTCCTCTCCGACCTTGGTAAACAAAAGATACGGCAAGGACTCACCGGTGAAGGAAGGAAAGACCTAGTCAACGCGATAGGGTTCGCGATCGAGGGAAGGGTTGCCTGGAAGATGGTCTATCGCTCGGCCCAGAGGCTTGTACGGTCCTACATAGGCTCGTTTAAGCCCTGAACCGTTGTTCATCGATGAAAGCGAATCCATCAATCAAAGGGATTGAGCGGCTAAGGAGCTGAGAACTTAGTGAAAGAAAGGTTACTTGCTAATGGTGTTGTTGCATGGCTCTGTGCCGGCTGGTCCGTGGGAGCGTTGCTAACAGCCATCGACATTGGGCGGTATCTTTTTCTCATACTTCCCAGTTCAAAGCTTGCGAATCCTCCCCAAACCGGCAGTCTGATTTTTGCTCTGTTGTTGCTGGGAGTGCTCGCGGTCTCGCTTGCTGTGGCGGCGAGACGAACATGGAGTCCGGCTACGGTCCAGCATGAAACGGCGTCTCGCTGGTCTGTGGCATGGATCATGCTGTGGTCCTTGGTGGTAGGGTTAACGGAACTGGTCAATTACCCTGTTCCCTACCAGGCCCATCACGCGGACAAATTTGTTACTCTTAACCTTGGAGGACTTCTCTGGACCCTATGGTTCTTGCTGAGTCCAGTAAGTTTGGGATGTGCGCTGAGTAGCCGACCATACGGATGGATCAAAATCGGCTTGGTCAATGTCGTAGTTTTTGTAGTAGCGGGAGAAACAGTGGTGCGGGTTGCTGATCCCCTCTTGGCCAGAAGTGGGCTATTCGGTGATAAACATACTCCAGCCAATCTCAAACCTCATTCGGTGGTTCGCGGCTCAATAGGGGTTGCCAATTCTCAGGGATTCAAGGACCGCGAACATGCGTTTGAGAGAACCCTCTCGGCCCCACGGGTTGTCGCGCTGGGAGATTCGTTTACGTGGGGCGCAGGCGTCAGTTACGACGAGGCCTTCGTCACTCTTATAGAGCGCCGGCTTCAAACGGTTGCTCCAGGTGCCGAGGTAATCAAATTAGGCGTTCCAGCGTGGGGGCCTAACGAGGAGCTCCACCTTCTGAAGACCTACGGCATCAGGTTCCACCCTGACCTTGTGATGCTCAATTTCTTTATCGGCAATGACATACAGAACAAACGCGGAGATGACTTCAATTTGCCGGAAATCCTGGTGGTTGCCGGCCAGAGTTATTACGTGCACAGTAATGGAAATTGGGTGCATGATACGCTAGGGCCGTCGCGATGGTATCTCTATCACAATCTGAACTATCTCATGCGGGTAGGTCCCGTGCAGATACAGCAAGCAGGTAGACACTCGAACACCAATGGAGCAGGTGTGGATTTGCCGCCGGTCGTGTCCAGATCGCGATACCTCAAAGGGATTTATGAGAGCAGCGATATCTTCCTGGAAGACAATACCCCCTACTTTGCGCACCATTGGGGGCGCACGAAATCCACACTCTTAGCCTTGCGAGATTTCCTGCGGATGAAAGGGGTTTCCTTGCTAGTCGTTTTAATTCCAGTCCCTGTTCAGCTTGATTCTGCTTTACAGGAAGAGTATCTTGCCAGCGTCGGCGCAGTGCGTGAACAATATGATTTTACAAAACCCCAGCGGATGCTGCGTGCGTGGTGCGAAGAGAACGGAGTTCCAGTGGTCGATCTCCTGCCGGTCTTTGAGGTAAAAGGCAATTCTGCGCCGCTCTATTTCCAGAACGATATTCACTGGAACGTTGCCGGGCACGAGTTGGCTGCAGAGTCCATTTTCCCGGTTCTCAAAGCTCAGCTTGGAATTGTAGAGATGGAACAAGAATGAGACCGGTGTCGAACCAGAAGGATACTCAGATGAATCGGTCTTTTGGGCTGGTTATGGCAGGAGGACTGGGAGCCTTAGCAGTAATCCGGTACGTCTGGTCCGGGGCCTTTGCATGGTGGCTGATCGGGCTAGGACTGGTATTCCTTCTGGCCGGTCTCTTGATGCCGGCTTGGCTTGCCCCGGTGCGGCAGGTCTGGATGAAACTGGCAGCAGTTCTGGGAGTCGTGAATTCACGGATCCTGCTGACGCTGGTCTATATTGGCCTGGTCACGCCGTTTGCGGTACTGTTGCGGCTGCTCGGCAAGCAGCCGATTCCAACTGAAACGTCCAAGGCTGTTTCATCTTATTGGCGCGACCGACGTCCGGAGGAGTTTACTTCCCGGCGTATGGAACGGCAGTTCTGAAACGCATGAAGCGTGATGCGTGGTTCGTAACTGAAGGGGAGTAAGATGAGAGCATTTCTAGGAGAATTGTGGGCGTTTATGCGGGAGCGTAAGAAATTCTGGCTGTTGCCGATTATTCTGGTGCTGCTGCTGTTCGGAGCGCTGCTGGTGCTGACCGAAGGGACGGCCGTGGCACCGTTCGTCTACACGCTGTTCTAGTCGACAGAGTTGTGTGCCATGCGAGTCCTGGGAATCTCAGCCTTCTATCATGATTCGGCCGCTGCGCTGGTGGTCGATGGCCGAGTCGTGGCGGCCGCGCAGGAAGAACGGTTTACGCGCAAGAAGCACGATGCGCGCTTCCCGCGCCATGCTGTGACGTATTGCCTCCGAGAGGCGGGACTTGTTCTTAAGGATCTGGACCATATAGCGTTTTACGACAAACCGCTGCTCAAGTTCGAACGGCTGTTGGAAACCTATCTGTCGTTTGCGCCGCGCGGGTGGCGGTCGTTTGTCGTCGCCATGCCGGTTTGGCTCAAGGAGAAGCTGTTTCTGGAACGACTCTTGAGGACCGAGCTGGAAACGGTCGCGGCCGACGTTCGTTGTGGTTCTTGGGCCGGGCCATTCCTGTTCCCCGAGCACCACTTTTCCCACGCGGCCTCAGCTTTCTACCCGTCGCCGTTCGAGGAAGCAGCTGTTTTGACGATGGATGGCGTGGGCGAATGGGCCACGACCAGTTTCGGTTTTGGTCAGGGTTCGTCCCTCACGCTCCAGGCCGACATTACGTTCCCTCATTCCCTCGGATTACTGTACTCAGCTTTTACTTACTACACCGGTTTCAAGGTGAACTCGGGAGAATATAAAGTGATGGGGCTAGCGCCCTATGGGGAGCCGAAGTATGTCGATCTGATTCTCACCCATTTAATTGATCTCAAAGATGATGGCTCCTTCCGCCTGAACATGGACTATTTCGATTACTGCACCGGTTTGCGAATGACCAATGACCACTTTCACCGGCTATTCGGCGGTGAGCCGAGGCGGCCGGAAGCGGAGTTGACACAGCGGGAGATGGACCTTGCGCGTTCAATCCAGGATGTGACGGAGTTGGTGGTCCTTCGGATGGCACGGCATGTAAGGCGACAGACCGGCATGAGAAATCTCTGTCTAGCCGGTGGGGTGGCGTTGAATTGTGTGGCGAACGGGAAACTCTTGCGGGAGCAGACTTTCGACCGGCTCTGGGTCCAGCCGGCGGCCGGCGACGCAGGCGGGGCGGTGGGGGCGGCGCTGGCAGCCACCTATGGGCATGCGGGAATGCCACGGTCGGTGGCGGTTCAGGATGCGGACGGCATGGCAGGTTCGTACCTAGGCCCGGCCTTTACGCAGGGAGAGATCGAGAATTTTCTAGACACCCAGGGGTACGCCTATAAACGACTCGCCGACGTGGATCTGTTCGGTCAGGTGGCAGATATATTGGCCAAGGAAGCAGTGGTAGGGTGGGTGCAGGGACGCATGGAGTTCGGGCCGCGGGCCTTGGGAAACCGGTCCATCCTCGGGGATGCCCGGTCGCCCAAGATGCAGTCAATCATGAACTTGAAGATTAAGTTCCGGGAGTCGTTCCGTCCCTTCGCTCCAGCCGTCCTGGAAGAGCGTGTGGGCGACTATTTTGAGTTGGAGGAACCATCCCCCTACATGCTATTGGTGGCGCCGGTCCGCGAGGCGAGGCGCAAGCCGCTGGCCGAGGAAGACCGGAGGCTCTTTGGGATTCAACGATTAAACCGGCCCCGGTCTGACATCCCGGCCGTCACACACCTGGATTACTCTGCTCGGATCCAGACAGTCTCGCAAGCCACCAATCCGCGGTTTTATACGTTGCTCAAGGCATTTGAGGCAAGAACAGGCTATGGGGTGTTAGTGAATACGTCCTTCAACGTGCGGGGCGAGCCGATCGTCTGCAGTCCGGCGGATGCCTACCGGTGCTTTATGCGGACCGAGATGGACGTATTGGTCCTGGGGAACTGTCTTCTCCGCAGAGAGGAACAGCCTCCTCTTCAGGCAGACATTAACTGGCGGGCGGAGTTCCAGCTTGACTGAAGGCTCTCTTAAATGCGGCAGGCGTCGAGCGATGGGGATACTCCATGCCTAAGGTCAGCGTCGTTGTCCCGGTCTATAACGGGGAGAGGTACCTCACGGAGGCGCTGAACAGCATCTTCGCGCAGACCTTCCAGAGTTTCGAGGTGATCTGTATAGATGACGGGTCTACGGACGGTTCACTGGCCATCCTAGAGGGATTTCTCGGTCGAGTAACGCTAGTCCGTCAGGCGAATGCGGGCCAAGGGGCGGCCCGCAACGTCGGTGCGCGGATTGCCAACGGGACCTATCTGGCCTTTCTCGATCAGGATGACCGATGGTACCCCCACAAACTTGAACGGCAGGCTGCGATGCTAGATGCTCACTCCGATGCTGTCCTCGTGCACTGTAATTCGGACAGAATGGACAAAAACGGGCAGATGCTGCTGAATGGTGCGACTCAGGCCGAGCGTATCACAGCCTTGGCGTCTCCACTGGGTCGCTTGATCGAGGAAGGGCTAATCCTGCCTTCGGCCATGATGGTTCGGCGTGAAGCGTTCGAGCGGGCAGGGCTGTTTGATCCGTTGTTGAGGGGCTTTGAAGATTTTGACCTTTGCGCCCGACTCAAGCGAGAGGGACGCTTCCTATTTCAGGAAGAATCTGGGATGTGCTATCGCCTCCATGGAGAAGGGTTTAGTTCAGCCGGTGGTCAGGCTGTTATCCAAAGTCGAGAGCGATTTCTGCTTCGAATGAAAGAACTCTACGCGGGTGACCAGGCCAAACAAATGCTGATCAGCGCCATGCTGGCGGAGTGCTACTCGGACTGGGGAATGTACAAAGTGAAGACGGGGAACCGGCGCGAAGGTCTGCAGATGCTCTTGCAATCACTGCGACACAATCCGCGCAAATTTCGGATCTACTCGCGTCTTCTCCGGTCGTGCCTGTAGAACGATGTTTAAGCCCATTGAGGTGGGCATGGATCGTTCCGTCACGGTCAGCGTGGTGATTCCGCTCTACAACGCTGCCGCAGTGATCAAAGAGACAATTGAAAGCGCGCTGGCTCAAACCTGGACCGATCGGGAAATCATCGCGATCGATGACGGCTCCACTGACGGCTCAGCCGACATCGTCAAGACGTTCGGCGACCGGGTGCGGTATTACCGGTTCGAGAATGCCGGAGTAGCCACGGCAAGAAATCGTGGAATCGCCCTGTCACATGGGCGCTATATCGCCTTGCTCGACCATGACGATCTCTGGGCTCCGACGAAGCTTGCTCGTCAGGTCGAGGTGCTGGAGTCAAGGCCGTCGGTCGGATTGGTGATCACGGGCGTTGCCCATCTCGAGCAAAACGGACGTCCAATGCGGAAGGCTCCCCGAGGGGCTTCGGGTTCCTTCCACCAGTTGTTCGTTAAAGGCTTCGGCCCGACGCCCTCCGCTGCGATGATCAGGCGATCGGTCATTGATCAGGTTGGCGGGTTCGACGAGCGCTTTGGCTCTGCCGGAATGGACGATCATGAATTCTGGCCCAGAGTCGCACAGGCGTGCGAGATCGTCTTGGTCGACGAGCTGCTCACCTATCATCGTCATGGCGATATCAAGCCGGTTGAAGTGGAATTGGAGCATCGGGTCCTGTTGAACGAATCTCTGCTCCAGCGGTTTGGTCACGAGCCGGACAAGCGGAGTTACCTCATGCGGGAAAAAGCCTTGTGTCTGGCCGATATGGGGAAATGGAGCATCGGGCAAGGCGATTGCCCCAGAGGTCGTGCCTACCTCAAGGATGCCCTGAACCTTTGCGTACGAGAGTCCTGGAGCTGGAAGGCGGCCTGGCGGGCCGTAAGTCGGATGGCACGTTCATATTTCTGACCAAACAGGTCACATGACATCTGAGTGAGGAACGTGGGCTCCATCGGACATTACGGCGCCTGCTGTGAAGGATGCCGTCTGGGGTTGAACGAACGCGTCACGTATGAACGCAGCAGCCTGAGCATCACCTTGTGGTTGAGCGGACTCTGTCGCAGTGAGAGCCGGAAGGCTCGACGGGCCTCCTCAATCCGACCTGCTTCGAGGTGATGCTTCCCAAGGTCTCCATAATAATGGGCCCAGTCCTGGTTGAGCGCGGCCGCGGCTGCTGTGCCGGGATGGCAGGCGGGGGCGTGTTTCTCCAGGAAGCGTTGCCGACCCAGTAGCGCCCGTTCAGACGGGATGCCTCGGGAGACGTTGTGTGCGTATAGACGATGGCGGTAGAGAGGTTTCGGCAGGTGCAGCAGGGGAAACCGCTGATACAGGCGGACGGCGAGATCGATGTCTTCCCAGACCGGAAGTTGCTCGTCATATCCTCCGACAGCGTCAAAACATGCCTTGCGGAACAACGAGCCGGACGTGGCAACGTCGTGCCCGCCGCGCAGGATCTGGGTGATACTGTTGGTCTGCTTCATGGCCCCGTCATATTCCAGGATTTCGCTTTGCTCGTTCACCTGATACCCGTCGCAGTGGACGACGGCCGCGTCCGGACTAGCCTGAAGCATCGGGATCGTCTCTTCGAGCAGAGTAGGCTCCCAGAGGTCATCCTGATCGAGGAAGGCCAGATAGATGCCTTGCGCGAGTCGGGCGCCATCGTTTCTGGCGGCTGCCTGGCCCCCGTTATCGGCTCGTCTGAAGTACCGGACTTGCGGAAAACGCAGCACCAGCCGCGCGGTTTCATCTGTCGAAGCGTCATCGACGACGATGAGTTCGCAATCGTGATAAGATTGCGCGAGGACGCTCGCGATAGCCTGTTCCAGATAGCGAGAGGTGCCGTTATAGGCCGGAATAATGGCGCTGGCAATGGGCATGGGATTGTTCCTTTGAGACAGAAAACATAGCGATCATCATAGCAGAAATAGCAGAAGACTCGACGTTCGCCCATCATGTCCAAAGAACAGTTCGGTGGGTGTCAGTGAAAATGGTTCTTGACCGTCTCCGGCAGGACCCATGACTGGTTGACATACCAGGTTCTACTGGCCAGAATCTAGAGCTTAAAGGGCGGATAATGAAAGCTGTAGTTGTAATCCCAACTTATAACGAACACAAAAACGTACAACCGCTGATCGAGCGTCTTTCTACAATTCAACCGAAACCGGATCTTTTTTTTGTCGATGACGGGTCTCCTGACCGTACCGGCGAACTTCTAGAATCTCTCAGACCGCTCTATCCGCACCTTCGAGTGCTGCACCGGCCTGGTAAGTTAGGCCTGGGGACTGCGTATCGGCACGCTTTCCATCTTCTGCTGAGAGAACCCTACGACCGGTTCATTGCGATGGATGCCGATCTCTCTCACAGTCCCGAGTCGATTCCTGATCTCCTTTACGCTTCGGATGGGGCGGATCTGGTGATTGGGAGTCGCTACCAGGCAGGTGGAGGGACAAAAAACTGCTCCCGTCTACGCCGCCTGTTGAGTCGTGTGGCCAACCGTATGGCCCGCTCCATGCTGGGACTCAAAACCCGTGACGCCACCGCAGGCTTTCGTTGCTATCGGCGGGAGTTGCTGGCTGCGCTGGATCGATTGGACGTGCGTTCGAATGGATACTCCTTCCAGGTCGAAATGACCTACTATAGCGAGGCCATGGGATTTCGCGTGCAGGAGGAGCCGATTCTCTTTGAAGATCGCGTGCATGCAAAAAGTAAGATGAGTCGGCTGGAGATCGTGCGCGCGGTCAGAACCCTGCTCCGGCTCTGGTTTCATCGACTCGCGGGACGCAGTTCGCGAGACCGTATGCGGCTGGCTGGGGAAGGATTAGGCCCGGTGGTAAAAAGATCATCGGGTGGGACGTGAAGAGAATGGAGATGAGCCTGATTGGTAGCGCAACCGACTCATCAACTGATCATCTCTTTGGACCTGGAAGCCGGCGGTCGTTCATCCAGTCATTCCTGAATCACTAATGCAGCGGAACATCGGTCATGGTTGAACTGCTTGGTATGCTCGAAGCCTGGCTCACCTACATCAACGTGCAGGTGCTCGGGCTTAAGCCGTTTCATCTGAATTTGGTCAAGACCCCTTTATTGCTCCTTGGCACCGGAACTCTACTTTGGACAATGTTAGCGAAGTCTTCGGCTGCACGTATTACTCGGCTTACGGAATGGTGTCTCGGTCTGTCAAGCTGGCGTCTAATTGTTACCGTGAGCGCTCTTCTTGCCGGCATTCTGTCCTATCTCTCGTTGAAACAATACTATGTTTTTACTGCCGAAGCTTATGACCTGGCTATCTTCACGAACTCGATGTGGCACTTCATCAGTGGAGCGGGACTTTTCGACTCGCTGCAGAACAGGCATTTCCTGGGAGATCATTTTGTGCCTATTTTAATCGTGTTTGCTCAACTCTATCGCCTCTGGGAAAGCCCGGTTTGGCTTTTAATGGCCCAAGTTATCGCTTTAGTGCTAGGGGGAATTGGGTTGGGATTAGTGACTTACCGCCTCACAGGGAGTACCGTGTCTGTGATGGTAAGCTTGCTCCTCTACACCTCGAATCCATATCTGCACAGCGTAGCGGCGCTTGATTTTCACCCAATCGCGTTAGCAATTCCGGTCTTCATATGGGTGCTCTATTGTCTGGATACCGAGCGGTATTGGGCGGCTTTGGCGCTGGCATGTGCGGCGCTGTTGGTTGAAGAAAGCCTTTCACCCGGTCTGGTGGGCGTTGGGTTATATCTTTTCTTTTTCAGTTCACAGTATCGGCGGACCGGGATCATGCTGGCAGTAGTCAGTAGTCTATGGTTCTTGTTAGAGGTGACGGTCTTGCTTCCGCATTTTTCGGAGGGTGCCCTGGTTCACTGGGATCGGTACGCAAACCTTGGTCCGAATTTTCACGGCGCGCTTTATAATCTCATCACCAATCCTCTCTTTCTGGTGAACGAGGCTCTCGTGCGAAATCACAAGTTCTATTATGTGACCGCTTTGTTGCTTTCGGTTGGATTTCTTCCTCTCTTTGCGTGGCGACAGGCGACACTCATTATTTTGCCGGCCTTGATGATGCTCTTGAGCGGAAACGGAGGGCACTATAAGTTTGGGTTTCACTATTCTGCTGCGATCTTGCCGTTTCTCTTTTATAGCATGGCTCATGGAATCGCAGTGGTTCGAACCGCCATCAGCGCCCGGTTTCCAATGTGGGCTCGCTCGAACCGTTTGTTATTCGCGGCGATGGTTACGCTGCTCATCCTGAACGTGTACCAAATTCGCGGGTACCGCCTGAATCACGTGGACCCTGCGCATGTGGAGGCCATCTACACAGTCCTTAGCTTCCTTCCCCCTGAGGCCAGCGTGCGGGCTGATGGCAATATGCTGGCGGTGTTGAGCGGTCGGCACCGCATTGCGCCGATCGATGATGCAGTAGAGGGCAACTTTAACTGGTGGGTCCCGGAATATTTCGTCGTGGATTTCGAGCAGGTAGGCGATAACCCTATTCATCTGACCGCTAGACAAGCACTGAACGTATACTTGAGGCAAGGGGATCGCTATCGTCTGCTTTTCGAAAAGGATGGAGTCGCGCTTTTCAAGCTGATGTCTTCACGTTGATCCGTTACTTCGCCATTGGATCGTCTCCATAAAAGGTAGCTATGCTATCGCGAACCGGACGGCGATGCTTACGTCGCTGTTTGTATGGCAAGAGGACTCCTCACTGTTCTATCCCTGGTGCCGTTACGTTGCGCGCTGCACGAAGGCATTGAAACTATTTGAATTATTCAGTACCCTGGACGCAAGGATTGGTTTGCAGGGGGGAGCCGGATGCCGGTAAAAATATTTGCAGACGGGGCGGTCCTGGCCGACATGGTGGCTTTGTACCGCAGCGGAAGCGGGGTGAGCGGGTTTACCACGAACCCGACCTTGATGAAGAAGGCGGGGGTCCGGGATTATGAGCGTTTTGCCAAGGATGTGTTGGCCGAGATCACCGACCTGCCGATTTCTTTCGAGGTCTTCTCGGATGAACTGGCGGAAATGGAACGGCAAGCCAGGAAGATCGCCTCCTGGGGGGGCAATGTTTATGTCAAGATCCCGGTGACCAACACCAAGGGCGTTTCGACGGCGCCCATCCTCCGGCGTCTCTCCTCCGCTGGCGTCCGATTGAATGTCACGGCAGTGTTTACCACGGTCCAGACGGAGCATCTTGTCCAGCACCTCGCTCCGACGACCCCCTGCATCATTTCGATCTTTGCCGGGCGCATCGCCAACGCCGGGGTGGATCCGATGCCGATTATGAAGCGGGCAGTTGAGATCGCAAAAGTCTTGCCAGCTTGTGAGATTCTGTGGGCCAGCCCGAGAGAAGCCTTGAACGTGATCCAGGCGGAGGAGTGTGGGTGCCACATCATTACCATGACTCCCGACATTCTCGCCGGGCTCAGGACCTTTGGAAAGGACCTCGCGCAATACTCGCTGGAGACCGTGCAGATGTTCTATCAGGACGCACAGAGCGCTGGGTTTACCCTGTGAAACCCAGAGTCCTCATCACCGGCGTCGCGGGCTTCATCGGCAGCAACCTGGCTGATCGTCTGCTGACAGAAGGCTACGCGGTGACGGGTGTCGATAACCTGAGCTATGGGGTGCGCGAGCAGATCCCCGAGGGGGTGCAATTCCATCTGCTGGATATCCGCGCTCCCGACCTGTGTCAGGTGATGCGGGAGGGAGACGTGGTGTTTCATCTGGCGGCCAAGAACTGTATCAGTGACTGCCAGGATGATCCCGTCGATACGGCCTCGATTAACGTCACAGGAACGGTTAATGTCTTTGAGGCCGCCAGGCGGGTCGGGGTACGGAAGGTCGTCTATGCGGAGTCCTCTGCCTTGTATGAGGGAGTCCACGTGCTGCCGACTCCGGAGCATCAGGTGCAACCGGAAAGTTTTTACGCGGTCAGCAAATCGGCCAGCATGGCCTTTGCCGAAGCGTTCCAGCGGTTCCATGGGCTTCGGATGACGGCGCTTCGGTACTTTTGCGTCTACGGGCCTCGGCAGGACTACCGCCGGACCATCCCGCCGGTCATGAGCGCCTTTATCTTGAAACTGCTGCGCGGCGAACGGCCGGTAATCTACGGCAACGGGACGAAGCGACGGGACTTCATCCATGTGGACGACGTCAACGCGTTCCATCTGCAATGCATTACGGATCCCAGAACCGATGGCCGAGCGTTTAATCTGGGCAGTGGCGTGAGCTACTCCGTCATGGAAATCTATGAACAGGTGAAAGCCATTCTGCGCACCGACATCCCTCCGCTTCATCAGCCGGATCTGCCCGGGGAGGCCCAAGAAACGCTGGCGGATATCTCCACCGCGAAGGCGTTAGGATGGCAGCCGAAGGTGAGCTTGGAGCAAGGGCTCCGTACCTTCGTCACGTATTACCGTGAGAAAGGCGTCGCGTGCAGGACCTGAAGACTCTGGTATTGGCAGCGGGCAAAGGTTCACGCATCACGTCTGTCTCCGGAGGCCAACCGAAGCCGCTGATCCGGATTGCCGGGACGCCTATCCTGGTTTGGAATCTCCGATGGCTGTCATCCCAGGGGATCAGGCGTGTGTGGATCAACCTCCACTATCGTCCCGAGGAGATCCGAGCGGCTGTCGGGGATGGATCACAGTTTGGCCTGCGGGTCCGGTATAGCTATGAACCGGAGATCTTGGGTACGGCCGGGGCGGTTCGTAACCTGGCCTCCGAGTGGACGGATACTCTGCTGGTTGTCTACGGCGACAATCTGATACGGATGGATCTGAATGCTTTCTTCCTCTTCCACCGGAAGCACCGGCCGAAAGTCTCGGTGGCTCTGTTCGACCGCTGCGGGCATCCGCATACAGGCATTGCCGGCGGACTGGTCACGTTGGAGCCGGACGGTCGGATCAAGACATTTAGCGAGGGAGGTATGAACGGGAACTCGCCTCTGGTCAATGCCGGGGTCTACCTGTTGGAGCCTGAGGTTGTGCAGCGCATTCCCGCTGACCGGTTGTATGATTTCGGCCGGGATCTGTTCCCGGCTCTGCTGGCCCATGGCGACGCGATGTGCGGGTACGTGATCGGGGGCTACTGTTTGGGAATCGATACGCCGGACAGTTACCGTCAAGCCGTCCGTTTGGTCGAGAGCGGTGAGGTGGACCTGTCATGATCATTACCAGGACTCCGTTCCGGGTCACGTTGGGGGGAGGCGGGACGGATCTGCCGTCCTATTACGCGAAACATGGCGGGTTCATTTTCGCGATGGGCATCGACAAGTACATGTATGTGATGACCAATCCTCCGACCGTGGACAGCAAGATCCGCTTGCACTATAGCCAAAGCGAAACGGTCGACCATGTCGGCGAATTGAAACACGACCTCGCCCGCGAAGCGCTCCGGTTCCACGGGATCGAAGAGAAGATGGAAGTGTCGTCCATGGCCGATCTGCCGGACGGGACGGGGGTGGGGTCGTCAAGCGCCTATCTGGTCGGCTTGCTGACCGCCCTGCACCACTATCGGCGGGACTTTATCGCGCTCCAGGTATTGGCCGAGGAAGCCTGCCATATCGAGCTGAACGTTCTTCAAAAGGGGATTGGAAAGCAGGATCAGTACATGGCGGCGTTCGGAGGGCTGACGGTGTTGGAGATCGGGACGGACGGAAACGTCAAGGTCCGGTCCATCGAACTCGGGGGCAGCTCGATAGCCGCGCTCGTGGCGAATACGCACATCTATTACACGGGTCTGCGGCGGAACACCCTCGCCGTGCTGGCGGATCAGAACGGAGCCATGCAGTCGCAAACGAACCCGCAGCACGGGCAGGTCGCCGCAAGCCTGCACCGCATCAAGGACCTCGGCTATCGGATCTTGCAGGCGGTCGAACGCGAAGACTTCGACGCCTGGGGACAGATGCTGGATGAGCATTGGCAGCACAAGAAGCGGATGTCCTCCAAAATCAGCTTGTCCCTGGTAGACCGTGTATACGACGAGGTCAGGGCGAACCACGGTGTACTGGGCGGCAAGATCATCGGCGCCGGCGGCGGCGGGTTCCTGATGTTGTATTGTCCGAAACGCCATCGACAGCTGGAGCAGTTCATGCTGTCGCAGGGGATGCCGAGGCTGCACTATATGATCGAGCCGGAAGGTAGTAAGGTCGTGGCCAATATTGCCAGCACCAAGGCCATGCTCTTTCACCCGCCTCGCTATCCGTTGGAGGAGAGTGGACGTGATGCGGGAGGGTAAAGCCCCCATGATCGGAGTGATCGGCCTCTGGCACCTTGGGTGTACGATTGCCGCTTCCTGGGCCAAACAGGGCCTGACCGTACGGGCCGTTGATCCCGATGAATCGGTCGTGAAGGGGTTGGCAACAGGACACCCGCCGATCTACGAACCGGGGTTGGCGGAGGCGATCCTCACAGGCATCGAGGAAGGGCGCCTCAGCTTTTCCACGTCCGTAGAGGCCCTCCGGGGGTGCCGGTATGTGTTTGTGGCCTACGACACGCCTGTGCGCGAGGACGATACCTCGGATGTGACGGTCATCGAGGAAACCGTCGCCGGGATGACACCGTCCCTGGACCCTCATTCAATCGTCATCATCAGCGCTCAGTTGCCGGTCGGTACGGCAAGGACTCTCCGCGCCAGCCTGAAGAAGGTTGATGACTCTCTCGAACTGGTCTATTCGCCCGAGAACCTGCGCCTGGGTGAATCGCTGGCCTGCTACAGCCGTCCCGGCCACGTCGTACTCGGGGCCGACAGCGATGAGGCCGCGGCGGCAGTGGAAAAATTGTTCTCTCCCATGCAGGCCGCCTGTCTCAGGATGAGCCTGCCTAGCGCAGAAATGACGAAACATGCCATCAACACTTTTCTGGCTGCCTCGATCACGCTGACCAACCAGTGGGCCGATCTCTGCGAAGCGGTGGGCGCCGACTTTGCGGATGTGGCAGCGGCGATGAGGCATGATCCCCGCATCGGGGCCAGGGCGTATCTGACATCAGGAATCGGTTTCTCGGGAGGCACCTTGGGGCGAGATCTGCAGGTTCTGGACCGGCGCAACCGGGAACTGGCAGGGGGGAGCGCGCCTCTGTTCGGTGATATCTGGCGTTACAACAAAGCGCGTATCAAGGTTATCAGAAGCCGATGCGAGAAAATGCTGGGATCAGTGAACGGCAAGACGATCGCCTTGTGGGGGATGACATACAAGCCAGGCACCAGTACGCTCCGGAGGAGCCTTTCGTTGGAAGTCGCTGAGGACATGGCAAAGCATGGGGCGCGCCTTCAGGCCTTTGACCCCAAGGCAGATTGGAAGGAGGTACCCGTACCGGCCGGCTTGATCGTCTGCTCGTCCGCCTATGAGGCAGCGAGCGGAGCGGACGTAGCCGTTCTCTTGACCGAGTGGCCAGACTTTGCGTCGCTTGACTTCAGTCGAGTCCGGAATGCCATGGGCCAATCGATTCTCTTCGATACGAAGAATATGCTCCGGTCTCGTCGCCACGAGCTGGAGGGGCTGGGGTTCCGCGTGCTCACGATCGGGCGGACTTAGAGGAGCGGGGCAGAATGGGAACCAGAGTTGATCTGTCCGGGAAGCGAATTGTGGTCACGGGCGGGAGCATGGGAATCGGCTTGGCCTGCGCGGAATCGTGCCTGGAAGCCGGAGCGAGGGTCCTCATCTGTGCGAGGACGGAAGGACCTCTTATGCAGGCCCTGGACGGACTCCGTCAAAAGGGCTTTGCGCAGGTTGAGGCTCGAACGGTTGACGTGACCGACCAGGGTCAAGTCGAGGCGGTCTTGCAGGCGACCGTGGCGAGATTCGGCGGATTGGAAGGGGTCATCCACTGTGCCGGAATCTATGGTCCCATCGGACCAGTCATGGAAGTGGACCCCTCGGCTTGGTTCGACGCTGTCCGGATCAATCTATTCGGGACCTTTCTTGTGGCGCGTCAATCGTGCCGGCTGCTGAAGGCTTGTGGGGGGGGACGGATCGTCCTGTTCTCAGGCGGCGGCGCAGCCACGCCCTTTCCAAATTTCACCGCCTATGCGTGCAGTAAAGTCGGGGTCGTCCGCCTGACGGAGACCTTGGCGCAGGAAATGCAGCCGTTCAATGTTGAGATCAATTGCGTGGCCCCTGGGTTTGTCATCACGAGGCTCCACCAGAGTACGCTGGCAGCCGGTGAGCGAGCGGGGAAAGCGTTTCTGGAAAACACGAAGCGACAGATTGAGACAGGCGGGGTGCCGGCGACGGTGGGCGCCGGAGCCGCCGCCTTTCTGGTATCCGATGAGGCCAAGGGGATCACCGGCAAATTCGTAGCGGCGCCCTATGATGGCTGGGATGGGTGGAGGCGCCACCTCGAAGAGTTGCAGAAAATGGATATCTTTACGTTGCGACGGATTGTCCCGAAAGACCGGGGCATGGATTGGCAATAAGCTCATGGTCTGTCAATGACCCTTCGAGTCGCCGTCGTCGGGTGCGGAGTGATCGGATCTCGGCGCGCCATTGAGGCCAGCCAACATGCCCGCACCAACCTCACGCTTGTTACAGACGTGGACGAAGCCCGTCGTACGCAACTGGCGGCCCGTTGTGAGTGCCTATCGGTTGAGCATTGGAAGGAAGCGATCGAGAGTCCATCCATCGATGCGGTCGTGGTTTCGACGCCGAATGGGTACACGGCTGAGATCGCCATTGCGGCGCTCGCGGCCGGGAAGCATGTGCTGATCGAAAAACCACCGGGCCGGAATCTGGCGGAAGCCAGGTTGCTGGCTGAAGCGGCGCGAAAGGCAGGGCGCGTCCTGAAGATCGGATTCAACCATCGCTACCACCCGGCGATCGACCGGGCGCACCGGCTCTTTTCTGATGGCACGATCGGCGGCATGATCAACATCCGAGCCCGTTATGGGCATGGCGGGAGGCCAGGCTACGAGAAAGAATGGCGAGGCGACCCGACTCTGGCCGGAGGGGGAGAGCTGACCGACCAGGGGGTGCACATTGTTGACCTGATCCGCTGGTTCGGAGGAATGCCGTCCGACGCCTTCGCGTTTCTTCAAACGGCGGTCTGGCCGATTCGTCCGCTCGAAGACAATGCCTTCGGGCTTTTTTGCTATCGGAACGGCGCGATCGCGAGCCTGCATACCAGTTGGACCCAATGGAAGAATCTGTTTTCCTTTGAGGTCCATGGGCAGTCGGGATCGCTCTGCGTCGAGGGCCTTGGCGGCAGCTATGGGCGTGAGCGGCTGATCACGGCCATCCGAAACCCAGCCGGCGGGGTGCCGGCCATGAAGGAAGACGTGTTCGATGGGCCGGACCTGTCGTGGCGGCTGGAGTGGGACGACTTTGTCTGTGCGGTGAGCAATGGCGGAGCCTACAGGGGCACTCCGGAAGAGGGAGTCGAGGCCATGGTCATGATCGATGCCTTGTACCGGTCAGCTCAGGCTGGTGCTTCGGTTCAGCTGTCGGGAGCGACGGCATGATGGCGAACGGAAAGGGATCCTACGCTGTATTCCTTGACCGGGATGGGGTGATCAACGAGGTGGTGTTTCGGCAGGGGAAACCTGCCTCGCCACGCTCCCTTGAGGAGTTTCGGTTTTGTGAAGCGGTGGTGGCGGCGCTGGAGCAGTTGGCGGAAGGCGGATTCCGCCTCTTCGTGGTCAGCAACCAGCCGGACGTCGCGCGAGGGTTGCTTGCTCCATCAGTGTTGCAAGCAATGTCTGATCGAATCCTGGCCAGCCTGCCGATCGAACGGGTCTTGACCTGCGTCCATGACGACGCAGACGGCTGTTCCTGCCGGAAACCCAAGCCCGGGATGCTTCATACGGTGGCATCCAGCGAGGGCATTAATCTGCGGCGATCCTTTTTCGTCGGCGATTCCAGGAAGGATATGCAGGCCGGGACTGCCGCCGGCTGCGTGACGATCCTTCTTCAGCGTCCCTACAACCAGGGGGTAGAGGCCGACCATAGGGTCGCGAGCCTTGGTCAGGCCGCCGAGCTCATTGTTGGAGAATTGAAACATGCAAAGACGGACGATCTCGTACGTCACCGCCTATCTCGATGAAGTCCAAGCTGTGGCTGCGAAGCTTTCGGTCGATGCCATCGCCGGGATCGTCGAGGGGTTAGTTGCGCTCCGCTCAGCGGGCGGGCGGTTGTTTGTGTTGGGGGTCGGCGGAAGCGCCGGGAATGCTTCCCATGCCGTGAACGACTTCCGCAAGATCGTGGGCATCGAAGCCTATGCGCCCACCGACAATGTGTCGGAGCTGACAGCGCGTATCAATGATGAGGGATGGAACACGGCCTATGCTAATTGGCTGCGAGGCAGCCGACTGGCTGCGAAGGATGCGATCCTGGTCTTCTCCGTAGGCGGGGGCAATGCGGAGAAGAGAGTCAGCACCAACCTTGTTGAGGCTGTCAAGTATGCCAGAAGGGTGGGAGCGAAAGTGTATGGGGTGGTGGGGAGGGATGGAGGCTATACTGCGCAGGTAGCGGACGCCTGCGTCATCATCCCGACGGTCAATCCTTCGACCGTCACGCCCCACACAGAATCGTTCCAGGCTGTGGTGTGGCACCTCCTTGTGTCGCACCCGCGGTTGCTGGCTCACCAGATGAAGTGGGAGTCGGTCGACAAATAGCGATTTCTGTGGCATTGGTCGGAAGGTAGGCAGTGAGCCGTGAGAATTGCGATTGCCGCCTGGCATCTCAGAGACTTCAACGTGGGGCTGGGGCGGTACAGCCGTGCGCTGATCGAAGCCCTCGGGCGTGTTGACGCAGAGAATCAATACGAGATTCTCATGCCCGACAGCTCCTATACGTTTCCCGACCGGCCGAATATGCGGTACCGTCTGATTCGGTTTCCGGTCTTCAAGCGGCGATTTTGGGAGCAGGTTGCGCCTGTATTGGCAGGACGGTACGATCTGCTCCATTTCCCGTATGACTCCTGTGTGGCGTGGAAGCGCGGGGCTTTTGTGGTTACGGTCCATGACGTTAAACCGCTGATCTTCGGCGCCAAGACGGGCCGCTCGTCTCCCAATCTCAACAGGCTGATGGAGGGTCTATTGGTTCGCGACAAGTGGGCCATGATCGACCATGTGTTGACCGATTCGGACTGCTCGCGCCGGGACATTGTCGAGCGGCTGGGAGTGCCGGCGGCACGTATCACGGTGGTCTACCCCGGCGTAGAGCGGGAACGGTTTGGGCCGGCTGTGGCTTCGACGGACGAGGGAGAACCCAGCCGTCCCTATGTGCTGTGCGTGGCAGGGGCGGACCCGACCAAGAATGTCGAAACGTTGGTGGAGGCATTCGCGCGACTGCCGCAACAACTTCGAGACGCCCATGATCTTGTGCTCGTGGGTGATTTTCGACGACGGCTCGACCTTCGGGAGCGGATAGAGCGAACCGGGATCGAAAAGCAAACCGTGTTTACCGGAGTGATCAGCGACGATCGGTTGGTCCGTCTCTATCAGCGCGCCACCCTCTTTGTATTCCCGTCTCTGTATGAGGGGTTCGGGTTTCCAGTCCTGGAAGCCATGGCCTGCGGCTGCCCGGTCATTAGTTCGAATGCGTCCTCGTTGCCTGAGGTGGCGGGGGATGCCGCGGTTCTTGTAGACCCATCGGATTGTGAAGGGCTCGCTCGTCGGATGGAGCTGGTGCTGACGGATGCGGCTCTGCGTCAGGGCCTGCGCGAGCGAGGCCTGGAGCGGGCCGCACAGTTTTCCTGGGACCGGACCGCACGGGAGACGGTTGCCGTCTACCGGCAGGTTGTCCGTGACGTTTCTGGTCGTGTGTGATCGACACGAGAAAGACATGACCGAGTCCTGTATAATGTTACCCGCTTTGCGAGGGGGAAGTGGTGATCAGGTCATTCCGTCGGGTCACTGAGAGCCTCGAGCCGGGATTTTCTTTGTTACGTTAGCCTGGAGCGGAGTGTCCGATGCGCATTCTCATCACCGGAGGAGCCGGCTTTTTGGGGAGCCACCTGTGTGACCTGTTGGTCAGTCGGGGTCATCAGGTTCTCGGCATGGACAATTTTATTACCGGACGCCCCGAAAATATCGCCCACCTGATGGGCAACGAGCGGTTTCGCTTCATCAAGTATAACGTGTGCGACTACCTGCATATCGACGGGCCAGTCGACGCCGTGATGCACTTCGCCTCTCCGGCCAGCCCGCAAGACTATCTGGAATTTCCCATTGCCACGTTGAAGGTCGGCGCGCTGGGCACCCACAAGGCGCTGGGCCTGGCCAAGGCGAAGGGGGCGCGATTTCTACTGGCCAGCACCTCGGAAGTCTATGGGGATCCGCTGGTCAATCCTCAGCCCGAGACCTACTGGGGCAACGTCAATCCGTTGAGCCCGCGCGGAGTCTATGATGAGGCCAAGCGGTTTGCCGAAGCCATGACCATGGCCTACCATCGGTACCATGGCCTGGATACCAGGATCGTCCGGATCTTCAATACGTTCGGCCCTCGCATGAGGCCCAATGACGGGCGAGTCGTCTCCAATTTTATTGTTCAGGCGCTCCAGGGCACGCCGTTGACTGTTTTTGGGGACGGCTCGCAGACGCGCAGTTTTTGCTACGTGGACGATCTCGTTCTCGGCATTACGGCACTGCTGATGGTCGATTCGGATAAGAGCGTGGGCGAGCGAACCGATCGGACGGGGTTTCTCTCCCGTCGGACCGCGCCCATGCCGGCAAGCGTGCACGATCCAGTGAATATCGGCAATCCCCGGGAGTTGACCGTCCTGGAGATTGCCCGGGTCGTTTTGAAACTCACCGGGTCGAACAGTCCCGTCCAGCACAAGCCGCTTCCCGTTGACGATCCCAAGGTGCGGCGTCCCGACATCGGCCGAGCCATGAAACTCCTCGGCTGGGAACCGAAGGTCGAGCTGGAAGATGGCTTGAGAAAAACCATCGAGTATTTTCGGAACGTTCTCTGAGCCTATTCAACCAGGAGCGCTCATGAAGGGGATAGTTCTGGCAGGGGGGTTGGGAACACGGCTGCATCCGCTGACGAAAGTGACGAACAAGCATTTGTTGCCGGTCTACAACCGCCCCATGATCTATTACCCGATCCAGACCTTGGTGAATGTCGGAATTCGCGACATTCTTCTGGTCACGGGCGGGAACAATGCGGGCGACTTTCTCAAGCTGCTGGGAAACGGCCGGGAGTTCGGGCTCAAGCATCTGGATTACACCTATCAGGAAGGCGAGGGGGGGATTGCCGATGCGCTCCGGTTGGCCGAGCATTTTGCGGATCGCGAGCCGGTCTGTGTCGTGCTGGGCGACAATATCATCGAGCGCAACATCGTGCGAGCGGCACGGACGTTTCACGAACAGAAAGTCGGCGCCAAGATCTTACTGAAGGAAGTCAAAGACCCCCAGCGTTTCGGCGTGCCGGTTTTGGACGGCAATAAGGTGGTCAGGATAGAAGAGAAACCAGCACAACCCCGCTCGCCCTACGCCGTGACGGGGATCTATTTTTATGACGCGCGCGTTTTTGACATCATTCAGACGCTTACCCCCTCGGGCCGGGGCGAGTTGGAGATCACGGACGTGAACAATGCCTACATCGAAGCGGGACAACTGACCTGGGATGTGCTGGACGGATGGTGGACCGATGCAGGCACCATCGAATCCCTGCTGCTGGCGAATCAGCTCGTGGCCCAGACCGGTGCCA
>Ga0194131_10003915_pt1 | contig 22956 bp, 15 predicted proteins | sample TA2KigO120mmetaG_FD_148631 | JGI IMG/M metagenome (GOLD analysis project Ga0194131, IMG submission 148631) | Freshwater microbial communities from Lake Tanganyika, Tanzania - TA2015053 Kigoma Offshore 120m | ecosystem: Environmental > Aquatic > Freshwater > Lake | place: Tanzania: Lake... | reverse complement strand
GGGATCTGGCCGCGCTTCCATTGGCCTGCGAAGAGCCGGTCGAGGGCAGGCTTGAGCGCCTTGGGATCGACGCCAAGGAGCTCGTTGGTGCCCATGGTGACCGTCTCCGGGCGCTCGGTGGTCGTACGCAGCGTCATGCACGGAACGCCCATGACGGTGGTCTCCTCGGTGATGCCGCCGGAGTCGGTGATCACCCCCTTGGCATGCTTCACGAGGTAGTTGAACTCAAGGTATGGCTGCGGATCGACCAGCAGCACATTCGATGGGACCGCACCGACCTCGCGCATCGTCTTGGCGGTGCGCGGGTGCACCGGGAACACAACCTTCATGCCCCGGACCGACTCGGCCATCGCCCGGAGCAGTTCGGCGAAGGTGCTGCCGCGGTCCACATTCGCGGGCCGGTGCAGCGTGGTGACGAAGTACTCGCCGGCTGCAAGCCCCAGCTCGGACCAGAATGGCGGCTTGGCGAACCGATGCTGGTTGGCCAAGAGCGTGTCAATCATCGTGTTGCCGACGAAGTGGATTCGGTCCTCGGGCACGCCACTCTGGCGCAGATTCTGGTTCGCCACCTCGCTGGTCGTGAAGAACAGGTTGGTGATCGAGTCGGTGACCATGCGATTGATTTCCTCCGGCATGGTCCAGTCGCCGCTGCGGATGCCGGCCTCGACATGGGCCACCGGAACGCAGAGCTTCTGTGCAGCGATGGCGCACGCCATGGTGCTCGTCACATCACCCACCACGACGCAGAGCGCACTGCGCGAGTCCAAGAGCAGCGCCTCGTAGCGGGTCATGATCGTGCCGGTCTGCTCGGCCTGCGTGCCCGAGCCCACCTCGAGGTTGCGGTGCGGCTCGGGAATGCCCAGTTGCGTGAAGAAGTCGCCGGACATCTTGGCGTCGTAGTGCTGGCCGGTGTGCACGAGCCGGTACGCAAGCGGCGCACCCGCTGCCATGCGTGCCTCCATCGCGCGGATGATCGGCGCGATCTTCATGAAGTTCGGACGGGCTCCCGCGATGATGTCGATGGTTGCGGTCATGGTGGGGTGGGCAGTGGGCTCGATGCTCAGGCCCCGGCGATGCGGATGCTGGCGCGGGCCACCTCGAGGATCTCCCCGTGCGGAATCGGGGCAGCCCCGCCGCGCACTGCAGCGAGGAACGCCGCAGCGCACGCCGTCTGGCCCTTGTCCTGGCGCCAGAGGTTCATCGAGCTGAAATCCTTCCACCCGAAGCCTCGCAACGTGCGGAAGTTGTCAAGCTGCAGCACGCCACCCTGCGCGAAGACCTCCAGGCGCTCCTTGGGGAACGCCTTGCTCCCATTGGCGAAGTAGTGGACGGTGCCGATCGATCCATCGGCGAAGCGCATGGTGAAGGATGTCGTGTCCGCCGTCGGCGACGCCATCGTGTCGCGGCTGAACGACTCGATCGGCGCCCCGGCCAGGAACCGCAGCAGGTCGATGAAGTGACAGCCCTCGCCCACGATCCGGCCACCGCCCTGCTCGGCATCCTGCGTCCAGTGATCGGCAGGGATGGCACCGGCGTTGACGGTCATCACGAAGGACTTCGGCCCCGAGGCCCCGCGGAGCAGCGCATGCATGCGCTGCACCTGCGGCGCAAAGCGACGATTGAAACCGACCATCAAGGTGATCGGCCTCGGTGCCGCAGCCAGTGCCGCCTCGATCCGATCCGCCTCGTCCATGGTCAGGCAGAGCGGCTTCTCGACAAAGACATGCTTGCCAGCCTCGATCGCCTGCAGCACGAAGCCTGCATGGCTGTCGTGGCGCGTCGTGATCACCACCGCGTCAGTCCCGGCATCGGCAAACAGTGAGGCCGAATCGGTGGTCGTTCGCTCGAAGCCGAACTTGCGACCGGCGTGAAGTCCAGTGACCCCCCCGCTCGACGCCACCGTGCGCAGCGTGGCACCAGCTTCACGGAACGCCTTGATCAGGACCGCCGTCGCGTAGTTCCCCGCACCGAGGAAACTCACCGCGCCCGTGCCGGAGGTTCCGCCCGAGGGCTTCAACTCGACGGTCCGCTGCAGCGCAGGCTGCCGGGCGGCCACTTCGGGATAGGACAGCACGATGCCCAGCGACGGCTCTGATCCACCGACCACCTCGTAGGCGGCGACCGCATCATCGATCGGGTAGCGGTGCGAGACCAGCGGCTTCACATCGAGCCGGCCGTCAGACATCATGTCGAGCACGGCTTCGAGGTTGCGCTGCTCGGTCCACCGGACGAAGCCGAAGGGATAGTCCTGCCCCTTGTCCTCGTAGTTCGGGTCGTATCGGCCGGGACCGTACGAGCACGAAACCTGGAAGGTGATTTCCTTCTTGAAGAAGTCATCGCGCGAGAGTTCGAGTCCGGTGACCCCGACCAGCACGATGCGACCGCGCTTGCGGCACATCAAGGCGGCCTGATGCATGGGCTCGTTGCTGCGGGTTGCGGCCGTCACGATGACGGCATCGACCCCGCGCCCGCGCGAGAACCGCTCGGCAGCCGCGACAGGATCCTCGCCAGCCGACAGATCGACGGTCTCGGCGCCGAACTGCCGTGCCAAGGCCAGCTTCTTGGGATCGAAATCGATGCCGAGCACACGACAACCGTGGGCGCGCAAGAGCTGCGCCGTCACGATGCCGATCAGGCCCATGCCGGTCACCACGACCGCCTCGCCCAGCGTGGGTTGCACCAAGCGGATGCCCTGCAAAGCGATCGCACCAAGGACCGTGAACGCAGCCTCTTCGTCGGAGACACCCTCAGGAACGCGCGCACAGAGATTGACCGGCACGCTGACGACATCGGCGTGCTTGCCGTTGGACGCCACACGGTCGCCGACCTTGAAACCCTGCACGCCGTCACCGACATCGATGACCGTGCCGACATTGCAGTAACCGAGTGGGAGCGGCTGATCGAGCTTGCCGAAGACCGCCTCGATGGTCGGTTGGATCCCGTCGGTCCGCATCTTGTCCCAGACCATCTTGACCTTGTCGGGTTGCTGGCGCGCCTTCTGGATCCAGCCGGCCTTGCCGAAGTCAACCAGCATCCGCTCCGTACCGGCGGACACAAGGGTGCGCTCGGTGCGGATCAACAGATGGCCGCGTCGCGAACCCGGGCTGGGTACTTCAGCGACCTCGGTCGAGCCGTCTCTCAGCGATTGCAGCACCTGCCTCATGGGGGTTTCCTTCGTGGATTGAGCTCGCCAAGATGCCCGGCGTATCGTCATGCCGGGAGTGGTGACTGGTGAAAACCTACCGGGATGGTGCATCCCGCTGGTCGAACAAGTCATCGGCAGCGGCACCGAGAACGGCCCGCTCAATGGCGCGGCACTGATAACCTGCATTCCAGAATCGAGCAACGATGCCTCGACACCGCTCGTACGCCGCTGGGCTGCGGTTCGTTCTCAGAAGCCATGGTTCGAGTGCATCAGCGAGGGATGAAACGCTCCCGGCTTCGAAGTGGCTTCCGGTGACCCCGGGAATGATGGCCTCCCACTCGGGTGCCTGATCACGAACATCTCCGTGACTCACGACCGGCACACCGTAGGTCAGCGCGTGGATCACCGTGAGACCGACCCGGCCGGGGGAAGCGACCACATTCGACGCCATGATGAGTTCCGCCAACCGTTGCTCGTCGTAGCACGCACCCTCGAAGTGGGTGCTCACGCCACGCTCCCGCGACAACCGTTCAAGCGACGCTCGCTCAGGGCCATCGCCAATGAGCAGCAGGTTCGCGCGCAGCCCTCGTGCGGCGAGCTCGGCAAGCGCTTCGATCAGGAGATCGAGCCTGCGCATGGCAATGAGCCGTGTGGTGCAGGCGACCACCGGCACGGAAGCGTCACCAAAGAGTTCCTGGCGAACATTCACGAGCCGCTCGTCAGTGATCCCTCGGGCGATGCGCGACTGCTCCTCGAAGTCAAGACTGTTGTAGATCACATGCACCTTGGCCGGCGACCAGCCCAGCCCAACATGCAGGGCCTTGGCGACCCGTCCGTAGAACATGTGCTCATGGGGGAGCGCGTTGAACCATCGGCGGATCAAACCCTTCACTCCCCTGGGTTGCTCGCGCAGCCCGTGCCCCCAATACAGGGTCCGCTTGCCCATGAGCCGAGCTGCGATCACGCCCATCCAGGTGCAGGGCCAGTGCGGGACCGGGTGGAAGATGATCGTGTCGAACCTGCGATCGAAGGCGACCGTGAAGGCCTTCCACTGCCACATGAACGGTCCACCGATGTGGTGCGTCTTCGCCAGCTCGAATCGCACGGCAGGGCTCAGCCGCGCTGGCTCCACCGACCCGAGGTACTCGTGGTCATCGCCGATGAAGGTGAAGTCCGCCACATCGCTGCGTGCAAGAGCCTCGATGACGGCGCGACGGTAGTGCGGGTAGAAGTGGTAGACCACCGCCACCTGGGGGCGGACCTTCACGAGGGTCCAGCCTTCCTGGCCCTCGCTGCGGGGTTCATGTCGTGGCTCCCATCCCCGGGCGACGGCGGAAGATCCGCCCCATTGCAGCACGGAACAGCGGCCTGATGTCCATCCACGCTTCAGGATTGGCCCAACGTGTCAGCATGAGGCAAAGCGCAAAGGCCGTTGGCCCCACGAACCCAAGGGCCAGCGCACTGCCCCAGGCTCCGTGGTCCGCGAGCGCATCGCTGGCCCACCATGCGGCAAGCCCTACTGGCAGGCAAACGCGCCACGGTTCAAGGAAGACATAGACGGACTCCCATGCGCTCCGGCCTGTCGGGCGGCCGCAGAGCCATACCGCTGTCGGCAGGCTCACGGACCAGCAGGCCAAGGAGGCCACGGCGACGCCCAGCGCTCCATAGTCCGCTGCCACCAGATAGAAGGTCGCAGCCGCCACGGCGAGATGCGTGATCTGCCATCCGAAGTACACACCGAAACGCCGCTGTGCCCGGAGCAGCGACATGGTCGGCGCTGTCGCAAAGTAGATCCCCTCGAGCACACTCAATACCGTGAAGACCGGGATCGCCACGGCCCACTTCGGTTCCAGGAACAGCTCGAACATCGGGCGGGAGACCGCAGCCTGCACCAAGGTCAGGGAAACGGCCACGGCACCGATGGCCCGAAGGACCCGCCGATAGGCCTGCGCTTGGCGGGCAGGATCCTGTTCCATCCGCCCGAAGATGGGTTGCAGGACCGTTCCGAGTTGTGAGGCCACCAGCCCGTTGGCCTGCGTCGCCAGCATGAAGGAGAAGGCAAAGAGACCGGTCTGGCTCTCGGTCGAGAAACGACCAAGGATCACCGCGGGCAAGAGAACCACGAGATTGTGCGCATACTGCGCAAATCCTGCCCGCAGCGTGTCACGCCAGATCACCGCCCTCACCCTCCCTCGCATCCATGGCGGCACGGGCCGTGTGGGAGCGAGCATCGGACGAGACGCCTTCCAGTAGGCGGCGGCCTTGGCGAAGGTCGCAACGACCTGCGGCAACACCAAGGCGAACACACTGGCTCCAGCGAGGGCCATCGTGACCGTGCTGATCGTCGCCAACAGCTGGATCGACCCATCCGCAAGCGCGATCGAGCCGTAACGAAGATCCCGCCGCAGGCTCGCAAGCGCGACCGGGCACAGTGCATCGGCGACCGGGCGCAAGGCCAGGATCCACAGCAGGGCCATCAGGCGGGACGGCGGATACTGCGAGTAGAACGTCACGAGCAGCGGCGCCGACAGGAACATCAGGCCTGCACAACCGAGGCCAATCATCAGCGCGATGCGGCGGACCTCGGGTGCTGCCAGATCGAATCGTCGCTGATGCGCCACCAGCACATCCCCGAGCGTCAACGGAGGAAGCAGGACCAGGTAGTGCCACAGCGCCAGCGCCAAGTACGCCATGCCAATCTCGTCCGGGCTCAACTGCAACGCAACGACCCACATCGAACCGACGGTCGCGAACTTGTTGACGACGACCTGAGCTGTGGTCATCCAGGTTCCGCGTGCAGCTGCCTTGGCCAAACCGCCCTGTGGCGCGGCTTGGGCGTCCGTGACTGTGGTCGAATTCACTGTTGGTGTCGTGCCGGGGTTCACGCGTAGGGGCCGTCGCTTTCGATGGCAGCCGTGGCGATCGTATCCACGAATCGTGCGATGGACTGCACCTGTTGAAATGCTCATCCTGGTCGTACGAAGTGTTCCGCCTTTCGGGGTATCGTGTGGGCATGTCGACTGCTGTGCGGCCGCACCATGACGCCCCGGCGGGCTCGACCAGCAAGGGCTTCAACTTCGCCGAGAACAACTTTGACCTCATCAGGCTCGTTGCGGCCTCGGAGGTGGCCATCCGGCATGCTGTCCACCACCTTTCACCCGAGCGGGAGTCGGGTCCCCTGTTCTGGCTGCTGGACTTCATTCCCGGGGTACCTGTCTTCTTCTTCCTGAGCGGCTTCCTCATCAGCCGGTCTTGGGAGCGCTCACCATCGATCCCGAACTATGCCCGGAATCGATTCTTGCGGCTGGTGCCCGCACTCTGGTTGTGCACAGGGCTCACGGTCGTCATGCTGTTCGGCACGGGCTACCTCACCAGCGCCGAGTGGCAGCCCCGCCAGTTGCTGGCTTGGCTGGCGTGCCAAGCCACCGTGTTGCAGTTCTGGAATCCTGATTTCCTCCGCGGCTTCGGCTGCGGCGCGGTCAATGGATCCCTGTGGACGATCTCGGTCGAGATCCAGTTCTATTGCGCCCTCGTTCTGCTTTACCTGGGCCTGCGCCCGCTCGGCGCGCGGCGATTCAATGCTGCCGTGCTGGCCATGGTGATCATCTTCGGTGCCGCGAATCAATGGAAGGTCGATGTCCAGTCGGCACTGGACGGCGCGCTGGGCAGTGAGATCGCCGGAAAGCTCTTCTTTGTATCGTTCATCCCGTGGATCTACATGTTCCTGCTTGGCGTGATTGCGCAGCGCCATGCTTCATCGATCGTGCCGTGGGCACTCCGACATCGCTGGGCCATCATCGGTTCGACTGCAGGCGCGATCATCGCATGCAAGTACGGGTTCGGCCTTCCGCTCGGCAACTACCTTCCGGCGCCACTGATCCTGCTCTTGGGCCTCTGCGTCCTCTCGCTGGCCTACAGCGCGCCCGGCTTGAGCCAACGGATCCTCCGCGGCAACGACTGCTCGTACGGCGTCTACATCTACCACATGCCGATCGTCAACCTCGCCATCTGGTACGGCGGCTCGGGATCCATGTGGGCCATCGTTCTGTCGCTGGCGGCCACAGCCTTGGTTGCTGTCCTCTCGTGGCGATTCGTCGAGCGTCCGTTCCTCCGCCGCAAGCGTGATGCCCTCCGTACGCCGGGGGCGTGAATGAGTCCACGCCCCCCCGGTGCGGATGTACGCTCGACAGCACCGTTGCCCGAACACGCAGTCCTCGTGGAGAAGCCATCGTGATTGAGTTCGGTACCGTTGCGTTCTTCGCCTTGGCATGCCTGCTTGCTGCCAGAAGCACCGCTTGGGCACTGGCCCTCGTGTTTGCGATGTACTCGATCGAACAGGCACTCCAGTCTTCCGCGGGGATCTTCCTGCGGATCCCGCCGCTGGCCAATGTCTGCGTGGCCCTGGCCGTCGGTACCTCCCTCGTCGGAGCAATGGTTCGCCAGCAGCGCCCCCTCAAGGGGTACACCACCCCACAGTTGGCTGCCGTCGCCACACTCTTCATCTGGGCCGCCCTGTCCCTGTTCTGGACTCCTTCCCAGGAATCTGCCCTCGGCCTCACACGATGGGGGCTTCCCTATGTTGTGCTGATGGTGTTTGCAGCCCCACTGCTGGCCGATGAGATGGCATCGCTCGGGCAGTTCCTGCGCGGCTTCCTGTTGATCGGAGTCGTGACGACAGCACTGATCATGCTGAATCCGGGTTTCACGGTGAAGGCCGGCCGGCTCGGCATCGATATCGGAGGCGGGTTCCGGACCAACCCCTTGGCGATTGGAGAGATGGGAGGGATGCTGATGATGACCGGGCTGCTCGCCATGCGCCCGAGCAACTCGGTCGTGGTTTCGACTGTGCTCAGGACGGCAGCGTGCCTGCTGGGGGGTTACTTGGCGCTTCGATCAGGTTCACGCGGTCAGTTGGTGTTTGCGCTCGCCGTCACCATCTGCTTCACTCCCGTCGCCCGGAGGATCAACCATGTCGCGCGGTTCTTCGGCATCGTCGCCGTTGCAGTGGCCCTCGTCCCCTTGGCCATGTGGGCCGCGCAGACCTTCCTCGGAACACAAGAACTCCGGCGCTGGGACCTCTCAGTGCTCGCAGAAGGCGCGGATGTCCGGAACGCCAACATCGTCGAGCTGTTTCGGGCCTTTGTGACGGATCCCCGGGCCTGGTTCCTGGGACTCGGCTACAACGCCTTCACCAGTGTCACCCCGACGGTCGAGCCGTACTCCCACATCTTCTTCGTCGATGTGCTCACCGAACTGGGCATCCCGATGTTCGTCCTGCTGCTCTGGTGGCTCATGAAGGTCTTCGTCGACGGACTCTGGCTGTTCCGGCGCTACGCCGAACAAGCCGAGCAGCGTGCATCGATCGCCTGCCTCTTCGCCATCTTCGTCTTCCAGATGCTGATTGTGAACAAGCAGGGCTACCTCTGGAGCGCCACGCTCTTCTTCCTTCCCGGGATCATGATCACGCGCCTCCGAATCCGGGAGGAGATCCTGGATGCCGAGTTCCTCGAGTCGGCCACCGATGTTGGTGACGAGGCTGAGGAGCCCGAGCTCGATGACGCGCACCAAGGCACGATCCGCTGACACCGAGGAACCCTTGCCGCCGACCACTAGACTGTTAGATCCTTGAGACAATCCATGGATCCACGTCCCTACCAGATCTGCTCCAACTGCGTGATGGATACGACTGACTCGCTCATCACATTCGATGACGCGGGCATCTGCGACCACTGCAGGACCTTCGAGCGGACCATCAAGCCCAATTGGCGGACCGATGCCCGAGGTCGGGCTGAGATCGAGAGGATCGCCGAGGGCATCCGTCAGGAGGGTCGAGGCAGGGACTTCGACTGCATCATCGGGATGAGCGGCGGCATCGACAGCTCCTATCTCGTGTACCTCGCGAAGGAGGAACTCGGGCTGCGACCACTGGTTTTCCATGTCGATGCAGGCTGGAACTCGCAGGAAGCCGTCAACAACATCGAGCGCATCGTCGACCGGCTCAACCTCGACCTGTTCACCGAGGTCATCGACTGGGAGGAGATGCGCGACCTGCAACTCGCGTACTTCCGCGCAGGAGTGCCGCACATCGACACACCGCAGGATCATGCGTTCTTCGCCACCATGTACAACTTCGCGGAGCAGCACGGGATCCGCCACATCCTGACCGGGGCCAACTACTCCACGGAGTGTGTTCGCAATCCGATCGAGTGGATGTACTACCAGTCCGACTCCGTCCAGCTGCGCGACATCCACTCCCGCTTCGGCTCTCGGCCGCTGGTGAAGTTCCCGATCACCAGCATCCTCCGCCACAAGGTCTACCTGCGCTACATCAAGCGGATCCAGGTCGTGGCGCCGTTGAACCACATGCCGTACATCAAGGCCGATGCCATGACACTCCTGGCTGACCGTTTCGGCTGGCAGCCCTATCCACAGAAGCACTTCGAATCGCGGTTCACGCGGTTCTACGAAGGCTTCTGGCTCCTGGGCAAGTTCGGCTACGACGTTCGCCGCGTCCAGTTCTCAAGCCTCATCCTGACCGGACAGATGACCCGCGAGGATGCGCTGGAGCGGCTCAAGGCACCGCCACTCGATGCAGCGACCATTGCCCAGGAAACGGCGTTCGTCGCCGCGAAGTTGCGCATCACCGAGGATGAATTGATGGGGTACTTCCGCGCACCGAACAAGACCTACCGCGACTATCGATCGCAGGAGAGCGTGTACCAGGTCGGCGCGTGGGCCATGCGACTGCTGGGCCTGACGCGCGGAGGCAAGCGGTGATTGCCATCGTCGACTACGGTCTGGGGAACGTCAACGCCATCGAGAACATCTATCGTCGGCTCGGCATCGAGGTCGTGGCGGTACGGACCGCGTCGGAACTGGCCAAGGCGCCGAGGCTGATCCTGCCGGGTGTCGGGTCCTTCGACTGGGCGATGCGGCTCCTGGATCGGTCGGGCATGCGTGGAGCGCTGGATGAGGCCGTGCTGGGGCGGCGCATTCCTGTGCTGGGGATCTGCGTGGGTTTCCAGATGATGCTCCGGCGAAGCGATGAAGGCGTGCTTCCCGGGCTAGGTTGGATCGAGGGAGATGTGCGCAAGTTCGAGCCAACGCGCTCCGGGCAACTCACCCGCCTGCCACACATGGGCTGGAACGATGTCCGTTCCAGCACCCGCGATCCGATCTTCGCAGCGCTCGAGGAGCCGATGCGTTTCTACTTCCTTCACTCGTACTACATCCAGCTTGCCGCACCGGATGGCGAGATCGGCACAGCCGACTACCAGGGCGATTTCTGCTGCGCCGCCCGGCGTGACAATGTCGTGGGCGTGCAGTTCCATCCCGAGAAGAGCCACCAATGGGGCGTCGGACTCCTCCGGAACTTCGCCGGGAGCGGGACATGCTGAGACCCAGGATCAGTCCTTGCCTGCTCGTCCACGAGGGCGGCTTGGTCAAGACCGAGCGATTCGGCAATCCGAAGTACGTTGGGGATCCCATCAACGCGGTACGGATCTTCAACGAGAAGGAAGTGGACGAGATCATCGTCCTCGACATCGATGCGACCGTCCGCAACCGGGAACCCGACTACGACCTGATCCGACGGCTCGCTGCGGAGTGCAGGATGCCGCTCTGCTACGGCGGCGGTGTTCGCAAACTCGAGCACTTTGAGCGCATCGTGAGTCTGGGCGTGGAGAAGGTCGCCGTGGGTGCAGCGTGCTGCGAGCAGCCCGAGCTGATCACGAAGGCCGCGGAGGTCGTGGGCAGCCAGAGCGTGGTCGCCGTGGTGGATGCGCGCCGTCCATCCCCAGGCGCCCCGCCAACCGTCCTCACCCGAAATGCAACCGTCGATGGAAGGGTCGCGCCTGCCGACCATGCGAGGAGACTCGAGAGCCTCGGCGCTGGTGAGATCCTCGTCAACTCCATCGATCGCGACGGCATGCGGGTGGGCTACGACTGCGAGTTGGTGCAGTCCATCCGAGACGCGGTGTCGTGCCCCATCACGGCGCTTGGTGGCGCAGGATCGCTGGCTCACCTGGGCGAACTCTTCAAGCACTTCGGCATCATCGGCGCGTCCGCCGGAAGCCTCTTCGTCTTCAAGGGTGTCTACAAGGCCGTGCTGATCAGCTACCCCAATCGAGCGGATCGCGACCGGCTGGTCGCGGAGTCCCTCGGTCCTCGCGGGGGTGAAGCGTGAGCGGTGCACGGCGAACAGCGGTCGCCCTTGCGATGGCGTGCTTCGCGTTCTGCGCGTCCGGGGCGCAACCGCCGAGTCCTGAACGGGCAACGTCCAACCACGCCAGTAGACCGATCCTGCTCACGGATGCCGTGCCATCCTTGAGTGCCACCCCGCAACTGGTGACCTTGGGGGCATCAATCTGGCTTCAGGTCAACCAGGACCCCGCCTCGTACCAAACCGGCGTGATCGATGTGTTGGCGATGCTGGACTACCTCGCCCGACAGGGTGTTCCCCCGTGGGCGATCCTTGACTTCGAGGAACCCTTCTTCGCCAACCTCAAGAAGGCCGGGAGCGAGGAGCGCAAGCGCAGCCTCGACTCCATGCTTCTGGCTCTTCGGGAGGCGAAGAAGTGCTATCCGGGGGTCAAATGGGGGTTCTACGGGCTTCCGAACCTCGACTTCTGGGTCGGAGGCAAGGGCTGGGCCGAGCTTGACGCTGCGACCAGAGCCGACGCCCTGGCGAAGGCCGAAGCGGCCTGCCGCGAGCTGGTCGCCGAGGCCGACTGGCTTTCGGTCAGCGTGTACGACTTTTACGACCCAACCATGGTCCGGCCAGGCAGTACAACCAGCATTCGCGGAACACCCGAACTCTCGGTCCGAAACGGAATTGCCTGGCGAACCGAAGCCATTCAACTGGCTCGAAAGCTGGCCAACGGACGGCCCGTGATCCCGATGGTGTCGCCGTACTGGGCGCCGGGTGGCATCGCTCCATCGTGCCAACTGATTCCCCCTGCCGACTTCTTGGCTCGTCAGGTCAAGCCGTGCATTGACGCCGGGGCGAGCGGGTTTGCCATGTACACCGGCTACACCTACCGCATCGCGAGGGTGACCTCGTCGGAACCAGACCCTCCGCGCACCGAACGCTCGTACGGACAGTCCGAGTGGCGAACCGCGTTCGTCAAGGACTTCTTCGGCGGCACGACTCCGCTTGACTGGAGCGCGCCGGAAGTCCGCAAGCGTCTGGAACAAGAACTGACCAGCGTCGTTCTTGATAGGCTCCGAGCCATCGATAGAGCCATCGACATGGCCATGCTCAGCAACCAACCCGCTCCAGAACCAACACGCTGACGACTCGGGTCAGTCATTATGTGCGGACTCTTCGCGCTCCTGAATCTCGGCACCGGTCCGCTGCCTGACGATGCAGCGCAGCGCACGACGCGTGCCCTCCATGCCATCCGACACCGCGGACCCGATGCCACTGGTCTTCATGTGGATCCTGCAGGTCGTTTCGTCCTGGGGCATGTCCGGCTGTCGGTCATCGATCTCTCGTCCGCGTCGAACCAGCCGCTCTGGTCGGAGTGCGGCCGCTACGCCATCGTCTTCAACGGCGAGATCTACAACTACATCGAACTCCGTCGCGAACTTGAGGCAGAGGGCCTCGGCGTGCGTACCGCCTCGGACACTGAAGTCCTCCTGAAATGCCTGATCCACTGGGGATCCGCAGGAATCGATCGTCTCAACGGCATGTGGGCCTTCGTGTTCGTGGATACCGCCACGGGCCAGGCCATCGTGTCCCGCGATCGCTGGGGGGTCAAGCCGCTGTACATGCTTCGGTCCGGGCCGCTGCTGCTTGCATGCTCCGAGATCAAGGGCCTGCTGGCCTTCCAGGGATCATCCTTGCCGCCTGACCATGAGTCGATCGGGACCTATCTGAGGTTCGGCATGGGTGGGGAGTGTCGCAACACATGGTTCCGAGGTGTCGAGCGGTTCCCTCAAGCGACTTCGGAGGCGTTCACCCTCGGCTCGCCGAACTCCACGGCCACGCGCTACTGGTCGTACCCAACCACGCGGGACATTCATGATCCCGGCGAGGCCATGGATGGGTTGCGGGCTGCCCTGTCCGACGCGATTCGCATACGCATGCGCAGCGATGTTCCATTCGGCCTGAGCCTTTCCGGTGGCATCGATTCTTCCGTGATCGCTTGGCTCGCCTCGGTAGTCGATCAACGGCCCCTCAGCTCGTACACGGCCTTCAGCGAACCGAGGGAACAGTCAGAACTTCCCCGGGCGCAACTCATCGCGTCCCGGTTCGGCCATGCCTGCCATCCGATCCTCCAGTCGGATGCCCATCGGACGCTCGACGACCTTCGGGACTGCATCTACCACCTTGATGCACCGCACAACTCACCGGCCATCGTTCCCTACATCGAACTCTGTCGCGCCGCCAGGAACTCATTGACGGTGATGCTGGAAGGACAGGGTGCGGATGAACTGCTTGGCGGGTACCTGATCTTCGGCATCTTCGCCGCACTGAACCAGTTCCATCGTGGAGAGGTGGCGCAGGGCATCCGCTCTGCGCGTACGGCCATAGCGGATCAAGGTCTTCTTTCGGCACTCGCGAATGTCGGTCGCTATGGAAGTCGCAGGATCTATCTCCGGCAAGCCATCCGTTGGGGTGCACACGACATCCTCGGAGCCGAGTGCCTCCGTGTGGATCCAGGTCCACTGCGGACACTGGGACTGGGACAGCGCGACAACTTCGAAGAAGCCCTGCGGTTCTGGCACGAGCGGAGTCTGACCAACCTGCTTCAGTATGGGGACGCCATCTCGATGGCGGTCAACCTCGAGACTCGCTGCCCATTCCTGGATCGGAGGGTCGTGGAGCTGGGCTTCCGCATGGACACCGACCTGCTGTTCCACGACGGATTCGGCAAGCACATCTTGCGTCAACTGGCGTCCGGCACGGTGCCTGATGAGGTGCTCTGGCGTCGCCACAAGGACGGCTTCACCAATCCAACGATGGCCTTGGTTCAAACTGCGGCCATCGAGCATGGCTGGCCCGCACTCGGACTCGACCTTGCCTTGCAGCATGGGATCGTCACCGCGGCGATCCGTGACCCATCGCGTATCCGCCGACTGGGCGAGAACGCCACCTTCCGGCTGTTCTCGATGATGCTCTGGATGGAGGAGTTCCAGTCCGGGAAACCCCTGCGATGAGCGATTCCCGCTCGTTGCGCATGCTGAGCCTGCTGCCGGTTCTTGGACATCCGCGGGATTCCAAACGCATCTCGATGCTCCAGTCGGAGGGATTCGAGGTTCGAGCGGCCGCGTTCGAGCGTGACTACCACACTGGCCGCTTGCCGACCTGTCCGATCGAGCGGCTCGGCCGGATCAGTCATGGACGCTATCTCTCGCGCCTGGGCCGGATGATGTGCGCCCTGCCGCGGTTGCGCCGACTCATCCGGCGTTCCGATGCGTGCTATGCGTCCGGACCCGACATGGCGCTGATGGGGCTGATCGCAGGACTTGGTCTGGGGAAGCCGATGGTGCTCGAGGTCGGCGACCTTCGACGGATCCAGGTGTCACCGGGGATGTCCGGCAAGGTCATGCGACTCGTCGACCGCTGGATCATCAACCGATGCGCCTTGCTGGTCTCCACCGCCTCGGGGTTTGCCCATGGGTACTACCGTGATCGCCTGCACTCGCGTACGCCCGTGCTCCTGATCGAGAACAAGCTGGATCACGCAGCATCAAGGGCGCTGCGGGAGCTGCCCCCTGCGCCGCCTCCGCGTGCCGGCGGCGCCAAGATCCGGATCGGTTGGTTCGGTGTGCTTCGCTGCCCATGGTCACTCGATGTGCTGAGGCACTTGGTCCAGCGGCACGGCGAGCGATTCGAGGTCATCATTGCAGGCCATGTGCTGGACCCGGCCAACCTCGCCGAGGTGGCGGCGAACACCCCAGGCATGTCCTATGTGGGCGAGTATCGGTCCCCCGATGACCTTCCCTCGCTCTACGGCTCGGTCGACATGGTCTGGACGGTCTACCCCGGGCCGGAGGTCACCGATCCTGCCTGGCGATGGGCCTTGCTGGTGAGCAGGTCGAACCGCTTCTACGAGAGTTGCTTCTTCGGACGGCCCATCATCACGATGGCCGACAGCGGTGATGGCGAAGAGGTCGCTCGACGGGAGATCGGTCTTTGCCTTGACTCGCAGGACCTTGATTCGATCGCGAGCACGCTCTCCCGTATCGACACCGCGCAACTTCAGTCTTGGTTCGAAGCACTTAGGCGACTGCCAGAGTCGGCTCACTCTGCAACGTTTGAGTCCCTCGAACTAGCACGCACCATCCGCCAAGCCGTCTTGGAGGCTGAAGTCGACTGACTGGGTCTCGTCCGTCAGCACCGTTCACGGACTTGGTGTTGCTGACATCTAGGCTGGGACAACCGTTTGTGATGACTTCACTACACTCGGACCTTCAACGTCTCTGCTTCAAGTTGCCCAAATTCAGCGCGGCCTACTCAACTCGAAAGTCAGTACGCAGCGTAACGGCTCGAGCACACTGCTCGCGTTCACAACACGCTCGTAGAGTCGGCCAAGTGCGTAAGACGCCACGTTGAAGCGCAGATACTCCGGCCTGCCCTCGACTCGGGACACCGCCCGTACCTCAAGGCCACTCCGAGCAGCAAGGGAGCGCACATCGCCCGAGGAATTGCATCGGTAGTAAGTCGGGAAGGTGTCGAGCTCGAGACGTCCGCGACGTCGATTCACGGCCTTATGAAACCACGTCGGTGTACATCGCGCTATGACAGGCATGTAGTGCCATTTGTTTGGCGTCTTCGCCAAGAAGACCCCGCCAGGCTTGAGCACGCGTCTGATCTCAGCGAACACCGCGAGTGGGTTTGCGACATGCTCCATGACATTGTCGGCAAAGATCACATCGAACGAAGCATCTCCATAAGGGATCTTGCCGCTCGGAAGTTCGAGGATGCGCGCTTCGTCAAGAAATGGATTGTTGTAGGCTGCCTTATCCGGATCCACCCCCGCGACAAACTCGGCAATACCGCGAAAGTTCATCTCTTCGACGTGCCCTCGGCCGCATCCATAGTCAAGGACACGCTTGGACCGGTCGATTCGCCTGAGCAGCAACTCGCGAAACAAACGGTTGTCCCAATTCGGTTCGAATTCCGGGTACCAGCGCACATCCAGACTTTTGACGCTTGGGAACATGCGCAGGGTGTCGGTCCGTTACAGGGTGCTCCTTCAATAATGGTCGCTTCAGGAGTTCGTGCATGGTGTGCTGCACAGTTTTCTGGGTCTTCGGGAATCCGTGTGGGTAAGGGCGCCCCGTCGGCCTGATTTCCTGCCCATCCCGCGCCCCCTACCGTGCGCGGATGCGCGACCGCGACCTCTACGCCCAGATCCTCGGAATCACCTCCCCGTGGCACGTCTCCGACGTGCGGCTTGACGTCCCCGCCGGCAAGGTGGAGGTCATCGTCGAGCACCGTGGCACGGCCTGCTGCCCGCAGTGCGGCAAGTCCTGCCCGGGCTACGACTCGCGCCTGCGGCGCTGGCGTCACCTGGACACCTGCCAGCTGCAGACGGTGCTGGTGGCGGAGGTGCCGCGCGTGGAGTGCCCCGAGCACGGGGTGGTGCAGGCATCGACGCCGTGGTCGGACCCTGGGTCCCGCTTCACGGCGCTCTTCGAGCGGGTGGTGATCGACTGGCTGAGGGAGGCGAGCTTCAGCGCCGTGGCACGCCGGCTGGGCCTGACGTGGGACGAGGTGGACGGGATCATGGCCCGCGCGGTGGAGCGGGGGCTGGCGCGGAGGGCCGAGCCCTCGGCGCGGCGGATCGGCATGGACGAGACCTCCTTCCAGAAGCGGCACGAGTACGTGACGGTGGTGACGGACCTGGACGGCAGGCGGGTGCTCTCGGTGCTGGAGGGCCGGACGAGGGAGTCGGTGGACGCGCACTTCTCGGCGCAGCCTGCGCACGAGCGCGAGCGGGTGGAGGTGGTGGCGATGGACATGCGGCGGCCGTACATGGACGCCGCGGCGCGCTGGCTCCCGAACGCGGCAGTCTGCTTCGACCGCTTCCACGTGGCGAAGCACCTCGGGGACGCGGTGAACACGGTGCGCAAGGCGGAGCACAAGCGTCTGCGTGCCGAGGGGGGCCGGACGCTGGTGGGGCCGAAGTACCTGTGGCTTGAGAGCCCCGGCTCGATGCTGCCGGCGCAGCGGTCGCTGCTCTCGAGGCTGAAGGACGTGTGCACGCGCACGGGCCGTGCGTGGGCACTGAAGGAGGCGGCGTCGCGGCTCTGGGACTACGTGAGCGTCGGCTGGGCGCGGAAGGTGTGGCTGTCCTGGGCCGCGCTTGCGTCACGGAGCAAGCTCGAGCCAATGGTGCGCGCGGCGCGGATGGTGAGGAAGCACCTCGAGGGAATCCTCAATACAGAGGTGCTCAAGGCGACGAGCGCGGCGGCGGAGTCGATGAACGCACGGATCCAGCGGATCAACGGGATGTCCTGCGTGTACCAACTTCAACTTGTCTCAGAGACCAGATGCGGTACATCGGAACAATCGCCACCTCTCACATATCGGGTGATCGGGCCCATGCTTGGACAGGGGGATCCGGTGAATAACTTCCGAGCGAGAGCTGCTCAGCACGCCAAAGCCAATTGGTCGTTAGACTCTTGGCAGTCAAGGGCGATTAGCTCAGCTGGCTAGAGCGCACGGATCACACCCGTGAGGTCGAGGGTTCGAGTCCCCCATCGCCCATTCCTGGATCGGCTGTGCGCTGAGCAACGCCGCTTCACCACGCCCCAAGCAGCACACCAAGGTCGGCACCCGAGGTCGAGCTACTCCAGTCCATGTCGGTCGGACCAGGCTGCGCCCATGCTGCGAGCAGCAGAGAGAACTCCGCGCCATCCACCGGGCCAGAGCCCGTGATGTCGGGTGAGCGCCGCGCACCGTCCGACACGACAGCGGGCGCACCCGGAGGTACGCCCGCTGGACGATGCAATCTGGCGACAGCCGACGCCGGCGAGCCCCCGTTTCGTGACGACATCCACCCGTCTGCATCCGGCCAGCGTGCTCTCGCGCGAGCCATGCTGGACTGCCTGAGGCCACTCGGCAGCATGACCCCGCTTGATGCGTCGGTCGAGCGCTGACCGATGGACGCATCGCCGCAACAACGGTGCTCTGCATTGCTGCACGCGGTCGCACGAAACAGCATCTGCCCGCGGCGCTGCGGTTCCAGCCATCAGGCCATTCCCAACGCCGGCTCGCTCACAGGTGGTTGCATCAGACTGCCGCGAAGCACCGATTCCTGAACATCGACCATTGCACCGAACGCTCCGATCTGCTTTACTTGTTCAGTCGAGATTGGCTAGACATGCCGTCCTGGGCCCAACAACTTCACTCCCTCATCGGAACATTGGGCTCAATGGTCGCAAGCATGGCCTGCCAGGGCGATGCTCCACGCGTGTGGTGCTGGTCCACGCCCGAGGGGACGGCCGCCGCTCACCCATCGCTCACCGCGCTCATCAACATCTGGATCGCACCGACTGCAGATCCGCAATCCACAGCCGACCAGATTTGCAACGACATCCTGGCTCGAGGCCTCGGCGAGGGCGATGTCGCGATCACGATCCTGAACTACGGGCGCAGCACGCTCGTGGGTAACCCGCTTGACGCCATGGTGGGCACAAGCCTGCCCGACCACCTCAACCGCGGCACCCCATGGACAGCGAGTGGCGTCGCCGTGATGACTGGCTGGACCGATGCTTTCATCACCCGCTACCAGCAGCGCCAGGCCCTGCATGGCATACCTGCGCCAACGCGGTTCCACATGGACAGCGAGCTGCGACTGCCCGCACTCTGCTACCTGCCGAACATCGGCGACTGCTGGGGCACCGCCCCGCTGCAGGTCTTCGAGGCCATGATGGCCGATCCCCGCTGGACAACCGAGCCGCTCGCCATGAACCCGGGAGGCGCGCCAACGATGCGAACGATGGCAGAGCTTTACGCCGCGGCAGGTTCGCCGGCTCATGATGCATCCGTGCCACGTGACCATCCCGCGAATCGTGCGTGGAGTGCCTGGTGGGATGCAATCATGCGCGAATCGGTCGAGGGAGCCTTCGACCAGGCCTTTTACTCACGCGTCCGGGCCGCATGGCCCGCAGTGAAATCAAGCGAATTCGCGCAGACCATGCGCCTTGACGGCGGGCTCGAACCCGATGGCACGCGACGCGAGTACACGGATTTCGAATGGTGGAACGAAGGCTGGATGCGTTCATCGTGGGTCGGTCGCGGCGACCTGCAGGCGCCTGCCTTCTATGTCTTCGGCGAGACCTTCGTCGATCCAGCGCAGCCATTCATGGACGAACAGATGCGGCTGCACCGTGCCAATCTCGATGCCTGCCTGCACTCGTTCGGCGGCGCTGATCCAGCCACGATCACCCCGTGGGTCACGCTGCCGGGGATCGCGCTGCCCTTTGGCGAAGCCCCGCCAACCAATCATGCCTACTCGGACGCGGAGTTCCTCAGGATCATGGCGCTCTTCCAGAGCCGAGGGATCGATGAATTCATGGTTTGGCCCTCAGCCCCGGCAGGGACATGGACCAGTGCCGCCGAATCGATCGATGCGGCCTGGTCGCCGACGCTCACTTCAGTCGAGATGCTGTCAGGCTCCGCCTCTTCCGATGCCATCGCGCGGCTCGCGCGCGCGGACCGTTTGCCGTGTGCCCTGACATCGGACGCCGGTGGGATCGACCTGATCGTGCACGCCACGGCACAGCAGCCAGATGAATGCACCGATCGAGGCGTGCTGTGGGTAGCGGTTGAGTCAACCACGCCGGTCATCGCGACAACGCATCTCGCTTTGCGCGACCGGGCCGGCTTGTGGCAGACCATCGGGACGATCTCGTCTGATGCGGGCATGCCCTCAACCGCATGGCTCGGGCCCATCGATGCACCGATGTTGGTTACCCCGTCCGGCGAAGTCGCCCTGCGCATCACCACGATGGGCGTGTCGGCGGCGGAATTCGATCTGGTGCAGATCGTGCACGCACCGTCGTGGACGAGCGCCGGGAGTTCGAGCGCTCCGTGCGATTGCGTCGCCGATCTCAACGGGAGCGGATCGGTCGATGGCGCTGACCTTGGGGTCGTGCTGTCGAACTGGGCGACCTCCGGGCAGCAAGGGACCGTTGACGGCGACCTCAACGGCGATGGCACGGTCAACGGCGCCGATCTGGGATTGCTGTTGTCGGCGTGGGGCCCGTGTACGCGGTAACCACGCGCTCCGCAGGCATCGCTCAACACGCCCCACGCCGGCCGTGGATCGGGCCCCGCGTGCACTGGAGATTCAATCTGATCGGCACGCCTTGGAACGCGAGCGTCGACGTGTCGTTGAAGACCTTGAAGTCATCGACGCGGTGGACATCGGTGAACCCATGCTCGCGCAGAAGCGCCTTGAGGATGGGCTCGCTGAAACCGGTCTTGTGGAAGTCGAAGGGCTCCATCTGGCCGCCCATGATCATGCGCTGCACCATGAACTGCGCCTGCAGGTCGCTGCCGCGCTCGAGGAAGAGCCGGCACAGCACTTCGAGGTCGGGCACCGCCACACGGAGCCGCCCGCCCGGCATGAGCACGCGCGAGGCTTCAGCCAAGGCGTCGTGGAGTTCCTGCTGGTAGCCCAGGTGCTCGTAGACGTGCGAGGCGTAGATCTCGACCGCGCTGCGGTCAGGGAACATCGACAGGTCGGTCACGCTGCTGCGGACATCGACGCCATCACGTTCCTCGACGTTGACGATGATCCAGCCGGGCTTGGTCTCCCAGCCTCCACGATGCAGCTGAAGGCGGGTCGCTCCAGCGAAACGCGATGGATCGCTCGACGTGCGAAGAGGCCATCGCGCCGGATACACCGCGCGCATCGCGCCTGACGACAGCGGGCGCACCCGGAGGTACGCCCGCTGGACGATGCAGTCTGGCGAGGTGCTCGGATCAGCCCCAGGCGCCGAGCAGGATGCCCAAGTCGGCGCCATCGGTGATCCCGTCGCCGTTGATGTCGGCGGCAGCCGTGCCCCATGCACCGAGCAGGATGCCGAGGTCGGCGCCATCCACGATGCCGTCGTGGTTGAGGTCCGAGGGGTTCGACGGTGCGCTCGGGGCCTGGACCGATGCCGTGACCGTGTTCGGGTCGCCGGCCGCGCCAGGACGGAAGAGCCCGATCGTCGCGTTCGCATTGGTCGCCGCGACATTGGCGTCGAACCAGAAGTTGTAGAGCGTGGCGAAGCGCAGGGCGTTGCCGTTGGCGCTCACGGCGAAGTCACCACCGGTCCAGGTCACGCTGCCGCCGGAGGTCGAGTTGGTCCAGTCGGTCGCCGCGTACGGATCGCCCGAGTGGTAGTCGATGTCCTTGAAGCCGACATTCGTGACGGTCGTGCCGGCAGGCACGGGCACCGAGAAGGAACGCGCCGATCGGTGCGAGGTGAGGTTGTGCACCGCGAACTCGTAGCGCCACTGTCCATTGCCAAGGTCGCGCGCCTTGCTCGACACGATGAATCGGCCGTCGCCCTGAGCGTCCGCATTGGACTGGGTCACGGTCGAATCGCTCGTCTTCCAGGCCTCGATCGCTGCCTTCTGCTGGATCGTTGCCCCGCTGAGCGTGAGCGTGTACGCGCCGCTGGAGAGCGCACCGACGGTGATCTGCCGATACGACGCATTGTTGTTGTCGTTGTTGGCGGCAGCATCCTGCGGGTGGATGTAGTGGCCTTCAACGAAGTACAAGGCGCCAGCGTTCTGGGCCGGATCGAGATCCGAAGCCTTCACCGCCAATCGACGGCCGTAGGTCGCCGGCGGGCTCGGCATCCCGGAGTTGTAGCTCCCAGGGAAAACACCAGTGTGGACATTCACCTCGCTGCGCGTGCCAAGGCCCGACTGACCGCCGTTGAGGCCCGACGAGTACGGGTCGGAGCAACCGATGCCGAGGTAGTTGCCAGTCGGGGAAGCCTGGCAGCTGCCGCACAGCGTGCCCTGCAGCGCGGTGAAGCCGTGCTTGCCCCAGCTCATGCCGATCTGCTCGATCCTGCCGCCCTTCAGGCGGTACATGTTCATCGGGATGAACGGATGGCGGTTGTCCGGGCTGGCGAACCACTCCAGTTGTGCGTTGCCGATGTTGCAGCTGGTGGTTCCGATGGCGTAGGCCATGTGGCTCACGCCATTGATCGTGGCGGCGCCGTACTTCGAGATGTCGGGGATCGCACCAACGATCACATCGGGGCTTCCAGCTGCCGCATTCAGGTTCCCGGCACCAGAGTTGCCGCTCCCATAGCCGCCAACGACGACGATGTAGCTCGTGCCGGCCGTGAGTGAGGCCGTGACCGTGCTCTGGTTGCTGCACGCATCGTCGTTGCACGCCACGACCCCGTTGGCCGTGTTGCAGGAGTTGAGGATGACCAGACGCGTGTCCCAGGTGGTGCCGGTGCAGGTCGAGAACACATATGAACCCGTGGTCGTCGGCGTGAAGGTCCAGTAGGCGGTCTTGTAGACCGTGTGGGCCCCCGAGCAGCTGCTGCTCGGCACGCTCAGGTTGACCGTGGCGTTCGTGGTATTGAACGCATTGTCACCCAGCGCCAGCGCGGTTGCCGTCGAACAGGTGAAGGACGGAGGCATCATGAACATGGGAACAGCGTCGGAGTGCAGTTGGCCGAGCACCAAGGCCAGCCCGGAACCGGTCAGGACGCCCGCGAGGGTGATGGTCTTCATGCATGGAGAGTAACCCGAGATGGCCGGCATCCAACCCCCAACTGGGGTGCGGGCAGAGGTTCCCCCCCCCTCCCCCCCAAAAAAATAAGAGGAAAGACGG
>Ga0194131_10003914_pt1 | contig 22967 bp, 19 predicted proteins | sample TA2KigO120mmetaG_FD_148631 | JGI IMG/M metagenome (GOLD analysis project Ga0194131, IMG submission 148631) | Freshwater microbial communities from Lake Tanganyika, Tanzania - TA2015053 Kigoma Offshore 120m | ecosystem: Environmental > Aquatic > Freshwater > Lake | place: Tanzania: Lake... | reverse complement strand
GCGCCGGAGGGCGATCCGCCGGGTGCTGCCGCCCTGCGCGCCTACGTCCTGCACCAGCTGCGGCGCGACGCGGAGGCGGAGGCGGTCTGCCGCGCCGCGCTCGCGGAACCGGGCAGCGCCGGCGATGGCGGCGGGGCGCGCCTGCGCACGATCCATGCGGTCACGCTCTGGCGGCTCGGCCGGTTCGACCAGGCGCGGGAGGCGTTCGAACGGGCGCGCGCCGCGATGCGCGAGGCCGGGGCGCCGTTGCAGGCGGCGGCCGTCGACAGCAACTACGCCCGATTCGAGGAGGACCTCGGCCGCCTCGAGCTGGCCGCGCGCATCGCCACCGCCGCCAGCGCCACCAGCGTGGCGTTCGGCGATCGGCAGCAGGAAGCGACGCAGCTGGTGAACCTCGCCAACCTGCTGTTCGACCTCGGGCGTTTCGCCGAGTGCAAGGCGGCGATCCAGCGGAGCCGCGAGATCGCGCATGCGATGCGGCAGCCCGCGCTCCTGCGCCGCCTCGACCTGATCCAGGCGCATGTCGCGCTGAACGAGGGGGACTTCGCCGCCGCCCACGCCGCGCTCGACCGTTCGGGCGAGCAGGCGCGCGCGCTCGGCGACGAGCCGGCCGCGTGGCGCGCTGAACTGGTCCGCACCGAGGTGCTGATGCGGCAGGGCCGCAGCGGCGCGGCGCGGCGCCTGCTCGACCAGGCGGCGGCGGCGCTCGAGCGCGCCGGCCACCCCGACGAGAAGGCGCTGGCGGCCGAATACCGCCTGCAGTGGGCGACCTTCGCGGCGAGCCGGACGCTGCTGGCGAAGCTGGTGGCCGCCGAGGAGCCGTTGCCGGGATCACGGCGGCGCCGCGCGTTCCTGCGCGATGCGCGGCTGTCGGCGCTGCATCGGCTGGCGCGGAAGGCCGACCTGGCCCGCGTCGCGCGCGAGCAGCTCGCCGATCTCGAGGGGGCTGAGCTCCACGCGCTGACGGCGCGGGCGCACGCGGCGCTGGCGCTCGCCGAGCGCGACCTGGAAGGGGCGGCGAAGCGGGTCGCCGCGGCGCGGCAGGCGTACGCGCGGGTGCAGGCGCCCGGTCATCTCGCGCTCAAGGCGGAGGCGGCGCTGATGCTCGGCCGCGCCGCGCGCGACGGCCGGCTGCTCGAGGAGGCGGAGGAGTTCGCCCGGCGCGCCGGGCACCGGCCGCTGGCGCGGCGCGCGCGCGAACTGCGCCGGCGGGTGCTCCCGGTGCGGACCGGAGACGTGGATGCGGCGGCGCGCCTCGCCTCGCTCGAGCGGCTGATGCGCGTCGCCAAGCGCATCAGCGCTGCCGGCGACGGCGAGGAGTTGCTGAAGCTCCTGCTCGACGACGCGGTCGAGGCGACGCGCGCCGCGCGCGGTTTCCTGATCCTCGCCCGCGGCGGCGACCTGTCGATCCGCTGCGCGCGCAACCTCGACGCCGCCGACATCGAGCGGCCGGAGCTGGCCTTCAGCTCGACCGTGGCGCGGGCGGTCGCCGCCGACGGCAAGTCGGTCCTGCTCGCCGACGTCTCGACCGACGAACGGTGGCGCGATGCGGCCTCGATCTCGCAGCTCAAGCTCCTGTCGGTGCTGTGCGCGCCGATCGGTCGCGAAGGGCGGGTGATCGGCTCGGTCTATCTCGACGAACCGACCCGCATCGACGCGTTCCGGCAGGGCGACCTGCGCTACGTCGAGAACCTGGCCGATTTCGCCGCCATCGCGCTCGAGAAGATCGCGATGAGCGAGCAGGACCGGGCGCAGAAGCAGCAGCTGCTCGAGTCGCAGCAGGAGGTCGCGCGGCTGAACACGCGGCTGCAGGAGGCGGTGCTGGCACAGCGGGAGGAGCTGACCACGGTGCGCGCCTCGCTTGCCCGCGCCCGCGCCGATGCCGGTGACGCGCCGCAATTCGCCGGGATCGTCGCGCAGGGCGCGGCGATGGACGAGGTGCGCCGCCGCATCGAGCGGGTCGCGCGCTCGTCGTTGCCGGTCCTGATCACGGGCGAGAGCGGCACCGGCAAGGAGCTGGTGGCGCGGGCGATCCACGGCGCCGGCGACCGCGCGACCGGGCCGTTCGAGGCCTTCAACTGCGCGACGACGCCGAGCGGCCTGATCGAGAACGAGCTCTTCGGTCATCGCAAGGGCGCGTTCACCGGCGCCGAGTCCGACCAGTCCGGCCTGTTCGAGCGCTGCAACGGCGGCTCGCTCTTCCTCGACGAGGTCGCGGAGGCGCCGGCCGACCTGCAGGCGAAGCTGCTGCGCGTGGTGCAGGACGGCGCGGTGCAGCGGCTCGGCGGCGGACCGACCGTGAAGGTCGATGTGCGCCTGATCGCGGCGACTCACCGGGAGCTGCGGGCGCTGGTGGCGTCCGGGCGGTTCCGCGAGGACCTGCTCTATCGGTTGAACGTGCTGCAGATCGCGCTGCCGCCGCTGCGCGAGCGGCGCGAGGACATCCCGCTGCTGCTCGATCACTTCGTCCGCCGCGAGGCGACCAGGCTCGGCATCGCCCCGCCGCGGTTCACGCCGGCGGCGTGGCGCTGCCTCGTCCAGCACGAGTGGCCCGGCAACGTGCGCGAGCTCGAGCACGCCGTGCAGCGTCTGCTCGTGCTGCACCGCGACGTCGAGGAATTCGGGATCGAGGCGCTGCGCAGCGAGCTGCCGGCGGCCGTGGCGGACGAGCCGCTGCGCACCATCGACCTGCGCCAACACCTCGAGACCGAGGAGCGGACTTTCATCACCGAGGTGCTGGCACGCTGCGGCGGCAACCGCGGCAAGGCAGCGAAGGAACTCGGGATCTCGGAGCGCAACCTCTATCAGCGACTGCAACGGTGGCGGGGGGCCGAGGAGGAGCCAGGCTGAAGCTGTGAGTGTTCGTATTCAGATCTAGGTGGTTTCACCTACAAGAACCCGCGGTGCTCATTTGTGAGTCGCCGCTCCCGGGCAGTCGCCAAAAAAAAGGAAAAAGATGGTCATCGCCGCCCGATCGTGTGCGGCCTAGCATCCGTGCAATCGACGGCGAGCTATCACTCCTGCCCGTTCCGGCGTCGGCGACCTATCCGCACGGCTGGAGTGTGTGACCGATCCACAGCAACCGAAACGAAGCAGCCCAAGCACGCCGCGCGGCTGGCCCGCCGCGCGGCACTGGAAGCCGAACCGCAAATCGAACCGGCAATCGACACGGAGCCGCCACGAAGGCTTGATGCGACGCGCTGGGACATTCTCCGATCGTCTTGATTGCGGCCATCGCGGCACGCTGCCGCGGCGCTGGCTCGCTGCCCTGCTGGCGTTGGCAGCGGTATGGGCGACTGGCGTCAGTGGCGCACTGGCGACGGCGGCTTGGACCGAGATCGCGAAGGCGACCTTCGACGGCGTCTGCGATGGCCCCGGCGATGGCAGGTCGTTCAGCGCGGCGATCGGCTCGTTCACCAGTTCCACTTCGAGCGGAAAGTCGCTGCGGGATGTCGCCCCGGCGTCGGGGATCGCCAAGGAACGGATCGTCCTCAGTGACGCGGCGACGTTCGCCGGCACGACGCTCGGGTTGCGGCTCGGCACGAGTCGTCCCGCCACCAACGGCGCCTGGGTGTCCGTGGTGGTGGAGCCGCTCTCAGACGGCGGCAAGTTCAGCCTCGGCGTCACGGAGAGCGCCGAACCTGACTTCTGCCTGCCTGGCAGCGCCGGTGACGGCGTGACCGTCGATTCCTTCGCGCTCGACTCCGATGACGGCGTCCTGAGCGTCGGCGGCAGCAACGGCGGAATCAAGCTGAAGACCACGCTGAAGAAGGGCACCCGCTACCGCATCGAGATGTCGTTCCGCGAGGTCGGAGTGACCGGCGACAGCGTCGAACTCTGGATCACGAACCTGGCGACGAACGAGGTCGAGTACCTGGCGCAGGCGCTCCCGCTCGGATACCAGCCGGTGCAGGCGCTGACCGTGCGCAAGCACGCCGGCAAGTCGGGCGAGTGGGCGCTCGACGACTTCGTGGTCCTCGCGCCGCCGCAGTGAGCCGCCGTCGCCTCGAGGTCTGGATCACCGGCGGCGGCACGCGCGAGCCGATCGATGCGGTTCGCTGGATCGGCAATGTGTCGACCGGGCGCATGGCGGGGGAACTGGCGCGGGCCGCGGCCGCTCGCGGCCATCGCGTCACGCTGTTCCTGGCGGCGCACGCGCCGGCACCGCGGTCGCGGTCGATCCGCGTGATTCGCTTCGTGACGACGGCCGACCTGGCGGCCGTGCTGCGCGGGCGGCGCCGCAGCCCCGACGCGATCGCCCACGCCGCGGCAGTCTCCGACTACGCGCCGCGACCGCGGCGCGGCAAGGTGCCGAGCGGCGCCGACCGCTGGAGCGTCGAGCTCCGGCCGCTGCCCAAGCTGGCCCCCGGGCTGCGTCGACGCCATCCGCGCGCGATGCTGCTGCTGTTCAAGCTCGAGGCGGGGATCGCGCGCGCGCGACTGTTCGCCCGGGCGGCAGCGACGGCGCGGGCGGCCGGGGCCGACGCGATCTTCGCCAACCGGCTCGAGGAGGTCGGTGCCGAGCATCGCGGCTGGCTGGTCGACCCGTCGGGAGGCGTGCCGCGCGAGGCGTCGACTCGCGCCGCAGCGGCGCGGATGATCGTCCGCGAGTTCGAGTCGCGGGCGGGGAGGCGGCGATGAAACGCAGCAAGGGAAGTGGCAGCGCGGGCGCGAACCCGGCCGGTCCAGCCGAGGTCGCGTCGGCGCCGGCCGTTCGGGTGCTGCTGCTGGTCACCGGTGGGATCGCCGCCTACAAGGCGGCGGACGTCGTCCGCGAGTTGCGCCGCTCCGGCGCGATCGTGCAGGTGGCGATGACGTCCGCGGCGACGCAGTTCGTCGCGCCGATGACGTTCGAGGCGCTCTCCGGTCGCAAGGTGGCGCTCGACCTCCTGCCCGGTGTGACCGACGGTTCGATCGACCACATCCGGCTCGGCCGCGACTGCGAGGTCGCCGCCGTGGTGCCGGCGACGGCGAACTTCATCGCAAGGCTCTGGGCGGGACTGGCTGACGACCTGCCGAGTGCCACCCTGCTGGCGCTGCCGCAGTCGGTACCGCTGTTGCTGGCGCCAGCCATGAACGGCGAGATGTGGGCCCAGCCGACGACGCAGCGCAACCTGCGCGAGCTCGCCGCGATGCATGGGGCGCGCCTGCAGGTGGTGCCACCGGTGGTGAAGGAGCTCGCGTGCGGCGAGATCGGCCAGGGTGGGCTCCCGGAGCCCGGCGTGATCGCGGCGGCGATCCTCCGCCATGCGGGGCGGCGCAACGCGGCACCGGCGTGACGCCGCCGCTGCGGCGCGCGAGGCGCTACAATCCGCCGTCTTTCCGGGATCCGTATCGCCATGAGTCAGGGGCTGCCGTCGATCGAAAAACTGCGCGCGGAGCTGTTCGAGCTCCGGGCCAAGCTCCGTTCGGTCCGGGACTGTCTTTGACGTCCCGACACTGCTGAAGGAGCGGGTCGAGATCGAGCAGCGAATGGCCGGGCCAGGGTTCTGGAACGACGTCTCGAAGAGCCGGCCCGACATCGAGCGCCTCAAGGTCCTGCGCAGCCGCCTCGATCCGCTGACGCGGCTCGAGCGGGAGACGGAGGATCTCGGTGCCACGCTCGAACTCGCCGCGGAGGCCGGCGGCGCCGAATTGCTGCCCGAGGCGGCGGGGCTCGCGCGCAAGCTCTCGGCCGAGATCGAGCGCTTCGACCTCGAGGTCACCTTCTCGGGGAAGTACGACCATCTGAACTGCCACCTGCTGGTGCAGGCCGGCACCGGTGGCACCGAATCGTGCGACTGGGCGCGCATGCTCCTGCGCATGTACACCCGGTACGGCGAACAGAACGGCTACAAGGTCAGCCAGGTCGACTACGTGCCCGACGACGTCTCGGGCGGCGTCCGTTCGGCCACCCTCCAGTTCGACGGCCCCTATGCCTACGGCTGGCTGCGCGCCGAGATCGGCGTGCATCGGCTGATCCGCATCTCGCCGTTCGACGCCAACGCCCGTCGGCAGACCTCGTTCTGCTCGGTCGACGTCTCGCCGCTGATCGACGAGGCGGAGGAACTCGAGATTCCCGAGAGCGATCTCCGCATCGACAAGTTCCGCGCCGGCGGCGCCGGCGGACAGCACGTCAACAAGACCGAATCGGCGGTGCGGGTCACCCATCTGCCGACCGGACTGGTGACGCAGTGCCAGAACGAGCGTTCGCAGCACATGAATCTCGCCACGGCCATGAAGATGCTGAAGGCCAAGCTGCTGCAGCGCGAGGAGGAGAAGCGCGACGCCGAGCTCAAGTCGCTGTCAGGCGAGAAGAGCGACATCGGCTTCGGTCACCAGATCCGCAGCTACACCTTCCAGCCCTACCAGCTGGTGAAGGATCACCGCACCGACCACGAGACCGGCAACGTCGACGCCGTGATGGAGGGCGACATCATCGGCTTCCTCGAGGCCTGGCTGCGGATGAAGAAGAACACCAAGGGCAAGTGATGCCGGCGGCGCGGCGGCGCCGCTGGCGAGACCCGGATGTGACGACGGCGGCGAGCGGCACGCGCAGGCGGCGCACCTCGCCGTGCGACAGGCGACAGGAGGCCGGACGTGGCGGCGAATCGGCGACTCGCGCTGCTCAGCGTGACCGACAAGCGGGGGATCGAGGCGTTCGGCCGCGGCCTGGTCGCCGCCGGCTTCGAGCTGCTGTCGACGGGCGGGACGGCGAAGGCGCTCCGCGCCGCCGGGCTCGCGGTGACCGAGGTGGGCGACTTCACCGGCTTCCCGGAAGTGCTCGGCGGCCGGGTGAAGACGCTGCAGGCGAAGCTGCTCGGCGGCGTGCTCGGGCGCCCCGATCTCGCCTCCGACCGCGCCGACATGGAGCGGCACGCGATCCCGCCGATCGACGTGGTGGCGGTGAACCTCTACCGCTTCGCCGAAGCCGCCGCGAAGTGGCGCGCCGCCGGGCACGGCGTGCGGCCGCTCGACGACGCCGACCTCGCCCACGTGATCGAGGAGATCGACATCGGCGGGCCGACCGTGATCCGCGCCGCGTGCAAGAACGGCGCGCGCGTCGCCGTGGTGGTCGATCCTGACGACTATCCGCGGGTGGTCGCCGAGCTCGCGGCGACCGGGAAGACGTCGACCGCGCTGCGCGGCGAGCTGGTCGCGAAGGCGTTCCGGATCATCGCGCAGTACGACCGCGACATCGCCGCCTTCTGCGACACCTTCGTCGCCCCGCACTCGGCGCCGCGGGCGGCGCTGCCGCCCGACGCCGCCGCCCTCCTGCAGGGCGACCTGCCGGGTTCGCTCGCGCCGCTGGTGGACGCGCCGGTCGATGGGGAGCCGCTGCCGGGCGCCGACGCCAAGCGGCTGCGCTACGGCGAGAATCCGCACCAGAAGGGGTTCGTGGTGCGCGGCCGCGCCCCCGGCGAGGCGAGCGTGCTGCACGGGCAGATCCTCACCGAGCAGAAGGAGCTCTCCTACAACAACTACCTCGACGCCGACTCGGCGCTCGAACTGGTGAAGGAGTTCGCCGCGCCGGCCGCGGTGATCGTCAAGCACAACAACCCGTGCGGCTGCGCCATCGGTGAGACGATCGAGCAGGCGTTCGAGCGCGCCTACGAGGGCGACCCGCTCTCGGCGTTCGGCGGGATCCTCGCGCTCAATCGGCCGCTCGACGAGGCGCTGGCGAAGGTGATCGCCGTGCCGCAGCGCTTCCTCGAAGTGCTGGTGGCGCCCGAGGTGACGCCGGCGGCGCTGGCCGCGCTGCGCGCCGGCGCCGCGTGGGGCAAGAACCTGCGCGTGCTGGCGTGCGGTCCGACCGACGCGCGCACGGCGGTGGCCCCGCACTTCACGGTTCGCTCGATCACCGGCGGCGCGCTGGTGCAGGAGCGCGATCGGCCGCGACCCGTCGAATACGCCTGGAAGACCCGGCGCCTGCCGACCGACGGCGAGCGCAGCGATCTCGAGGTCGCCTGGAAGATCGTCAAGCACGTGCGCAGCAACGCCATCGTGCTGGTGAAGGACGGGCAACTGGTCGGCGCGGGCGCCGGTCAGATGAGCCGGGTCGATTCGGTCGAGATCGCGGTCAGGAAGGCCGGCGAGCGGGCGCGCGGTGCGGCGCTCGGCTCCGACGCCTTCTTCCCGTTCAAGGACGGTCTCGAGGCGGCGGCGCGCGCCGGCGTGACCGCGGTGGCGCAGCCGGGCGGCAGCCGCCGCGACGACGAGGTGATCGCCGCAGCCGATGCGAATGGCGTGGCGATGGCGTTCACCGGCACGCGCCACTTCCGGCACTGAGCGGGCGCGCCGATCGGCGCGGGAAGGAGCGAGGCGATGGAGGCGACGCTGCAGTTGCGCCGGGCCTGGCGCGTCGCGCTCGTGTCCGGCGGGATCGCGCTTGGCGCGCTGGCGGCGCTGGTGCTGCAGCTGTCGCGCGGCGGCGGCTCATCGCTCGAAGAAGGTGGGGAGAACACCGCGCTGTTCGATCCCGAGCTGCGCCGCGAGGCCCTCGCCGAGCTGGTGGCGCGCGGTCAGGGCGTCTGGGACAGCCACCCCGACGCGACGGTCGCCCGCCTGCTGCAGCCGAACCTGAAGGGGCGCGCGCTCGAGGCGATCACGATCGACAGCAACGAGTGGGGGCTGCGCGAGCGGTCCTTCGCGCTGCCGAAACCGGCCGGCACGACGCGCGTCGTGATCCTCGGCGACTCCTTCGTCATGGGTTACGGCGTGAAGGCGGAGGATCGCGTCGGCGTGCACCTCGAGCAGCTGCTGCGCGAGGATGCGGCGGCGGGCGGCGGCAGTGCGGGTGGCGGCGCGGCGGCGCCCGGCCCGATCGAGTGCCTCCATTTCGGCGTCAACACCTGGAACCTGGTCGCCGAGTGCGCGTTCCTGCGCCGCCAGCTGACGCTGGTCCAGCCCGATCTGGTGGTGCAGATCGCGATCCGCAACGACCTCGATGACAACCCGGGCGCACGCGGGATGGGGGCGCTCGGCATGTGGTGGCCACGGGCGCCGGAGCGCGCCGACACTTTCCTCTTCGTCGAGGCGCCGCGCTTCGCGTTCGGCACCAGGGAGAACAACTGGCTCCTGTTCGGCCTCGACTGGGAGAGCCAGTCGCGCTTCGACGAGGCCGGCCGCGAGATCGGCCGCCTCGCGCGGGCGGTCGGCGCGGCCGGCGGCAAGTACCTGCTGTTCAACAGCTACTCGGGGCTGCTCGCCACCGCGCAGGGGTACCTCGCGCGGGAGCTGGCGCCCGAGCAGTCGGTCCCGTTCCCGTCGTCGTTCAACAAGGACGAGCGCTACCGCAACAGCCGGAGCGACGCCCACTGGAACCGCGCCGGCCACGAGCAGGCGGCGCTCTTCCTCCACGAGGTGATCCGCACGCGCGGCCTGCTGCCGAAGTGGCCGCTGCGGGAGCGTCCGGCGGCGGCGGCCGTCGCGGCCGAACTCCTGCCCGAGGCGGAGCGGGAGGTGGCGAAGCCGGCGACGCTGAAGGGGCTGCTCGAGCGGCGCACGATCGCGTCGGCCATCGACTTCCGCCGCATCGACGCCGACGCCGCCGCACAGGTGCACGGCGGCGTCATCCGTGGCGGCCTGCTCTCGGCCTACGCGTCGCTGATCCTCCGCTGCGAGGGGCGGACGCAGCTCGGGATCGCGGGTCGCGGCCTCGGTCGGCGCGAGCTCGATGGAGTCAAGGTCGCGGTCTTCGTCGACGCGACCCAGGTGGGGGTGCTCGAACCGCGGGGGGCCGAGCCGTTCGCGGCGACGTTCGTCGTCCCCCCCGAGCTGGCCGCGAAGACCTTCGTCAGCGTTCGCTTCCAGGCCGACGACTTCGCCTACACGCTGCCCGATCTCCGCACCTGCCAGGTGGCGGTGCTGGCGACGGTGGAGCTGGCGACGCCGTGAGTGGCTCGCGCGCGTCGCCCCGCATGGCGAACCGCGCTTCGCGTCGCGGCGCCGGCGCCGATTCCGGCGGATCCGCCGCCGCCGCGCGAGCTGCGCTCTTCTGCGCCGTGATCGCGAGGATCCCGCGCGGCCGGGTCGCCAGCTACGGCCAGATCGCGGCGTTGGCCGGCCTGCCGCGCCATGCCCGTCACGTGGGGGCGGCGCTGCGCGACCTCGACGACGACGACGCGGTGCCGTGGCACCGCGTCGTCAGCTCCAGCGGCCGCGTGAGTCCGCGCGACGATCCGGCGGCGGGCGCGATCCAGCGCGCGCTGCTCGAGGCGGAAGGCGTGCGCTTCGACGCCCGCGGGCGGATCGACCTGCGGCGGTTCGCGTGGCGGGCCGGCCCGTGAGCGCGGCGACGGGCTAGGTTCCCCGCAGCCCCTTCACTGCCGTCGTCAGGATCGGCAGCACCTCTTCCACGTCGCCGACGATGCCGTAGTCGGCGACCTTGAAGATCGGCGCCTCCTTGTCCTTGTTGATGGCGACGATCGTCTTCGAGGTGCGCATGCCGGCCAGGTGCTGGATGGCGCCGGAGATGCCGCAGGCGAAGTAGAGCTTGGGGGCGACGGTCTTGCCGGTCTGGCCGACCTGCTCGCCGTGGGGGCGCCAGCCGGCGTCGACGACGGCGCGCGAGGCGCCGACGGCGGCGTTCAGCGCCGCGGCCAGCGGCTCGATCAGCCTGGCGAAGGTCTCCGGGGTCTTCAGGCCGCGGCCGCCGGCGACGATGCACTCCGCCTCGGTGAGCTCGATCTTGCCGCCGCCGACGGCGACGCGTTCGATCCGTCGGCCCTGCTTCGCCGGGCCAGCCGCGGGCGCGACGCTCGTCACCGTGCAGCTCGCGCCCTTGCCCCTGGCGGCGGCAAAGACGTTGGGCCGCAGGCTGGCGATGGCGACGGCTCCGCCGAACGCCACGGTCTGCAGCGCCTTGCCGGCGTAGACCGGGCGGCGCGCGGTCAGCTTGCCGCCGGCCGCAGCCAGCGCGATGCAGTCGGCCGCCGGGCTCGAGTCGAGCAGCACGCCGAGCCGCCCGAGCAGGTCACGCGCGAAGCTGGTGGCGCCGAGCAGCACCACCGTGGCGCCCTTCTCCCTGGCCACCGCCGCGAGCGCGGCCGCATACGCCTCGCCGGAGTCGCTGGCGACCGTGCCGCCCTCGAGCGCCACCGCCTCGGTCACGCCGCAATCGCCGAGCGCGGCCGCGGCAGCAGCCGCGCCGGCGCCGATCGTCACGCCGATCACCCTGGCGCCGAGCGCGCCCGCCTGCCGCACCGCCTCGGAGGCGACCTCGTGGGCCACCTTCTTCAGCTTGCCGCCGTCCTGTTCCGCGATCGCGAGGATGCACGCCATGGAGTGAAGAGTCCTTGCTTCAGGTCTCCGTCCGCGAAGGACGGGAGGTCAGATCGTGTCGGATCGGCGAGCGCGAGGCGCTTCGCGCGCCGCTGCGGCGCGCTCGCGGCAGTGTCGCCCGGCTACAGCGCGTGCGCTTCGTCGCGCAGCAACTGCAGCAGCACCGGCACCGCCGCCGCGCCTTCGCCGACGATCTTCCCGGCGGCGCGCTCGGCCGGCAGCTCGAGCGACAGCACGGTCGTGGTGGTCGCGGCCGCGGCTGGAGCCGCCGTCGCGATCACCTTCTTCTTCGCCGCCATGATCCCCTTCATGTTCGGCAGGCGCGGCTCGTTCAGCCCCTTGGCGCAGCTCAGCACGCACGGCAGCGGCAGCTCGTGCCGCTCGATCGCCCCCTCGATCTCGCGCTCGGCCCGCGCCGTGCCGCCGTCGATGGCGAGCTTCACCACGTCGGGCAGCGCCGGCATGCCGAGGAGCGTCGCCACCATCAGGCCGACCTGCCCCTGGTCGCCGTCGATCGCCTGGCGGCCAAACAGCACCAGGTCGGGGCTGGTGGTCGCGATCGCCGCGGCCAGCACCTTCGCCATCGCCAGAGCGTCGCGCGGCGCCGCGTCGGCGGTCACGTGGAGCGCCTCATGCGCGCCCATCGCCAGGCAGCCGCGCAGCTCCTTGCCGGCCGCTTCGGGACCGAACGTAACCACCGTGACCACGCTGCCAGGCGCTTTCTCGGCCTGCCGCAGCGCCTCCTCGACCGCGAACTCGTCGTAGGGGTTCAGCACGAACTCGACGCCGGTCTCGTCGATCGACCGGCCGTCGCCTCCCACCCTGATGCGGGCGGTCGTGCTCGGCACGCGCTTGATGCAGACGGTGACCTTCATCGCGGGAGTCCTGCGGTGGTGGGGCGGGGCGCTTCGCGTCGCCGTGGAGGGCGAAGCAACGTAGGGGCCCATCCGCAGGCGATCAAGGCCTCGCACGCGCCGTGCGGACGCGCCTCAGCCGGCGACGCTCTCGCATGCGTCGAGTTCCGGCGTCTCCGCCGTCGCGGCGCATTCCGCCGCGCCACCCTGCACGTGGGCGAGGAACGGCGCGACGAGGTCGGGCGCGAACGCCTTCCCGCTGCCCGCCTCGATGGCGGCGGCCGCCGCCGACCGGGTGAACGCGGCGCGCCACGCTCGCGGCGAGACGAGGGCGTCCCACGCGTCCGCCAGCCGGACGATGCGGGCGACCGGCGGGATCGCCTCTCCGGCCAGCCGGTCGGGGTAGCCGCTGCCGTCCCAGTTCTCGTGGTGGGAGCGGATCACCGGCACGAACGGCCGCAGCACCGCGATCGGCTCGAGCAGCTGCGCGCCGACCAGGGCGTGGCGCTGCACGATCGCCCGTTCCGCGGCGTCGAGCGGCGCCTCCTTCTGCAGCAGCGCATCGGGGGTCGCGACCTTGCCGAGGTCGTGCAACCGCCCGCCGATCAGGGCCAGCTTCTGCTCGCGTTCGGGCAGGCCGAGCGCCGCCGCGAACGAGCGCGCGAGCGCGCCGACCCGCTCGCCGTGCCGCCGGCTCCAGGCGTGACGCGCGTCGATCAGCGCGCACAGCGTCAGCAGCAGGTCGCGCTGCACGCTCTTCAGCGTCTCATGGCGCGCCGCCAGCTGCTCGAGCTCGCGCGTGCGCCCGAGGAGCCGGCGCCGATCGAGGCAGCGCGTCACCGACTGCTCGAGCTCCTCGAACAGGAACGGCTTCTTGAAGAAGTCGGTCACTCCGCGCTTGATCGCGTTGACGGCGAAGTCGACGTCCATGTGGCCGGTCATCAGGATCACGTCGAGGTCCGGCGCGCGCTGCTTCACCTGCGCCAGCAGGTCGAGCCCGGTGGCCGCGCCGGGCAGCGCGATGTCGGAGAGGACGAGGTCGAAACGCCGGCGCTCCAGCAGCTCGAGCGCCGCGTCGGCGGTCGGCGCCTCGACCACCTCATGGCCGAGCCGCCCGAGGAATAGGCAGAGCGCCTGGCGGATCCCCGGCTCGTCGTCGGTCACGAGGATGGTCGCGCCCGGACGGCGAGTGGTCGAACCCGGTCGCGCCTCTTCCATGCTCATCGCCGCTCCCTCGCACCCGTGTTCGGGCGCCGGCGGCATCATCGGCAGGGGGGCGCCGCGGTCTTGCGCGCGGCCTCGGCGAGCCGGAACGGCGCCGGCGTCAGGTCGCCGGCAGGACCTCGTCGCCACCGAGGTAGTGGCGGCAGGGGGCGTCGCCGTGCAGCTGGCAGCGATCGGGCTCGGCGCGCACCGGCTCGTCGCCGCCGAGGTAGTGCCGGCGCACGTCGGGATCGGAAAGGAGTTCCTCCGGCCGGCCCTCTTTCAGCACGTGGCCGTCGGTGATCACGTAGGCGCGGTCGGTGCTCTCGAGCGTCTCGCGGTAGTTGTGGTCGGTGATGAGGATCCCGATCCCCTTCTCGCGCAGCGCCGCGAGCAGCCGGCGCAGCTCGCCGACCACCTTGGGATCGACGCCGGCGAATGGCTCGTCGAGCAGGATCAGCAGCGGCTCGATCGCCAGCGTGCGGCTGATCTCGAGGCGGCGACGCTCGCCGCCCGACAGCGTGTCGGCGCGCTGCTTCGCCAGGCGGAGCAGCCCGAGTTCGTCCAGCAGCGCGTCGCAGCGGCGGCGCCGCTCGGCGCGGTCGAAGCCGCGCATCTCGAGCACGGCCAGCACGTTGTCCTCGACCGAGAGCGCCCGGAAGATCGACGGCTCCTGCGACAGGTAGCCCATGCCGAGCCGGGCGCGCTGGTACATCGGCAGCCGCGTGACCTCCTCGCCATCGAAGAAGACCTGGCCGGCGTCGGGAGTGATCATGCCGATGGTGCTGCGGAAGCTGGTGGTCTTGCCGGCGCCGTTGGGGCCGAGCAGGCCGACGATCTCGGCGCGGTCGACGTCGAAGCTGACGCCGTCGACGACCACGCGGTCGCCGTAGCGCTTCACCAGCCCGCGCACCTCGAGCAGCGCCATCGCCCGCTCCTCACCGCACCCACTTGAGGCGGACGGTCGGCGAGAACGGCGGCAGCGGCCAGAAGATCGCGAGCGCCTTGCCGAGCAGGAAGTCGCGCGGCACGGAGTGGACGTCGACCGTGACCGGATCGCCCTCCGCGGTGTCGGCCTCGGCGAAGCGGTAGAGCTGGCCGTAGAGGTTGCGGTACTCGATGTAGGCGCCGTCGTAGGCCGGATTGCTCTCGGGATTCACGCCCTTCTCGTTCGCGCTGAAGTAGTTGCCCTCGATCACACGGCCGTCGGCGAGGTGCCAGACGCCCTTCTCCCACTGCCGACAGTCCCACGAGTTCTGCGTGTTGTCGCCCAGCACCATCATCTCGCCCTCGGGGATCGAGAAGGTGGCGGCGCGGCTGCCCTTGTCGTCGCCGTCGGGCAGGTAGTGTATGTCGCGCCAGAGGGCGATCTCCTCCAGCGTGAATCCGCCACGGGCCGCGAGCACGGCGTGGGTCACCAGCGTGGCGCGCGTCTTCGGATCGTGGTCAGGGTCGACGCCGCGGGTGCGATAGGGGCGACGCAGCACCACCTCGTCGTCGAGCGCCAGCACCAGCTCGTCGTCGACGTTGCGGAAGGAGACGTGCGTGGTCACGCCGCGCGGGAGCGCGGGCAGCGTCGCCTCGGCGCCCGGGTCCTCCCATTCGACCGCATCGAGCCCGTCGGCCACCGTCGACAGCACCAGCGAGCGCCCGTCGCCGACCGCGAGTTCGGCGCGGTGCGTGCGCCCCGACTCGCGGATCTCCAGCACCAGCAGGGTGGCGGTCTCGCCGGGCGTGACCTCGAGCGCCAGTTCGGCGTCGGTGACCTCGACGCCGGTCAGGTGCGAGTAGAGCCCGCGGCCGGGCATGCCCGGACCGGGTCCGGAGTAGGCCTCGACCCACTCCTCCTCGTAGCCGTCGAGGTAGCGATTGTGGATCGCCTCCTTCGTGCGCAGGCGGACCTCGCCGCCTGGCGGCAGCACCACCCGCTCGCCGGCGAGCGAGACGCCCTCGCCCTGCTCGACGATGAAGGCGCGGGCGAGGTCGGCAGCGCCGTCGCGGCGCGCGATCAGGTCCTTGCGCACGGCCTTCCAGATGCGGTCGGGCTTGCGCGCGATCGCCTCGCGGTCGCCGCCGGGTGGCGTGACGAAGACGTCGCCGTTGCGCAGCGTGAGGCGCTCGCCGCCGAATCCGACGGCGCGCTTGATGTAGTTCTGCCGCTGCCACAGCGGGTTCTTGAACACCACGACCTCGTAGCGCTCGGGATCGCGCAGGAAATAGACCAGCTTGTTGACCAGCACGCGGTCGTAGATGCCGACGTGCTGGTCGCCCATGATCCCGGGCTGCATCGAGCCGGTCGGGATCTTGTAGGCCTCGATCAGGAAGTACTTGAGGATCAGCGCCATCACGATGGCGATGGCGAGCGCCTCGAGGTTGTCGAGCACCACGCGGACCAGGCCGCCCACCGCGCCGCCGCCGGCGCCACCGCGCGCGACCGTCGCATCCGCTCGGGCCGCTTCCATCACCGTTCCACCTGCAGGACGGCGAGGAAGGCCTTCTGCGGGATCTCGACGTTGCCGACCATCTTCATGCGCTTCTTGCCTTCCTTCTGCTTTTCGAGCAGCTTGCGCTTGCGGGTGACGTCGCCACCGTAGCACTTGGCGGTCACGTGCTTGCTGAGCGCCTTGATCGACTCGCGCGCGACGATCTTGCCGTTGATGGCCGCCTGCAGCGCGACCTCGAACATGTGGCGCGGGATCTCCTCGCGCAGCTTGAGCAGCATCTGCCGGCCGCGCGACTCGGCCTCCTCGCGGTGGACGATGATCGACAGCGCGTCGACCTCGTCGCCGCCCACCAGGATGCGCAGCTTGATCAGCGGCGCCTCGCGGTGGCCGATGAACTCGTAGTCCATCGTGCCGTAGCCGCGGGTGATCGACTTCATCTTGTCGAAGAAATCGAAGATGATCTCGGCCAGCGGGATCTCGAAGGTCAGCAGCACGCGCGTCGCCGAGACGTGCTCCTGCCCCTGCAGCCTGCCGTGGCGATCGATCGCCAGCTTGAGCATGGCGCCGAGCGTGTCGATCGGCACCACCATGCGCAGCCGCACGATCGGCTCGCGCATCTCCTTGATCTCGGTCGGGTCGGGCAGCTCGGCCGGGTTGCTGAGCAGCAGCACCGAGTCGTCGTTGCGCACCACCTCGTAGGTGACCGTCGGCGAGGTCTGGACGATGTCGAGCCCGGAGTGGCGCTCGAGGCGCTCCTGCACGATCTCCATGTGCAGCAGGCCGAGGAAACCGCAGCGGAAGCCGAAGCCGAGCGCGTCGGAGGTCTCGGGGGAGAACGAGAAGCTGGCGTCGTTCAGCTGCAGCTTCTGCAGCGCCTTGCGCAGCGCCTCGAAGTCCTTGTTCGCCGTCGGGTAGATGCCGCAGTACACCATGTGCAGCGGCTCGCGGTAGCCGGGCAGCGGCTGCACGTCGACGCCGACGACCGCGCCCTTCGCCGTGACCGTGTCGCCGATCCTGATGTCCTCGAGCGACTTCACGTTGGCGATCAGGTAGCCGACCTCGCCGGCCCTGAGCTCGGCGCACGGCTCCATGTGCGGGCGGAAGCGGCCGATCTCGAGCACCTCGTACTCGGCCTTGGCCTCGATCATCTTGATGACGTCGCGCTTCCGGAGCACGCCGTCGACGATGCGCAGGTGGGCGATGACACCGCGGTAGTCGTCGAATTCGGCGTCGAACAGGAGCGCGCGCAGCGGGGCGTCCAGCCGTCCGCGCGGCGGCGGGATCTCCTTGACGATGGCCGCCAGCACGGCGTCGACGCCGATCCCCTGCTTGGCGCTGATCGGCCGGCAGCGCTCCTTCTCGAGCAGCAGGTTGTGCTCGATCTCGTCGGCGACCTCGACCGGCCGCGCGTGGGGCAGGTCGATCTTGTTGATCACCGGGATCAGCTCGAGGCCGAGCTCCTGCGCCAGCTGCGAATTGGCGATGGTCTGCGCCTCGACCCCCTGCGACGCGTCGACCAGCAGCAGCGCGCCCTCGCAGGCGCGCAGGCTGCGCGCGACCTCGTAGGCGAAGTCGACGTGGCCCGGGGTGTCGATCAGGTTGAGCAGGTAGTCCTGCCCCTCGAAGTGGTAGTTGAGCGCGACCGCCTTCGCCTTGATGGTGATGCCGCGCTCGCGTTCGAGGTCCATCGAGTCGAGCACCTGCTCCTGGCCGGCGTCCTTGCGGCGGAGCGACCCGGTCACCTCGAGGAGGCGGTCGGCGAGGGTCGACTTGCCGTGGTCGACGTGGGCGATGATGCAGAAGTTGCGGATGTGGTCTTGGTTCACGGCGCCAGCGTTTCGGGGAGGGGTGCGGTCGGGCAGGGAGAAGGTACGGCGGGCGAGCCGCTCAGCCGGGCGGCGTGTCGCGGAGGAACGCGACCAGTCGCGCCAGTGCCCGCCCGCGATGGCTCACCCGGTCCTTCTCCGCCGAATCGACCTCGGCGAAGGTCCGGCCGAGTTCGGTCGAGCGGAACAGCGGATCGTAGCCGAACCCCCCGGCGCCCTGCTCGGCGGCGAGGATCACGCCCTCCGCCGTGCCCGCGGCCTCGAAGATCACCTGCTCGGCATCGGCCAGCGCCAGTGCGCAGCGGAAACGCGCGGTCCGCCGCTCTGCCGGGACGTCCTTCAGTCCGGCGAGCAGGTGCGCGCGATTGGCGGCGTCGCTGGCTCCGGCACCGGCGAAGCGGGCCGAATGGACGCCGGGCGCGCCGCCGAGCGCGTCGACCTCGAGGCCCGAGTCGTCGGCGAGGCAGAGCTGGTCGGTCGCCCGCGCGTACCAGAGCGCCTTCGCCCGCGCGTTGCCCGCGAACGTCGCTTCGTCCTCCGGTGCGGTCGGCACGTCGGGGTAGAGCTCGAGCGAGAGGAAGCGGACGTCGAGCCCGGCGTCGCGGACGATGCGGTCGAGCTCGCGCGCCTTCTTCGGGTTGCGGCTGGCGAGCACGATCGCCAGCGCGCCGCGCGCCTGCATCGCCTCCGCCGCGCGGTCGCTGCGGGCCATCGGGTGGCTCACCCACCCGCCGGCGACGGTGCGGCGAGGGCCTGCCGCTGCACCGCGATCACCTGATCGAGCGCTCCGCGCGCGGCGGCGACCATGGCGTCGAGCTGCTCCGGCGTGAAGGCGCCACGCTCGGCGCCGCCCTGCACCTCGACGAAGCGGCCGTCCGCCGTCAGCACCACGTTCAGGTCGACCTCGGCGCGCGAGTCCTCCTCGTAGCCGAGGTCGACGCGCACCTCGCCGCCGACGATCCCCACCGACATGGCACCGACGTGGTTCGGCAGCGCCGCCGCGGCGCCGCCGCGCAGCCAGCGGCGCTGCTCCATCTCGCGCAGCGCGTCGATCAGCGCCACCATCGCCCCGTTGATGGCGGTCGTGCGCGTGCCGCCGTCGGCCTGCAGCACGTCGCAGTCGATCGAGAGCGTCTTGCCGGGGAAGCGCGTCGTGTCGACCGCGGCGCGCAGGCTGCGCCCGATCAGCCGTCCGATCTCGAGCGAGCGCGCATCGACCTTGCCGCCGCGGTCGCGCGGCTTGCGACCGCCGGTCGAGCCGGGGAGCATCGCGTACTCGGCGGTCAGCCAGCCCTTGTTGGTGTTGAGCAGGAAGGGCGGCACCGTCTCCTCGACGGTCACGGTGCAGAGCACCAGCGTGCGGCCGGCCGATGCCAGCACCGAGCCGAGCGGGGCGTCGGTGAAGCGACGGCGGAACGCGAGCGGGCGCAGTTCGAGGGGCTGGCGACCATCCGGGCGCATGGAGACTCCGGCTGCGGCGGACACGAGACGGCGCGAAACGGGCGGCGGACTCTACCGGTCGGGCGAAGGGTCCGCGGCGCGCAACGCGACCACGTGGCCGCCATGCAGGCGCCGGCCTGGCGTGCCGTCGGCCAGGGCGCCCAGTTCGACCGTCCCGTCGGCCGCGAGGCCCTGAAGCCGCCCGTGCAGGGTGGTCGCGGTCGGGGCACCGACCGCGAGCGAGAGCTCGACCGGCCGCGCCACGAGCTGCAGCGCCGCAGCGAAGGCGTCGGCCACGGCCTGCGGTTGCTCGAACGCCGCCGCCAGACGCGCGTCGAGCGCCTCGAGCAGGGCGCGGCCGGCCGCAGCGAGGGTGACGTCGGCTCCCTCCAGTCGGAGCGAAGTTGCCGGGGTGGCGGCCGCCGGCGGCAGCTCGCTCGCCTGCTGGAGGACGTTCAGGCCGATGCCGAGCGCCACGGTCCCGCTCCGGCCCGGCGCCGCAGCCCGCAGCTCGGCCAGCACTCCGGCGAACTTGCGCCCGCGCGCCAACGCGTCGTTCGGCCACTTCACCGTCGCCGCGACCCCGAACTTCGCCGCGGCGTCGACCACGGCCAGCGCCCCGACCCAGGTGGCCAGCAGCGGCGAGCGCTCCGACGGCCACGCCATCCAGGCCGTCAGCGCCAGCGCCCGTCCGGCGGGGGAGTCCCATGGCCGGCCGCGGCTGCCGTGGCCGGCCAGCTGGCGGCGCGCCAGCAGCACGCGACCGTCGGGCCGCTCGCCCCGATCGCTGCGACGCAGCGCCTCGGCGTTGGTGGAATCGACGGCGTCCAGCAGCTCGACGCCGGCGAGCTGGCGCCCGCGCCAGTCGAGCAGGGCGTCGAGCGCGGCCGGGTCGTCCATGCAGGAGACGATAAACGGCGCGAGCCGGCACGGGGTCGGCTCGCGTCGGGAGGCGGAAGCGTCGTCTCCCCGCTCCTCCGGTCGCTGGAGGAGCGCTGCGTCTCAGATCACCAGCCTCTTTCGCATCTTCTCGAGCTGCACCTTGAGCTTCGCCATCACGTTGCTGCGGATCTGGCAGACGCGCGATTCGGTGAGGTTCAGCACGTCGCCGATCTCCCGCATCGTGAGCCCTTCGTAGTAGTACATGATGATGATCAGCTTCTCCTTCTTGGTGAGGGAGCGCGTGATCGCCCGCAGCACGTCCTTCTGGTTCAGCGTCTCGATCGGATCGAGGGAGGCCTTGTCCTCCAGCATCTCGACCTTCTCGAGCGAGTCGTCGTCGTCGTTGTCGTCCCACTTCTCCGACAGCGAGAAGATGTTGCAGACCGAGGCATCCTCGACCATCCCCGACAGCTCTTCGAGGCTGACGCCCATCTTCTCGGCCATCTCGTAGTCGGTCGGCTCGCGACCGAGCTCGACCTCGAGCGCCTTCCACGCCTTGGCGAGCTGGTGCGCCTTGAGGCGGACGAGGCGGGGGACCCAGTCCTGGCTGCGCAACTCGTCGAGGATCGAGCCGCGGATGCGCGTGGTGCAGTAGGTCTTGAACTTGATGCCGCGCTCGAGGTCGAAGCCGTCGATCGCGTCCATCAGGCCGAACACGCCAGCGCTCTGCAGGTCGTCGACGTCGATCGACTTCGGCAGCGACACGAGCAGTCGCTCCGAGATGTAGCGCACCAGCGGCAGGTAGCGCTCGATCAGCAGGTTGCGCAGGTTCGGGTCGCTCGTCTCCTTGTAGGTCCGCCAGACCTGCTCGATTTCCGGTCCTTCCGGGACGATCGCGCGCGACTCTCGCTCCTTCGGCTTGTCGGCGACGGACGGCTTGGTGACGGCGGTCGAACCGGTAGCGGAACCCTGCCCCATACGAGTGACCCTCTGCTGGGGGGCGGTCGCGTCGAACCGGCCGGACGTGGCACTCCGAGGAGAACCAACGCCCGGCGGTCCGGTGCGGCAGCTGGCTGCCATTCCGCCCCAGTGCGATGAACGCACACGGTTCGGAGAAGGCCCTTTAGCTTTGCGCCCCTTCCTTTCGGAAAGTTTGCCCTTGGTTCAGACGGTGCAGGACAAGTTGCGAGTCTTGGACAAACTGTACAACAAGCGCAAAGCATGTCAAGAGACGGTTTCGAAAAAACTTGAAGGCGGGACTTACCTGAGGCGGCGAGATCCCCGGGGCGCCCCGGGAAGCCGATCGCCCAAAAAAATGGGCGCGGACCCAGCGATGGCGCAGGTCAACCGCAAGCGCCGGCCACCCATCTGCGCGGCGGCGCTCGGGTCAGGAGACCGGGTGGGCCGGCTGCGGCTGGGGGCGGGCGGCGAAGTAGTCGGCGGCAAAGCGCAGCATCTGCTCTTCGCCGAACTTGCGGAATGCCGCGAGGTCGGCCGGCAGGCCGAGGTTGCCCTCGATGACGCCTTTCGGCAGGTCGCGATCGCGGATGGTCAGTTTGGTGGCGATCGCGAACGCGCCGTCCGGCGCGCAGGGGTCGAGCAGGAAGTTGATCCGCGTGAACAGCTTGCGCATCCCGCCGCGCGCTTCGTCCGGCATCGGCTCGTCGCAGGAGAGCGACAGCACGTACTTGCCCTCGAAGAAGCCGTGGCCGATCTCGAACATCGGGCTCTCGGCGATGAACTCGCTCATCAGCTTCTCGAGTTCCCGGACCAGTTCGCCGCGCACCGCGAGGAACTGCTCCGCCGGCTGGTCGAGACCGAGTTCGTGGTCCGACAGCGGGACGCGCTGACGCGCCCGGTCCGCCTCGCTGGCGCGGATCTCCTTCAGCTTTTCCCGGAAGCTCGTCATCGCAGTTCCTCCGGTCGGTGGGGGGGCATCGTCCGGTGAGTGGCGGCGGCAACCGCCGCCTTCGCACTGTTCCCTAGCTCAAGGATGTCACCATAGCCACCGGGCGCTAGTCGCGGAGCGTCCGGTCGGACGCCGTTGCTGCGGGAATTCGCTTCCGGTCGCCGTGGAGACCTGCCGCGGCGGCGTCTCAGAACCGCAGCAACGCCTCGACCGGCACGTCCGGGAGCTTCTCCCGCCCGTTCAGGAACGAGAGCTCGATGACGAACAGGCAGACCGCGACGCTGCCGCCGCTGCGCTCGACCAGGCGGCGGGCAGCGCTCATCGTGCCGCCGGTGGCGAGCAGATCGTCGACCAGCGCGATCCGCTCGCCGGGCTTGATCGCGTCCTCGTGCATCTCGAGCGAGTCGGTGCCGTACTCGAGCGCGTAGCTCTCGCGCAGCTTGCGGTAGGGCAGCTTGTTCGGCTTGCGCAGCGGCACCAGCCCGATCCCGAGCTCGAGCGCCAGCGTCGCGGCGAACAGGAAGCCGCGCGACTCGATCCCCGCCACCGCGTCGACGCGAAGCGGCCGGACGCGCGCAGCGAGCTGGTGCACCGTCTCGCGCAATGCGGCGCCGTCGCGCAGCAGCGGCGTGATGTCCTTGAACAGGATGCCCGGCTTGGGGAAGTCGGGCACGTCGCGAATGAAGCGCACGAGGTCCATGGGGCGGCGGATGATAGTGCCGGTCCGCGGTTCGCGACGCCGACGTATCGTCCGCCGCCATGGAACCGCGTGCCGAGCCGCCGCGCCTGCGACCGGTCGAGATCGCGCCGCTGCCGACGCCGCGCGGCGCGGACCGGCGTTTCCTGCTGAGCGATCCGGCCGGCCATCTCGAGGCGCCGCTCGAACTGTCCGGAGCGGCGCTGTTGCTGCTGGCCCTGTGCGATGGCACGCGGATGCCTGACGCGCTCCGCGCCGAGTACGCCCGGCGCAGCGGGCAGGAGCTCGAGGCGGCGGAGCTCGCCGCATTCCTCGCGCAGATGGATGCGCTGCTGCTGCTCGATTCGCCGCGGTTCCGTGCGCATGCCGCGACGGAGGCGCGCGACTGGGCGGCGCGCGAGTGGCGCGCGCCGGCGCATGCAGGCGGCGCCTATCCGGCCGAGCCGGCGG
>Ga0194131_10003913_pt1 | contig 22977 bp, 15 predicted proteins | sample TA2KigO120mmetaG_FD_148631 | JGI IMG/M metagenome (GOLD analysis project Ga0194131, IMG submission 148631) | Freshwater microbial communities from Lake Tanganyika, Tanzania - TA2015053 Kigoma Offshore 120m | ecosystem: Environmental > Aquatic > Freshwater > Lake | place: Tanzania: Lake... | reverse complement strand
AATATCCGATGTTATTCGAGCAGCCGAACAGCCCGTCCAACCACTCAATGTCGTTCACCAGCACGATGTGCGGCACGCCAAGCCGCGCGGCCTGCACGGCGGCGGCACAGCCGGACTCGTTACCTCCGACGATGAACAAGTCAGCCTCAACTACCTGCTCGGCTGCAAGAGAGAGCGCGCCGGCACTAAGGCAGACAGTGAGCAGCGAAAAGCGTCGAAGGAAACAATGCACACGCTGATGTTGCCGCCCCAATCGCGTCACGCAAGCCCGGCGCAGACCCGCATTGCGCGAAGCCACAAATCGTGCCACTATTCACATACAAATCTATGACCGACCAAACCCAAAAGACCCGTCCGGTAACGCCCGGCCCCAGCGGCGGTGGCGGAGACGGCCCGACCGCGCCGAAGGTGGACAAGCCGAACGTCGAGGAACTCCTCAAGCGCATGAAGAAGGTGGACCCCGATCAGGCCAAGCGGTATCGCCAGCGTACGGGGCAATGAGCGCCACTCCGCAAATCTCCGGGGACTTCATCTCGCTGCTCGCCGCGCACAATCTTGCGCCGCTTCGCGTGGACGCCACGCACGCCGCACCCGTCGAGACGCAGGCCACTACCGTCTTTGCCTTCCACTTTGCCGACGGCGTGCTGATGGCGGGCGACCGGCGCGCGACGGCAGGTAATGTCATCGTCACCGATCGAGTGGACAAGGTGATTGAGCTCGACGCTCATTCGCTGCTAGCGATCGCCGGCGTGCCGGCGACTGCGTTTGAGATGGCGCGCGTGCTGCAAACCTCCTTCGAGTATTACCGGCGCAGCCAGCTCCAATCGTTGAGCCTTCCAGCGAAGGTCCGGGCGCTTGCCCGACTACTCCGCGACAATCTTCCGCTGACCATGCAGGGCGTCGGTGTGGTGGTGCCGCTGTTCGCGGGAGTGGACACCTCGACAATGCCCCACAAGCCGCAGATTTTCTTCTACGATCCACTCGGTGCCCAATTCCAGGCTGTAGGTTATGCCACCAGCGGCTCAGGTTCGCAGACCATTCGCAGCGTGCTCAGTTATCAGGAGCGCTACGGTCAGCCGCGTCCGTCGGAGATGACTTTGCCGCAAGCCGCGCAGTTCGCTTTGCGCCTGCTGATGACGGCGTCGGAGTTTGACTCGGCCACCGGCGGCGTGCGCCCGGACACACAGGCGTTTGCTACGCTCAAGGTGCTGCGCGCGAACGGAGTGGAGACGATTTCGGACACGCAGCAGGCGGAGTGGTTGCGGCAGTGAGGGGGACACTGCTGTCCCTCGTCGAGAGTTCTCGACTCATGCCGGCAGCGGCAACGGGGACAAGAGTGTCCCCGTCATGGGGCAATTACTTCACCTTCACGCAGACCAGATCACCACGCGCGTTGCGGCAATAGACCTTGCCATCCACCAAGACTGGCACCGTCCAGCAGCGGCCACCGAGGACTTGATGCCGCGCGGTGGATTTGAAGCCAGCCGGTGTGGCCGGAGCCGTCAGCAACTCTCCGCGCTCACTCAGGATTAGCAGCGTTCCGTCCGCGGTGGCCATCACGGAACCGCAGCCGAGGCCGGTTCTCGACGGCACGCGCCACTTCTCTTTTCCCGTCGCGAATTCGAGGCAAACAAACTCCGTAGGCCGCCCGCGATGTGCCGTGCCGTCGAAGCCGTAGAGGTGCCCGTCGATCAGCACGGAGTTGTTCATGTGGTTGCACATGGCCTTGTGTTCGTATCGCTGTTTCAACTCGTTGCCCGTGAGTTCGAACAGTGCGCAGCCTCGATCATAGCCGGTGGAAATGAAGATGAGTCCATCTTGCACGATGGGCGTGGTGGCGGTCGTATCAAAGGAGGTCTTCCACGGTGCGGTGGCCACGGTTTTGCCACCGGCTGCATCCAACACGGCCAGTCCTTCAGTCTTCATCACCGCGATGAGTTTGCGCCCACCCGCCGTGAAGGCCAGCGGCGTCCCGTAAGCCGGCGTGAATTGCTCGCCCTTCCACTTTATGCTGCCCGTGGCCGGGTCGAGGGCGAACGTGGCGCCTGCTTCGATGAGCAGCGTATCGTCGTTAAGAAAATATGGAGAGCACGCGAAGCCCCACTCCGGCAAAGTCTTAATGCCGGCCTCTGCCAGCAGATCGCGTGACCACACAAGTTTGCCGGTTGCGATCTCGTAGCAGTGGAGACGGCCGTGCTTGCTGTAGGTGAAGACCCGTCCGCCGCGCACTGTGGGTGTCGCGCCGGGGCCGCCCTCGTAGAAACGATCAACAAGCGGCGCAGGATAGGTGTGCTTCCAGAGTTCCTTGCCGGTGACCGCATCGAGACCCCAGACCGTTTCTTCGCCGCCGGACTTGGCGCTGTTGTGGCCCGTTGTGAATAGCCGTCCGCCCGCAATGGCCATGGATGAGAAGCCAGTGCCGACTTTAGTACGCCACAGCGTATCGGAGAAGTCCGGCTGCACCGGCAGACGTTCGGTGGAAATGCCGTTTTCGTTCAACCCGCGCCACTGTGGCCAGTCGGCGGCGGGGGTGCAGACAACGAGCAGCAGCAGGATAAGCAGGTAAAGGTGCATGCGTGGAAGGGTTTCGGGCGGGCGCTTACGGCTTTCCGACAAGTTCTAGCACGGCGGCCGTCATCGCGATGACACCAGTCTTGAGCGTCGGTTCAGGGACGGGGGCGAACTTGCTTGAGTGTAGCGAGGGCAAGGTTCTGCCTGTCTTGATACTCTCGGTGACGGATTCCTTCGTGATGGTGCCGAGCCAGAAGATGCAGATGGGGATGCGCGGCTCGACCCGGCCGTAGAGGCCGAAATCCTCCGCGCCCATCACCGCCGGCTTGGCGACGACGTTGCCCGGGCCGAGCCAGCGGCCGATCGCGCCCATCAGGCGCTTGGTCAGCGCGGGGTCGTTGTAGGTGGACTTCGCGCCCTCCTCGGAAACCTCGACCGTGGGTAGGAGCTTCTCGGGAATGCCGGCGGCCAGCGCCTGGCCGCGCACAATGCGCTTGAGCGAGGCGATCGAGGCGTTGCGCACCTCGTCGGAATAGCTGCGGAGCGTGAGTTGGAGGCGGACCTCCTCGGGGATGATGTTGTGCTTGGTGCCGCCGTGGATGGAGCCGACGGTGACAACCGCCGGATCTGTGGGCGAGGTCTCGCGGCTCACGATGGTTTGGAGCGCGAGGACAATCTGGGCGGAGAGGACGATGGGATCCTTGGTCAGGTGCGGCCATGCGCCGTGGCCGCTGACGCCACGCACCAAAATGTCCACGGTGTCGGCATTCGCGAGCGCGTAACCCTCCGTGTGTCCAATAGTGCCGGCGGGCAAGTCGCTCGCCGCGTGCAAGGCGAGGCAAAAGTCGGGTCGGGGGAAGCGCGTGTACAGACCCTCGGCTAACATGGCCTTTGCGCCACCCACGCGCTCTTCAGCCGGCTGGCCAATGAAGACGAGCGTGCCACTCCAACTGTCTCGGAGGGTTGCGAGCACGCGCGCCGTGCCGATGAATGAACTCATGTGAACGTCGTGGGCGCAGGCGTGCATGGTTGGCACATCGTTGCCTTTGTCATCCTTCGTGCGAGCCTTGCTAGCGTAGGGCAGGCCGGTTTCCTCGAGTACCGGCAGACCATCGAGGTCAGTGCGGATGAGCACGGTGGGGCCAGGGCCGTTTTTGAGCACGCCCACGACGCCGTGGCCGCCGACCTTCGCGGTTACTTCGCAACCGGCCTGCTTCAATTCATCCGCAATGCGCGCGGCAGTCTTCGCCTCTTGGAAGGAAATCTCCGGGTTCGCGTGGAGGTGCTTGTATAGCTCGAGCAGGCGCGGCATTTCGGCTTCCACGCGCGCGCGGACGGCGGGCTGAGCAGCGACGGTGGTGAGGTGCAGCGCCGTCGTAGCCAAAGCAGTAAGGAAGAGTGGAAACGGTTTCATGAGGGAGCGGGTGTTTTTTCCGAGCCTAGGAAAGGGGCGCGACAAGCGCAAGCGATGCACAGTGAAAACTCGTTCTGCGGGTGTAAAACACAAAGAGCGCGGACGTCTCCGTCCGCGCTCATATGGGCGAATGAGAATTAGGCGAAGAGTTCCTGCACCGGCTTGGCACCTTCACGCACTAGCTTCATCGGGCGGCCCAGGGGGGTAGTTAGCTCCCGGGTGTGGTCAATGCCGAGGGCATGACAGACCGAGGCGTGAAGGTCGGCGACTTGCACAGGGCGAGTTGCCGGAGCCATGCCGTCCTTGTCGGACGAGCCGATAACTTGCCCACCCTTGACGCCGCCACCTGCCAGAAGACAACTGAAGACGCGCGCGTGATGGTCGCGCCCAGCGTCCTTATTGATGGTTGGCGTGCGGCCAAACTCGCTCAGCATGATCACGAGGGTCTTCTCCAAATGGCCTGATTGGTGCAAATCCTCGATGAGCGAGGCGACGGCAGGATCCATGACTGACCCGTGGTTACGCATTGCGGGGAAGACGTCCATGTGATTGTCGAAGCCGCCGCGATTGACCTGCACGAAGCGCACGCCAGTCTCGATAAGCTTCTTCGCGAGCAGTGTGCCTCGCCCGAATTCGGTGAGGCCGTAACGTTCAAGGGTCTTGGGATTCTCCTTGTCGAGGTCGAAGCTGGCGAGCGCTGGGCTCTTCATCAGAGCGACAGCATCCTTAAGAGCGACATCCGTTTCCTTAAGGTCGCGCGCGGCGATTTTGTTGGATGCGCGGAGGTTCATCTTTGCAAGAACTTGGAGACGACGGTCGCCCTGCTCACGGTGAATGCCGTCGGGGAAGGCGAGATAAGGGTCCCGCTCACCGGGCAAGCCTATGTAATAGGCCTCACAACGTTGCCCAAGGTAACCCGCGCGGGGTGCCATGCCGCCGATGCTAATATAGGCGGGGAGATCGCCGTTCTTCTGGCTCTCGTTCACCACGAACGAGCCCATGCCTGGATGCACGAGCGCCGGGTTTTGCTGGTGGCTTGTCTGTAGTTCGTAGGTGGCGCGTCCATGGTCGCCGTTGGTACCGGCGATGGAGCGGATGATTGTGCAGTGGTGCATTTGCCGGGCCACCTGCGGGAAGATTTCGCTGATTTGAATGCCATCGGCGCTGGTCTTGATGGCCGCGAACTCGCCGCCGACTTCGCGCCCTGGCTTAGGATCCCAGGTGTCAATGTGGCTCATGCCACCGCCGTTCCAAAAGAGGATGACGGACTTGGCTTTAGGTGCATGGGCGGAGCCGATAGCCGCGACTAGGCGGTTGATGGGCATGCCGAGCAGTGCCGCTGAGCCGGCGAATTGCGTGAGGAACCGACGGCGGGTGGCGTAGTAGTCAGTGCAGGAGCTCATGGTTTTGTGCGATGAAACAGAGTTTAGGGCAAATAACGGAATTCATGTGAGTTAAGCATAGCCCAGCGCAAGTCGGCTAAGCCCTCGGCCGGAGTGGCCCCGGCGCTGATGACCGCGCGTGCCTCTGCCATTTCCTCAACCGTCGGCCGACGGGTAAAAATTTCGAGATAAACAAGTTCTACGGCCCGGGCGGCGTTGGCATTTGGGCCGGTGATTAGATGATGAACTGGCTCAAAGGGGCCGACCCGCGAGGCTTCGTGGGTGGCCTTGCCGTTTAGCATCATCAATTCCTGCCGTAGCGAGGGAGCCTCATCGCGAAACTCGCCGAGGTTGTCGCGCGCTGGTTGGCCGAATACTCGCAGAAAGTGCGAGGGCGGAGCGGGGGTGGCCATGCGTAACGTGCTCTCGAACTTTGGGTTGTCATCTGTGATGGCGGTGACGGTCTCAAGACGAAAACGCTCAGCGTTGCCAGACCGAAGCAGGCGAATGCGTGCCTGCCGGGCGGCTTCGATGGCATCGTCCTCCTTCTTCTTGTTCATCTCCAAATCTCGTTTTGATTCAGAAAGCACGTCGCCGAACTTGTCCTCGTCCTTGCCTGCTTTCTCCGGCTTGAGTAACGCCTCAAAATCCAAGCTAGCACCTTTCTCCAAGTCATATGGAGCAGGGGCTTGGCCGGGCTTAGTCATGGCCATCATCATGTTGGGCTGGTTGGTGGACATGTCCTCGGCGGCGGCTAACAAAGCGGCGTTGGCGAGTGGAATACGGATCTGGCGTTTCACCTCGCGGATATTGGCACCTTCGGGCCACTTATGCGTGAGCAAGTGGCCAGCGATGACCACACTGTCAAAGAGGACTTCGCCCAGCATTCGGCGCGGCCGGGTAGCAGTAAAATTTTCCTCCGCCTGGGCAAGTTCTTTCACGGTGGCGCCGGCCGACAGGTGGCCGCGCTGATATGCTTGCGTAAGCATGACGGTCTTGATGGCAGAGCGAATATCGTACCCGCTGGCGACGAACTCTTGGGCGAGGAATTGCAACGTTTGCGGGTGGCGGATGGTGTTGTAGGCGGAAATGTTGTCAAGTGGCTCAATAAAGCCGCGTCCGACCAGTTCAGCCCACATGCGATTCATCAGCGCGCGTGCGAAGTAGGGGTTGCGCGGATCAGTGATGAGCGCCGCCAGCTTCTTTCGTTCCGCGCTCTGCGCGTAGATGCTGCGACCGTCCAGGCTTTGATGCGCGGCAGCCTTCGCTTCTGACAGCAAAGCGGCATCCTGCTTCGAGTCCCGGAGCGTTTGCTTTACGTCGAGGCCGTCCACGAGATCTTGGAGTGTCTTTTTGGCGGCTTCAGCGGAGACCGCACTCGCGTTTGGGCGGCGGCGGTCTTCGAGGCGGGCGATGTGGTTAGGCTTGGTGGTGTAATTAACTAACTCGAAGGGGAACTTGGGTGCGACAGCGTCTCGCTTGACTGGCTGCTCGCGTTCAGGCGGCCATTTCACCGCCGTCTCTTTACCTTCCGTGGTGTAGATGCGTTTGACGTTCTTGCCCGCCTCGACTCGTTTAATGGTGCCAAAATAGGCAGCGAGGTCGTAGAACTCCTTTTGCTTCCAGTCATCGAACGGGTGGTCGTGGCATTCGGCGCACTGCATCCGCACGCCGAGGAAAATCTGCGCGGTTGCACCTGCCAGTGCCATCGGGTTGGCGGCGTCACCTAGCGCAAATCCGGCCGCCGGCGAGTTCTCGGGACGGCCGTTGGTGGCGATTAACTCACGTACCATTTCGTCATACGGCTTATTCTCGGCCACGCTGCGGTTCACATAGGCGAGCAATTGCGGGCCGCCATCCTGGCCTGAACGCACGCGTAGCAGGTCTGCGAAGAAGACCGTCCACCGCTCGGAAAATCGTGGATGCACGATGAGTCGGTCAATGAGCTTGGCGCGCTTGTCCCCGCTGCGGTCGGCTTCGAACTGCTTGAGTTCATCCATGGTGGGAATGCGTCCGATCAAATCTACCGTAGCGCGGCGCAGGAAGGCGAGGTCGTCAATTACCGGGACCGTCTGCAGCATGACGTCCTTGAGAGCGTCGTTCTCCTGTTTTAAAATTTGGTCGGTGATTACTGCGGCCTCGGCGAGTGACCGCGGAGCCTGCGTCGGGATGAAATCTTTCTGGGCAAGGCCGGGAACTTCCTTGCGCTTCTGTTTGAGCACCACACCGTCGGGCCACTTCGCGCCGGTGCGAACCCAATCCGTGAGCCAGTTCTTGTGCGGGCCTGAGAGCGGCTCGGTTTCCTGCGGCATGATGTCCCCGTGGTCGCGCGGTAGCTTGATGCGGCGGAGCAACTCGCTCTTCTCGTAATCCTTGGTGTTTATAAGCAAGCCGTGCTTGCCTCCCTTGAGGAAACCTTCTTTGGTGTCGAGCCGTAATCCACCCTTGGCGGAATCTGATCCATGACAGCGGATGCAAGTACTTTCAAAAATCGGCTGGATCTGCTGGCGGAAATCCACGTCGGCACCAGCGAGGCAGACGGAACTGACAAGCACGCAAGCAATACGTCCTGAATCAAGCATGGTCTGCTCGACGATGTTAGCGAATCGGTATTCAAGCGTTAATCGCACGCCCAAAGGACAAGCCCGGCCTCGCCAGTGACCCGTGGCGCACCATCCGGCCACAGGAATACCGTCACTTCGATTTGCCGGTGCGTGATGGCGAAGCCATTGCCGTCTCCCGGGCAGCGTTCGATGCGCAAACCGGCTCGCTCACCTTACGCAAGACCAGCGGTTACTACGCAACCGCCGGCGGCGCAAAGCTGCCGCGCACCGCATGGCGTTACACCGACGTGCAAGCCCGCTCGCCGCTGGCCGCGAGCTTGGGCGCCAGCGTCTTCAGCACGAGTCCGCGCAAGGCCGTCCTCTTCCGTGCCGACTTCACGCTTGGGGCCAAGTTTGACGGCGACTGGGTGGAGGTGAAGCAGGAGCAGGTCAAGGCAGGCCTCACAACCACGGCCGCGCGCCTGCACGCCAACGGAGCGAAGTGGAGCCAGCCCACCAGCGGCGAAACTGCCAGTTATCCCCGCGCGCTTGTGGTCATCAACGACCGCTTGCTCTATGCTGAACCCAGCGGGGCAGTCACGTTGCGTGACGTCGCTGACGGTCGCGAAGTGGCTCGCGGAAAGTTAGAGCCGCTCGCGTGGGACGGCGCGGCAGCGATAGCCGGGAACATTTTTGTCACCACCACCACCGACCGGCTGGTCTGCCTTGGGCAGGACTGATCGCCCAACCAATCATCAGTCCAGCTTTAAGACCACGGTGTGATGCCCACCCGCTGCGATGGCCACCACGCCGCTCAGGCCGGCGGGTACGGTGCTTTGGCCAGTATGCTTGCCTTCATTATCATTATTCCTTCCCCACGCCACCACGGTGCCATTTGACTTCAAGGCTACGGTGTGTGACCCATCAACCCCCCCACCCGCCGCGATGGCCGCCACGCCGCTCAGTCCTTCGGGCACGTTGGTTTGGCCATTGTCGTTCCTTCCCCACGCCACCAAGGTGCCATCCGGCTTCAAGGCCACAGTGTGAGCATAACCCGCCGCGATGGCCACCACACCGCTCAGGGCGGCAGGCACGGTGGTTTGGCTATCGTCGTTCTTTCCCCACGCCACCACGGTGCCATCCTGCCGCAAGGCTACGGTGTGAGACCCACCCGCCGCGACGGCCACCACGCCGGTCAAGCCGGCGGGCGCGATGGTTTGGCCTTCATTAGTTCTTCCCCACGCCACCACGGTGCCATCTTGCCGCAAGGCCACGGTGTGATATCCACCCGCCGCAATGGCCACCACGCCGCTTAAGTTGGTGGGCACGATGGTTTGGCCATAGTAGTTGTCTCCCCACGCCACCACAGTGCCATCTCGCCGTAAGGCCACGGTGTGAGCCCCACTCGCCGCGATGGCCACCACGCCGCTCAGTCCGTCGGGCACAATCGATTGACCATAATGGGAGAGCTGGCCAGAAGCGGTTGTCCCCGCTCCCCACGCCACCACAGTGCCATCTTGCCGTAAGGCCACGGTGTGGTGCCCACCCGTCGCGATGGCCACCACGTTGCTCAGGCCGGCGGGCACTTTGGTTTGGCCAGTCTCATGGCCGTTAGCATCCTTTTTACTTCCCCACGCCGCTACGGTGCCACCTGACGTTAAAGTTCGGGTAACTTGCTCCTCAGTAAACCCTGTGCGGAGCATGCTGAGTCCTAGCCATTCGATTCGTTTTAATGCTGCTGATCTTACTAGCGCCTCGGCAGCAGCCTTGGCATTACGATCAGCTTCGGCTTTCTTGGCAGCTTCTTCGGCTTTCTTGGCAGCTTCTTCGGAGGCTCTGGCCTCTGCCTCCGCACGCTGCTTCTGGGCAGCAGCCTTGGCTTTCTCCAACGCGGACTTTAGGTCGTCTGCCTGCGCTTGCGCCTCGGGCGGAGTCGCTGAGGTAGTTTTCTCCTGCTCAGTAGCACGGGCCGGCGCAAGCCACATAGCGACACCAAGCAAAAAGGATGGAAAAATTCGCATTTTCAAACTAGAGCGCATCTCGGGATCTTAGACAAGCGCGGACTGACAAGCCAGTTTACGGTCGAGACGAGAGTAGTGAAAAAGGTTACCCTTTCCTTACCCCGCAATCTGTCACGGGGCAGGAAGGACCTATCGCGACGCACTATCGCCCATGGCATCCTGCGGAATCTCCAATTCACCGTCTTTCTGGGCAGATACAAAGCAGCGAGGAACCGATTTTCTGCACCTCGGGGCTGGGGATTATCGTAGCCCGCCAGGGCTCGTCTCCGTGGCGGCAGAGGTCTCCATGGCCTCCAGAGTGCGCGCCAGCACGCCGACGGCTGGCTACCCAGATTCATGGCGACAGCGACGGCGATCAGTCTTCTGCGGAAAGCGGTGACCAGCCACAGCACTCCAAAACATGACTTGCCCCCTGTGGAATCTCCCGTTTCTTGACACTCCCCACGCCCGCGGCTACAAACACGTCAACCCCAAATAGCCTAACACCAAGGCACCTGTAATGAGAGCCAGTGAGAAGCAAACAGATCGACCACAGACACTGGCCACCTCGCCGGAATAGGCGTCGGCAAGCCGCACTGATTTTCGCATGTCAAGAATGACCTGCTTCTCAACCAACCAGCCCGCCCGGCAGGCGGCAAAGTCCCCGTCATTTCTCGCCGGCCTCGTCGCCGCGCTGGGACTTGCCTCGGCAGCGCACGCCACGCCCACGAACAAGAAATCCCTCGCGCTGCATTTCGACAAGCATCTGCCCGCTGCACTCAACGCCTGCACCACCTGCCACCTGCCCAGCGACAAGCGCTCACCCGAAACGCTCGCGGAGATTCCCCACAATCCCTTTGGCACCCGGTTGCGCGAACTGGGCGGACAGCTTCATGCCGAGGGCAAGAAGGCGGACATCTCTGCCCGGCTCGCGATCGTCGCCAAGGAGGACAGCGACCGCGACGGCGTGGATAATCTCACCGAACTGCTGGCCGGCCGGAACCCCGGCGATGCCCAGGACACGCCCACAAAGAGGGACCTGTCTGATGCGAAAAAGCGGCGCGCGGACTACGACAAGTTCCTCGCGTCGTATCGCTGGAAGCCTTTCGAAGCAGTCCAACGCCCCGTGCCCCCCGACATTCGCAATTCGAAATTTGAAATCCGCAATTCTATCGATGCCTTCCTCGCCGCCGGGCATCAGTCCCGTGGACTCAAGCCCCGCCCCGCCGCCACGCCGGAGGTGCTGTTGCGCCGGGTGTATCTGGACCTCATCGGCCTCGCGCCCACCACGGAAGAACTCGCGGGCTTCCTCGCCAATCCATCGCCGCGTGCCTACGAGGCGGTCGTGGAGAAATTGCTCAACGACCCCCGCCACGGCGAACGCTGGGCACGGCACTGGATGGATGTGTGGCGCTACTCCGACTGGGCCGGCTGGACCGGCGGCAATCAAATCCGCGACAGCCAGCCGCACATCTGGCGCTGGCGAGATTGGATCGTCGAGTCCCTCAACGCCGACAAGCCCTATGACCGCATGGTGCTCGAGATGCTCGCCGCCGATGAACTCATGCCCGAGGACACCAATGCCCTCCGCGCCACCGGCTTCCTCGTCCGCAATTACAAGATGCTCTCCCGCGAGACGTGGATGGAGGACACCGTGAACCACACCACGCGCGCGTTCCTCGGCGTGACCGTGGGTTGCGCGAAGTGCCACAACCACATGTCCGACCCCATCTCACAACGGGAATACTACCAGGTGCGCGCCATCTTCGAGCCGCACCAAGTCCGCACCGACCGGGTTCCCGGCGAGTTGGACACAAAGAAGGACGGCCTCGTTCGTGCCTACGATGCCGCGACCAACACTCCGACCTATTTCTTCCACCGCGGTGACGAGCGCACGCCGGACAAGGACAAACCCATGCAACCCGGCGTGCTCGCCCTGCTGGGCGGCAAGTTCGACGCGCAACCCGTCGTCCTCCCGAAGCCCGCATGGCAGCCGGACCAGCGTGACTTTGTGCTCAAGGAAACCATCCTTGCCGCCGACAAGTCAGTCACCGAGGCGCAGTCCACGCTCGAAAAGCTCGCCGCCACCAACACGCCCGCCGCCAGGACGGACGCCGCACTGAGCCTTGACATCGCGAAGTTGAAGCGTGACGTGCTCGCCCGCCAGGTGCGAGCGGAGCAGATGGAAGCAGGCGCGAAAAAGGACACCGATGACTGGAAACGGCTGGCGATGGAACTGGTCACGCAGCAGCGTCAACTCGCCGTGTTTGAAGCCAGGCTGACCGCGAGCAAGGCCCAGCAGGCTGCGGGCGACGCGCAGGCCAAGTCAGACGAGGCCGCGAAAGGCACCGACAAGGCCGCCGCTGAAAAGGCCGGAAAAGCGCTGGAAACAGCGAAGAAGAAGTCCGAAGACGCGGCGAAGGCCGTGGCCACAGCGGAAAAGGAGCTCGCAGCCGCACCGTCCACCGCATTCAAGACGCGCGCACTGGCCACCTATTCCCCGGTCAGCACCGGCCGCCGCCTCGCGTTCGCCCGCTGGATCGCCTCGCCGGAGAACCCGCTCACCGCGCGCGTGGCGGTGAACCACCTGTGGCGGCAGCACTTCGGCAGCGCGCTCGTGCCGAGCACAGATGATTTTGGCGCGAACGGCCGCGCACCCACCCATCCGCAGTTGCTGGACTGGCTGGCCTCCGAACTGGTCGCGCGCGGCTGGAAGATGCGAGAACTGCACCGGCTCATAGTGACCAGCAGCGCCTATCGAATGGCCGCCACGCCCGATCCGGCGAATGCAAAGCTCGACCCGGACAACCAATACCTCTGGCGCATGAACTCGCGCCGTCTCGAGGCCGAAGCCGTCCGCGACAACCTGCTCTGGACCGCCGGCCAGCTCGACCTCGCCATGGGCGGGCCGGACATTGACCACAACGCCGGGCTCACCTCCAAGCGCCGCAGCCTCTACCTCCGCACCGCGGCGGAGCGCGAGGTCGAATTCCTGAAGATATTCGACAACGCCAGTGTGACCGAGTGTTACGAGCGCAAGCAGACGGTCGTGCCCCAGCAGGCGCTCGCACTGGCAAACAGCGAGCTCACGCTGAACCTAGCCAAGCAACTGGCGGACACGCTCCATCCTGATGCATCCGACGCCGGGGCCTTCGTGACGGCGGCCTACCAACGCATCCTCTCACGCCCGCCGAAGCCCGCAGAGCTGGCTCAATGCCGCGATTTCCTTGCGCAGGGTGACACCGCCCGGGCCCGGGAAAACCTCGTCCTCGTGCTCTTTAATCACAGCGACTTCGTGACCGTGCGGTAGTCGTCCGAGTCTCGCCGCCGCTTCCCCGTTGGCTCGATCAGCACTTTGTTTCGCACTTCCCCTGCTGGCAGCCGGGCTCGTGGGCCGAACGCAGGCGGTGCACGGCGCCATTGCTCGTCATGCTGATGGCCGATGAAGCACGCACGTCGCTGACCGATCGCACCCCTCATCCGGCCTGCGGCCACCTTCTCCCCTCGCTGCGCGAAAGGAGAAGGCTGCGCACGCCCGTCAGAGGCGTAATGGCGAGTCTCTCAGCCGGAACGATGCAGTTGGAATCGGGGAGCGCACGCCTCCGGCGTGCGGTTTCCGGCGTCCCGCCGGAAACCTCGTCCCTCCATCTTCATTCTCCCAAATGGTGCGCCGAAAGAGGGTCGAACGAGTGTCCGGGACGGACACGACGGCACGCGGGACACGTGCGCTCGCCCTGCAACTGCATCGTTCCGGCTTGGGCGATCAGTATCACCCCGATGCAGCGAAGGCGCTTTGATGACACGGAGAAGGTCAATCATGAGCTGCGGCCATGCGCGCACGCGAAACTGCCGGCACGCGGGGACTTGCGTCCCGGAGGTTCCCGCCGAAGACTACCCTCATGAAACCACTCGGCTTTGTCGGCATCGGACTCATCGTCTTCGGCCTTGTTCTCGGCGTGCTGCATTTCGCGGCCGGCAAGGGCTCGCTTACGGCGGCAGTCGGCCTGCTGTTGGGCGGCGGTGGCGTCCTGTTTGCCAGCAAGTGCGGCACCTGAGGGAAGGCTTGATTCCGCCCGTGCGGCGGAAGCTGAAAGATTGATGCTCCTTTGCGCTCGCGCGTCCAAAAACCACGCACAACCAAGATTCATCGAACATGAAAAGCAGCCCAGCTCCGCAGCCCTGCCCCGGTGTTTCCCGCCGCTCGTTCCTCGCCGACACCGGCATGGGCTTCACCGGTGTGGCGCTCGGCGCCCTGCTGTTCAAGGAGGGCATCGCGAAGGCCGCCGACCCGCACGCCCTGGCCTGGCGGCCGCCCGATGGCAAGCCGCATCACGCGCCCAAAGCCAAGTCTGTCATCTGGATCTTCCTCTGCGGCGGTGTGAGTCACATGGAGAGCTTCGACGTGAAGCCGGAGCTGAACAAATACGCCGGCAAATCCATCACCGACACGCCCTACAAGTCGGTCGTCGAGACGGAGAACAAGAACGTCATCGGCGGCAATCCCTCGCACGGCAACCGCAAGATCATCTTTCCCCTCCAGACCGGCTACCAGACCCATGGCCAGAGCGGGCTGGTCGTGGGCGACTGGTTCAAGAATGTCGGCACCTGCGCGGACGACCTCGCCGTGGTGCGCTCGTTGTGGACCGTCCACAACGACCATGGCGCGCAGCTCACCTTCCAGACCGGGCGCCACCCGCGCGAGGGCGCGCACCCGACCATCGGCTCCTGGGCCACATACGGACTAGGCACGATGAACGAGAATCTCCCGAGCTTCATCGTGCTAGGGACGCCAACGGGCGATTGCTGCGGCGGCACGTGGACATTCGGCTCCAGCTACCTCGGCCCGCAATATGCGGGAGTGCGGCTGAACGTGGACGCGAAGAACCCCCTGCCCTTCATCAAACCGGCCAATGGCGCGCGCACACTGGTGGAGCAGCAGGCGAACCTCTCGCTGCTCGGCAAGCTGAATTATCTCTCCGGCATTGATTACCCCGATGACAAGGATCTGCGCGCGCGCATCAAGTCCTACGAGCTGGCCTTCCAGATGCAAACAGCCGTGCCGGATGCCATGCAGCTCGAAAAAGAGAGCGAGGCCACACGCAAGCTCTACGGCCTGGACACAGCCAACACGAAGGGCTTTGGCGAACTCTGCCTCGCAGCCCGGCGCATGGTGGAGCGAGGTGTGCGCTTCGTGCAGGTTTTCCACGGCGGCGGCGGCGGCGGCGCATGGGACGCGCACTCCGGCATCAAGGCCAACCACACAAATCTCGCCGGCCAGGTGGACCTGCCCATCGCGGGCCTCCTGAAGGACCTCAAGCAGCGCGGCCTGCTCAAGGACACGCTGGTCGTGTGGGGCACGGAGTTCGGCCGCTCACCCGGCGCGCAAGGCGACGGACGCGACCACCATCCGCAGGGCTTCTGCGCCTTTCTGGCCGGCGGCGGCATCAAGGGCGGCATCCAGCACGGCGTGACGGATGAACTCGGCTTCCACGCCATCGAGCACCGCCACTACATCACCGACATCCACGCGACCGTGATGCACCAGCTCGGTCTCGACTCGCACCGTCTTGAAATCCCCGGGCGCAAGCGCCTCGACATGGATCACGGCGAGGTGATCAAGGAGATCATCGCGTAGGAGGCGTAGGAGGTGCGCAGCCTGCCTGGCAGGCGAATGGGCGCAGGGCAAGAACTTCTCATCACGGTGACTCCCCCTGCCCTTAATTCCTTGCCCGCATTTGAGGATGCGACTGGTGCGCAGCCGGAGCGGGCGGGAAGTTGCGTGTGACTCCCTCCGGCATTTCTACTGTGCCGCGGCGTGAACGATTTAATCCTTGCTGAATCAGAGGACGCCGCGTCTTTTCTGCGCGCGTTCCCGGCGGACATCCGTAAGCAGGGCGAGGAGAAGTTCTCGCAGAGTCTCACACTGGACGACCTTCTGGACCGAGCTTTGCAGCGGGCCTGACCGACGCGACGTGAAGCGGTGCGATCTGGATGGATCGGAAAACTGCTGATCAGCCTTACTCGGTCAGACAAAGAACGCGGAACCCACCTGTGGCGTAACGCCCCGTGGAGCCTACGATGAAGCGATTGGCACTGCGACAGTCGGCTCCCGTCAGATGCCACGCGCCGCCGCGCATCACTGGGCGGATCTCGCCCTGCCGCACGGTTTGAAGCGCGTTGCGTTCCTTCGGCAGGGCTGAGTATTTGCCGTAGAAGTCTTCGCAAAACTCCCACACGTTGCCATGCATGTCATAGAGCCCAAATGAATTCGGCTTAAACCTGCCTACCGGGGCCGAAAACGGATAGCCGTCGCGGCCGGGGAGCGTGACGGACGCCAGCTTCCGGTCGCGAGCGGCGGCATCCGCCACATTCGCGAACTCGATAAGCCGATCATCGTCGTTGCCGAAATGGAAGCGTGTTTGGCTACCCGCTCGGCAGGCGAATTCCCACTCCGCCTCGCCGGGCAGGCGGACTTCACGAATCTTCACGCGACCGTCGCATCGCCTCTGCAGCCACTCGCAGAACTTGCGTGCGTCGTCGATCGCCACGTTCACCACGGGATAATCGTCCGTCTGAAAGTCCAGGCCCGTGTCGCGCCAACTGAACCGCTTGTCCGCGCCGACGAACTTTTGCTCCTGGGCGTCCCAGCCTTTGCCGCCGTCGGTGAGTTCGGGGATTGTTTGGTAGCCCGTCGCTTCCACGAAGCGGCGGAACTGGCCGCGGGTGATCTCGAACTGCCCCATATAGTAGTCGTCTGTAAGGGTCACAGCATGTTCGTCCTCGAGATCGAGCTTGCCCTGCGCGGATTTATTGCCAGCAAAGTATTTTGCGAGAACCGCCTCTTGCTCCTGCTTCGACGAGCCGATACGAAAGGTCTGCCCCTTGGCCTTCACTTTTACGAACCTCAATTCGACGCCTTTTCCAAGATCGAACACGAGGTAGCTCAGTTCCTTGTCGAGCTTGGGCTCGCGAGCGGTCACAACTTGGGGATTGGGGACTGCGGCACCACTCAGGCCCTTCGGCGGCGAGGGCTTTGGCTCCTGGGCCAAAGCGGGGACGAACGCCCCGTTTTGGGCGAGTAGGGTCAGCATCAATATGGCTAAGGTAAAACGCATGGTGTCCTCGCGATCCGATTCCGAGAGCCCTCAGTTTGTTCAGGTTTGATGGTGGTCTATGTTTGTGGCGGCGCGGGCTAATTCTTGATTCAGGTCAGTTAGCACTCGTTTTGATTGCGATCTTTGGATTGGCGCCAAGGGCGGCACGAGCTGTCGGCGAGATATTCTTCAGCGCCTTGAGGGAGACGGAGTCTTTGGCTTTTGCTAATGTTGCTGCAGCCTCGTCGCCCATCTCCTCCAGTCCGTCGAGGATGAGTTCACCCTCATGCGCCGCGAAGGCTCGGGCCGCTGGGAGGGAAAGCGACTTGAGGCCGGAAAGGTCCAACTTGTCTTTGTGAGTGGCTAGCGCCGCAGCCACGTCGTCGGGGATCGTGGTCAATTTCCGGAACACAACGTCGCCGCGCTGCGAGGCATACTTGGCGGCGAGCGGGGCTGACTTCAGCGACGTCAACGAGGGCAGGCCGTTGAGGTTTCCCTGGTACTCGGCGAGTGCCTGGGCCACGTCGTCGGTGATCTCGGCGACGCCGCTGAGCGTGCTGTGTGGTCCCTGCTGATACCTCCGCAGCACCGCAACAGCGAACGCTGGCGAACTCAGCTTTTTCAGGCCGTTGAAGTCGATCATTCGATGCGGTCCCGCGGCCATCTGCTTGGCGATGGCTGCGGCCGTTTCGTCGGAAAGCTCGGGGCCGAAGAGTCGGATGTCGAAGATGCCGCTCCCCTTCGCCAGCGATGCGCCGGCAGCGGGGGAGAGCTTCTTCAGGCCGAAGAGTCGGATGTTGGCGAAGGGGCCGGACCACGCCGTGGCCGCCTCGTCAGAGATCGTCTCGAGCGAATTTGCGGAGATGTGGCCTCGTCCCGCCATGATCGCCGCAGCGACATCAACGGGGAGTTTCGTCAGCCCGATATAAAGCTGAACGTGGTTCTTGAACTTCACGCGGTTTTCGGGCGGGCAAATCGCCTTGGCGATCTCCAGCGTGAGGTTGGTGACGCCGCCGAGAAACAACCATTCCTGCTGGCCGAGCCGCTCCGCAAGCACCAGCGACGTGAGGCTCTTGAGTTGATCCAGCCGTAGATTGCCGCCGTGCTTCGCTAGCGCCGCCGCGGCTTCGTCGGAAAGGTCCGTCACGCCCAACGTGAGTGAACCCGTATGAGTAGCAAGTTCTTTCGCAACCTCGTTCGACAATTCCTTCACGCCCATAAGTTGGAGTTGGCCCTTCGTCGTGGCCAGCGCCTTGGCCACAGCGGACGTTAGCGTCGAGACTTTGGGCAGATCGATCGTGCTGGTGCGCGTCGCGAGCGCGGCAGACGTTTCCGGCGAGAGTGTGATGAGTGCTTCGAACCGCAGTTCGCCTTTGTAGGTTGCCAGCACCGCCGCCACTTCGGGCGACAGATCGGTGGCGCTCAATCGCAACGAGTTGGACGCCTTTAGCAGTTGGGTTGCCTGTTCAACCGTCAGCGTCTTGGCCCGCGTCGCGTCGATGCTTTGGGCCAAGAGAACAGTTGCGGAAGCCAGTGAGATCATGACCGATGCGAGCACGGTGACTGCAAAGTTCAGCACTCGGGTTGGGAGTTGAGTCATAAGATGATGCTCTACTTGTATCATGGGTGAGATGACAGATGGCTGCTGTTTTCAGGTGGGAGTCCGACGGAAACGCGGTCCCGCGGGTGAGCCAATCTTGCCGTTCACGGCTTTTTCACGCTCGAGAAGGAATAGTTGGTAACGGTGTCCCAGGCGATCTGCTGAACGATCTTCCACTGCTCTAGATGTCGAGGCATGGAGCATTCCATTATGCTTTGAGAGTGTCGCTCGTCTTAACCCGCGTGCTTCTGCATGAGCGAGTTCGGCTACCTTCACCATCCGTGCTACCTGCAGAAACACCGTCTGGTGGTGATGAGATAGCATCTCGGTGGCTTCGTCGCAAATTCCCTCTGCGCAAGCGGAATAAGGCATCAAAAAATCGTTCATACTTTTCCGCGAGCAGGGGAGAACTTGTCACGGACGCTCGCCAGTTCTCGCGCCAGCTTTGCTAGCTCCAAGTCGCGCGCGAGATCGGCGAACTTGAACTGAGCCGCGCCGCTTTGGACTTGGCCCAGTAGTTCGCCCGGGCCACGTAAGCGCAGGTCTGCCTCGGCGATGGCAAATCCGTCTGTGGTCTCGGCCAGCACCTTGAGGCGCTCGCGGGTGGTGTCAGTGAGCTTGGCGGCGACCAGCACGCACCAAGAATCGTGCGCGCCACGACCGATGCGCCCACGCAATTGATGGAGCTGCGCAAGCCCGAATTGCTCGGCATTTTCGATGACCATGACCGTTGCGTTAGCCACGTCCACCCCCACCTCGATGACGCTGGTGGCCAGCAGTGCCTGCACGCGGTTGGCGCGATAGTCCGCCATGACAGCCTCCTTCTCTTGGGCTGACAATCTTCCGTGAAGCAGCTCGAGGCGATGCGGAGCTAGTTCTTTTGTGAGCTTCTCAAACTCAGCCAGCACGGCTTTCGTGCCGGTTTTTAAGTCTGCGTCCTCGACGCGCGGATAAACCAGGTAAGCCTGGCGTCCTTCTGCGAGTCGCTCCCGCACAAACGCCCAGACCTTTGGCAACTTGTCCGGCCCGCGCACGAAAGTTTTGATGTTGCCTCGCCCCGGTGGCAGCCCGTTGATGACCGAGGCGTCAAGGTCACCGTAAATGGTAAGGCCGAGCGTGCGGGGGATGGGCGTGGCCGTCATTACGAGCAAGTGCGGGTAATGGCCCTTGCGCAGCAATTGTTCGCGCTGCGTGACCCCGAACTTGTGTTGTTCGTCAATGATGACTAAGCCCAGTCGTTCGACCGTGAAGGTGTCCTCAACCAGGGCGTGGGTGCCGATGAATAGTTGGGCGTGGGTCTTAGCGGGCTGAGAGTTCGAAGAGCTTTTCCGGGAGCCGGTGCGCAGCACAACCCCCACGCCAAGCGGGTTTAGCCACCTCACGAAGTTGCGAAAGTGTTGCTCGGCAAGAATCTCAGTTGGCGCCATGAGCGCGACGTTGTAGCCGCTCTCCAAGGCCATGAGTGTGGTGCAGGCGGCCACAACGGTCTTGCCTGCACCTACGTCACCTTGCAGCAGGCGGCGCATCGGCGTGCCCCGCGCGAGGTCGGCGCGGATCTCGCGAAGCACAGCCGTCTGCGATTCGGTGAGCGAGAAGCCGAGCTGAGCAAGAAATGGGCGGATCAGATGGTTATTACCCTTGCAAGGAAGAGACTTTGCTTTGGCGAGCAGTTTCTGGCGCCGAGCACGCACGGCGAGTTGCAGGTCAATAAACTCATCAAGCCCCAGGCGCTGGCGGGCGAGTTCGACCTCCGCCAATTCAGCGGGAAAGTGCAAAGAGTGAATGGCAGCGGCACGGGAAAGGCGGAGAGCGGGACTAAGTGCAGAAGGCGGGATTGATGGTAAAACGGCTCCTGCCCGGGATTCTAATGCGGCTCCCGCGAGCAACTCGACGTGTCGTTCTGGAATCTGCGTGCCGAACTGCTCCAGCGCCCGCCACACCAGCCCCCTTAGCCAGCGCTGAGAAAGTCCTTCGGTCAGTGGATATACCGGAACAATGCGGTGCAGATGAATGGATGCTTCATCGCCGGCCTCAACTAATTCGGTTTCCGGGTGATCCATCGTACGCGGCTTGAGGGATTTTAATTTCCCATACACGAAGACTTCATCGCCCACATGAAACCTCTCCGCGAGCCAGGGCAGATTCCACCAACGGCAGTGCAGGCGACCCGTGCCGTCATCGAGGATGAATTCGAAAACGGACTTGGAGCGCTTGGCGAAGAAAGTCAGGCCCTGCGCGACAATTTTGCCGAGCACGGTGGCTGCCTCATCAATTTTGAGCTGCGCAGTGGTGCTGCTCGTGCGGCGGTCCTCATGGCGGCGCGGTGGGTAGAGCAGGAGATCCTCGATGGTCGTGATGCCGAGCTTCGCAAACAACTCAACATGCCTCGGCCCCACACCACGCAAGGTGGTGACAGGGCGAGTCAGCGGCGAGTTGGCAGCGATGTTCGTCACGCCATTAGGGTAGGGCAGGGCAGGGGCAGGTTGAAGGCGGAACCTTGGTCAACTTCTTGCCGGCTTTAGACTCAGTAAACTTGAGACCCTGCATGATGAAGTTGGCCCCAGGTGACTGGCCAAGGTAGCCTTTGCAAATCGCTCGCCGTCTGGCATAATGGGAATTTATTGACATGAACGAAATGAAGCCAAGTCACGCGGTCTCACTGCGCGGCTTTTTGTCCACGTCTACCAAACTCGCTGCCAGCGCAGCAGCTCTCCGCACGCTGCCCGTCGAGCGCTTCGCCCACGGTGCGTCTCCCGGCGACACCATCAAGGTTGCGCTCATCGGCGCGGGCGGACGTGGCACCGGCGCGGCAGACCACGCCATGCAGGCCGGCAGCGATGTAAGGCTTGTTGCCGTCGCAGACGTGCATCAGGACCGGATGGACCGCAGTCTTGCCTCACTCAAGAAACACAAGGACCAGCTCGCAGTAAAAGAGGAGCACAAGTTCCTCGGCTTCGACGCCTACAAACAGGCCATCGCGCTGGCCGATGTGGTCATTCTAGCCACCCCTCCGGGCTTCCGGCCGATGATGTTTGAAGAGGCCGTTCGACAAGGTAAACACGTATTCATGGAAAAGCCCGTCGCTGTGGACGGCCCGGGCGTGCGCAAGGTGCTGGCCGCCGCCGAGGAAGCGAAAAAGAAAAATCTCAAGGTCGCCGTGGGTCTCCAGCGCCACCATCAGCCGAATTACCAGGAGAGCGTGAAGCGCCTGCACGACGGCGCCATCGGGGATATTGTTTCGATGCGCTGCTATTGGAACACCTCGCCGGTTGGGCCGAAGATGATTCGCGAACAAGTTGCCAAACTGCTCGGCCGCGTGCCCACGGAAATGGAATACCAGCTCCGAAACTGGTACATGTTCACTTGGCTTAGCGGCGACCACATCGTCGAGCAGCACATCCACAATCTCGACGTCATCAACTGGGTTAAACAAGCTTACCCAGTGAGTTGCTCCGGCATCGGCGGTCGCGCCTACTTGAGCGAGCCGGACCACGGCGAGATTTTCGACCACCACACCGTCGAATATGTTTATGCGGACGGCTCGCGGATGTGCTCACAATGCCGGCAGATCCCCAAATGCAAAGGAGAGGTGTACGAAGCCGTGCAGGGCACCAAAGGCAGCTGGGAAGCGATGCGCAACGTCTTCGCCATCCGAGACCTGAAGCAAAATGTCACTTGGCGCTATCAAGCACAAGCAGGCGAGGCCAATGACGGCCACCGGCTCGAACACATTCCGTTCTTTGAAGCCATCCGCCATGACCGGGCCTACAATGAAGCTGAACGCGGCGCAAAAAGCTCCCTCACTGCCATCATGGGCCGGATGTCCACCTACAGTGGCCAGCCAGTGACTTGGGAAGAGGCGTTAAACTCGAAGCTCGACCTCCTCCCCGAACGACTCGCTTGGGACGCCGCGCCCAAGCCCAAGCCTGGCCCTGACGGCCGATATCCGTACCCGATCCCCGGCAAAACGGTCGCCCTTTGACCGGTGCATCCTCAGCGCGGAGGACCGGGCTGAAAGTTATCGCCAAGCCTCCCAATCGCAGATTCACTTCCCCTGCTGCGCCGTCGCAGCTGGCCGGTGTGGCGAAATGGCAGACGCACGGGACTTAAAATCCCGGGACGGTAAAACGTCGTGCGGGTTCGAGTCCCGCCACCGGCACCAACTCGCAAACCGCAGGCCTCCGTGTTGAGCATGATTTTCTGCCAAAGCGATCGCGAGTGGCGGCGGGCGGTTTTTTAAGCAAGCGGAGCTAGTTCAAACACCGCGAACCGTACGGCGCAGGGTCTCGCGGTTTGCTTTTGGCGGAGCGGTGACTAGCCTCGCCATGTGAGTTTCTTGCGAGTCCGACTATTCAGGAAGAACGATATCGCCTTTGCTGACTCGTTGCGCGCGTTGGCGGGATGGAACCAAAGGCCGCAAGACTGGCTGCGAT